>Ga0137409_10001290_pt1 | contig 27214 bp, 17 predicted proteins | sample CZODoug1_16funga_FD_122059 | JGI IMG/M metagenome (GOLD analysis project Ga0137409, IMG submission 122059) | Vadose zone soil fungal communities from Angelo Coast Range Reserve, California, USA - CZODoug1_16fungal (Hybrid Assembly) | ecosystem: Environmental > Terrestrial > Soil > Vadose zone...
CCTGCTTCCACTGCGGCTTTTGTGTCGGAGCGGCGGTCCGTGGATGGAATATAGACCAGCCCTGTGAGCGAGCTATAGCTCATGGGCCACCAGTTGTGGACCGTCCACTGTCTGCCGCCGCCCTGCGACGCGGGGATCAGGACGGGGCGTCCCGTTTGAAGGTCGTAAGAACTAGCCCAAGTGGTTTTGACGAGCGGCTTGGCGGAAAGAAGCTTGCCGGTTTTGGCGTCCAGGATATAGAAGAAGCCATTCTTGGGGGCGGTCATCGCCACGTGACGCTTTTCCCCGTTGATCGTGAGGTCGGCCATCATGATCTGGTTGTTTTCCGAGTGCATGCCCTCGGTGCCGGTCTGGAAATGCCAGACGTATTCTCCGGTGTCCGGCTTCACCGCGATGATGCACTGGGAGAAGAGCTTTTCGCCGGTAATTTTGACTCCGGTCATTTCACCGTAGCCGACGTCAGCGCCCGCGGTGCCAAAAATCACGAGGCCTGTGGCGTCGTCATAGGTGATGGCGTGCCAGACGTCGCCGCCGCCGATCTTCCACGAGCCTTCGCCGAACCAGGTCTTCGAGGCCATTTCCAGGTCTTTTGTTTCGAAACCTTTCGAGGGATCGCCCGGAACGGTCCAGAACCGCCAGACTTCCTTGCCCGTCTCGGCGTCATAGGCGGCAAGGGCGCCGCGGACGCCATCATCCGAGCCGTTGTAGCCCATGAGGATTCTCCCCTTGGCAACTCGAGGCGCGCCGGTGATGCCAGTTTGCAGAGGCTCGCAGACGGTGGCCTCCCAGATCTTCTTTGCTGTGGCGGCATCGATGGCAATCAGGCGGCAGTCGCCTGTGCCCACATAAACTTTTCCATTCCAGACGGCCACGCCTCCATTGGTGCGCGCAGAATAAGAGCCGTTCAGCGCCTGGTCGAGCCGGATTTGAGGATCGTACTTCCAGAAGAGTTTTCCCGTGGATGCTTCCACGGCGTAGACCTTGGAGAGCGGAGCGCTGACGTAGATGATGCCGTCGACAACGATCGGCTCGGAGACAATGCCCATTGCGCCGTCGTAATCCAAATACCATGCAAGGCCCAAATTGCCGGCATTCTGATCGTTAATCTGCTTGAGCGGGCTGAAATGTTTCGAATCGTTGGTGCGGCCGTTCACCATCCAGTTGTTCCCGGTGGCGGCATCGGACGTGACGCGCGCCTCGTTCACGTCGCCGGGCTTCACGGAGCTGTCTGCTGAAGAGCGAAGGGCAATGGCAATGCCGATCGCGGCGATGACGAGAGTCAGACCGAGAATGCGCCGCGTGTTCATATCAGACCGCCTTTCGAATGGGCGCCGAAGGTCCGCCGCACTGATGCGAGATCGCTGGCCCGAACCTGATTGGTGTGAAATCTCCGTGTGCCATGTTAGGTGCGCGGCGGAAAGAAAGTCAACGCGTGCGAAGTTACGCTTTGCGGTGGGCGAGCGCGCGTACTTCGCTCCAGAGAATGAATGCGAAATAGACGGACAGCAGAAGAAGCTCCGGCTCGATGGCGTAGCGATACTTTGCGACCGGATAGGCCAAGTAGTACGGGATCGGGTAGATGATGAGCGCCGCGGCGAAGAGCAACCACCCGCGCGGACGCCGCGTCAAGACGAAAAGAAGTCCGAGCCAGCCTCCGAGAGACAGCGGCCAGAATTCCCATGGCCGCCACCATTCCCTGCTCTGATAGAGCAGCGATGTCCCATCCCAGAACCACCAGGTGCGATGGAGCGTCAGGTCGAGAAATTCGGAAGGATACTCGCGGACAAAACGCAGGCCGTCTTCCTTGTAGTAGTCGAGGAAACCCATCTCTCCCATGTCCGCATACTTTTTGAACACCGCGGCATTGGCCCCGGGATGCTTACCGCTGAAACCCATGCCGTTGCTGAGGTGATAGTTGCCGAGATGGAATTCAAACCAGTAGTTGCTGCGAAAAAAAACCGGCCGGCCGAAGACGACCTCGTTGCGAATCAGCCAGGGCGAAACCAGCGCGGCGAACAGCACACCGGCAAGCACCGCAGAAGCGAACCAGGGCCTGAAGGAGCGGTGGTTTACAAAGGCCGCGTAGAGAAAAGTAAACGGCATGACGCTGAGCAATGCGGGGTTTGTGAGCGCGATGACCGCCCAGAGCCCGCCGAGCGATAACCACAGCTTCCTGGTATTTTTCTCCGCGACATCGAGCGTGACGATGAAGGCCGCGGAAAGGAGAAAGGCGCTGGCGGTAAAATCCCAAATCCAGGAGACCGGCCAGCGGAAAAAAATAGGGCTGAGCGCCCAGATCCAGGCGGCCCCGAATCCAACTTGTGTGCCGAACGTGCGGCGGCCCAGGGCGTGGATGTTGATGCCGGTGGCGGCGGCAATGACGCACTGAATGCCAAGGAGCACCATCGCGGAGGCCACGGAGTAGATGCCGAAGAGCCGGAAGACCAAGGCGGCCAAATAAGGGTAAACAGGAGCAATCCAGGCGGTGGGACCGGTGTCCTGGACAAAAGGCGAACTGAAGCCCTGCCCGCGGACGATGTGCTCGGCGATGCTGCAAATTTCCGCGCCGAAAGGAAGAATCGAGCCGGGGGCACGGATGTAAGTTTTTTTCCAGAGCACGAATCCGAAACGCAGTATAAATCCGCAGACGAGAAGCAAAATGTACAGGTTGCGATACCCGGTGGTTTCCGGCGTCGAGACGGGAGTTGCGGGAGCTACGAGGGCGGCGGCGGGCATATTATTTATTATGGAAGACAGTCTCGCGCAGCGGCAAGGCGGAGTTGGAATTTAGATTCTTATGCGGCACTGGGAAAGGGGGATGAGCAGTTCAGGAAAGAAGCAAATCAACACGAAGAAACAAAAAGGACGGCAGGTTGGAGGGAAGAACAACCCCGTTCGGCAGTAGTGCGTGGCTGGATGGTTCGCAAGGTAAACTCAGAGCAGAAAAATCAGGAAGAGCGAACGTCAAGTTTCGAACCGGCAACTCGATCCAACCAGGTGACGGGCTAAACGAGATGAAACCGCGGCTACAGGTGATGAAATTCGGCGGCACGTCGGTCGGCGATGCGGCTTGCATCGCCAGAACGGCGCAGATTATCGCAAAGGCGGCGAAGGAGAGCAACTGCATCGCCGTGGTTTCGGCCATGAGCGGGGTGACAAACCGATTGATCGAGGCCGCGAAGAAGGCGCAGGCAGGGAACACAGGAGAGGCTGCGGCTCTTGTCGATGCGCTGCGGCAGCAACACGAAGTTGCGTTGGCCATCCTGATCCGGCGCGAGGAGGAACGCGCACGGATTAGGCAGCGGATGGAAGAGGTGCTCGCGGAAGGGCGGCGGCTCTGCGAAGGAACCGCGCTTCTAAGGGAACTCACGCCGCGCACCCTCGACGCGATTTCGAGCCTGGGGGAAAGGCTCTCCGCACCGCTGGTGGCGGCAGCAGTGAGAGAGCTGGGGCTGCCCAGCGAAGCGATCGAAGCAACGGAGCTGATCGTGACGGACGCGTTTCACGGCGGCGCGGAACCGCAGATGGAATTGACGCGAGGGAAATCGCAGGCGCGGCTGCGGCCGCTATTGGAGAAAGGAATCGCGCCGGTCGTGACGGGCTTCATAGGCGCAACGACGGAAGGGCAACTGACCACCCTGGGAAGGGGAGGCTCCGATTATTCGGCGACGATCCTGGGCGCGGCAATGGATGCGGATGAAGTCATCATTTGGACCGACGTCGACGGCGTGTTGACAGCGGACCCGCGGCTCGTTCCAGAAGCGCGCACGATTCCGGTGATCTCGTACCGTGAAGCCGCGGAGCTCGCTTACTTTGGCGCGAAAGTCCTGCATCCGAAAACCCTGAACCCGGTGGTGCAGGCGGCGATTCCCGTGTGGATTCGCAACAGTTTTGCGCCAGAGCGCCCGGGCACGAAGATCACGCCGGAAGGGCGCAGCATCGGAGGCGGCGTAAAAGCGCTAACGGCGATTCGCGACGTAACATTAATCAGCGTGGGCGGGCCGGGAATTGTGGGATTGCCGGATGTGTTGGGGCGGACGTTTTCGACGACCGCCGACGTGCGCGCGAACGTGCTCCTCATTTCGCAATCGTCCTCGCAAAACGATATCTGCTTCATCGTTGCCACTGTGGATGCTCAGCGGACGGTGGAAGCCCTTCGCAAAGAGTTTGCGCAAGACCTGGCGCACCACAAGGTGGAGCACATCACCGTGGATTCGAATGTCGCGATCGTCGCCGTTGTGGGCGAAAACATGCGCGGAACCCCCGGGATCGCCGGAAAAACATTCAACGCCCTGGGCCGCGAAAACGTGAATCTGATCGCCATTGCCCAGGGATCTTCCGAATGCAACATTTCCTTCGTCATCGAAGAGCAAGCCGTGAAAACAGCCCTGATTACCACGCACCGCGAGTTCGGCTTGGACGCTTCGCCAAACTGAAGAAATGGCAGGCCCGTGGGGACTCGAACCCCACACCAGGCTTAGTACGTGAATACGGCTAAGCCGGAGTTCTTACAGGTGAAATTGCAGGTGAGCGTCCCTTGTAAGCGTTGCTATCACCCACAATTTCGGTCTATGCTGTGACTCTGCGTGATCGCCGGCGTAGTTTTTTGGCCGCCTGTCGCGTTTGACTGGAAGGCGAAGGGCCGGAGAAAACGCGCACGTTGAACTTACGCCTACTCCTCCGAGCGTCGGATTGGCACTTGTTCCACAATCAAAGCGGATCGAACGGCATCGGCGAAAGACGCAGCAAATGAAATTCAGCACTTCCTCAGGTGTGACTCCTCGAACTATGCCCGCTGCCTGGATTCGGCAAAGATTCCCTACAAGAGGATCTGCGGTGCTGTGTGGCACGCTGCTCGCGGTGAGCGCTTTCACAGGTCTCTTCTCCGACCCTGCGCGCGCACAGCAGACTGATCCCGCAACGCCTGTGGTGGTGCAGCCGGGTGCGCCAGGTAAGCCGAGCAGGAGGCTGCCACCGTCGACGAAGGCCACACTGCCGCCAAGGTCCCAAGCGGATGTAGAGTTCATGCAGGGCATGATTATGCATCATTCGCAAGCGGTGGAGATGACGGCGCTGATTCCGTCGCATACGGAGAACAGGGATCTGCGGTCGCTGGGGGCGCGAATCAGCAGCTCGCAGTCGGACGAAATAAAGTTCATGCAGCGGTGGCTGGCGGCTCGGGGCGAATCCGTTTCCATGGCGCCGCCGGGAATGGCGGACATGGACATGTCGCACCAACCGATGGCTCTTATGCCCGGTATGCTGACACCGGAACAGATGAAGGCACTGCGAAAGGCGAAGGGCGCGGAGTTCGACCACCTTTTTTTGGCGGGTATGATTCAGCACCACAACGGCGCGCTGACGATGGTGAAGGATTTGTTCGATACGGCGGGCGCGGGGCAGGATGCCGAGATCTTCGACTTCGCGACGGATGCGGACAACACGCAACGCGCCGAGATCGGGATTATGCAGTCTATATTGGAGAAAAAACCGTCGGGGGAGAAACGATGAACCGAGTGCACAGTGTTGCTTTGCGTCTAGCCGTGGCCGCGATTGTTTTGTGTTCCGGTGTGAGCGGGATGCGCGCGCAGACGCCTGTGTCCCCAACACCCGCACCTCCACCCGCGCAGGCGCCGGAGGAAGAAGCGGAAAAGGACCCGTTTGCGGTGGAGCCGGCTAAGCCGCTGCCGGCGGGGATGACGGGGTCGGATGCGAACGATCCTCGCTTCAAGCTAGCGCCGGGGCTGTATGACGCGGGTGAAACGTCGATGGGCGTGAAGCACCTCCTGCTACTCAAGAAGCCTGACGCGTTTCAACTGGGGGTCGATCAGCCTGATGATCCGAAGGTGCAGAAGATACTTGGCCAGCTCCGTGTGGGCAACACCTCAAAGATGCCGAAGCCGATGCAGTTGGTGGTCGCGCAACTTGCTTTCGCGAACTCGGACCTTGCGTTCCAGGGTAACTACCTGTTCCAGGGAAACTTTTATGGCGTGAATATCTACGACATCTCCAATCCGGCAAACGCCGCGCTGCTAACTTCGCTGGTGTGCCCGGGCGGGCAGGGTGATGTGTCGGTGCACGGGAACCTGCTATTTATGTCCGTGGAGATGCCGAATGGACGCCTGGATTGCGGTACGGAGGGGTTTCCGCCGGAGCCTCCGCCGGCTGAAGGGCATGAAAAAAAACGCCGCTTGCCGGCAGCGCAAAAAGACCGTTTCCGTGGCGTGAGGATCTTCGATATTTCGGACCTCCGGAACCCGAAGCAAGTGGCAGCGGTGCAGACGTGCCGCGGGTCGCATACACATACGCTGGTGATGGATCCGAACGATAAAGACAACGTTTATATCTATGTGTCGGGCACATCATTTGTGCGTCAACCGGAAGAACTGGCTGGATGCTCGAACGAACAGCCGGAGAAGGATCCGAATACCGCGCTGTTTCGTATCGATGTGATCAAGGTTCCGGTGGCGGCGCCGCAGGAAGCGAAGGTGGTGTCGAGCCCTCGCGTGTTTATCGATCCGCGTACGGGCGCGATGAACGGCTTGAACAACGGCGGCAGCAGCCACGGCAAGGCTGAGGAGAAGCCGGCGGACACGAACCAATGCCATGACATCACCGTGTATTCAGCGATTGGGCTGGCGGCCGGTGCGTGCTCAGGCAACGGGATTGTGCTGGACATCAAGGATCCGGTACATCCGAACCGGGTGGACGCGGTGAACGATCCGAACTACGCGTACTGGCACTCGGCTTCGTTCTCGAACGATGGGGCGAAGGTGCTGTTTACCGACGAGTGGGGCGGCGGATTGGGGGCGCGGTGCCGTCCGAACGACCCGAACAAATGGGGCGCGGATGCGATCTTTCATCTCAAGGACAACAAGCTGAGCCTGGCGGGCTATTACAAGTTGCCGGCAGCGCAGGGCGACACCGAGAATTGTGTGGCGCACAACGGCTCGCTGATCCCGGTTCCCGGGCGTGATATCGAGGTGCAAGCCTGGTACCAGGGCGGCATCTCCGTTATGGACTTCACCGACGCGGCGCACCCTTTCGAGATTGCCTACTTCGACCGCGGGCCGGTTGATCCGAATTCGCTGGTGCTGGGCGGCGACTGGTCGGCATATTGGTACAACGGCCGCATATACGCTTCGGAGATTGCGCGCGGCCTGGATGTCTTTGAACTGATGCCGACGCAGTTCCTGACGCAGAACGAAATCGACGCTGCGAAGACGGTTCGGGTGGCTGAGTTGAATGTGCAGAACCAGCAAAAGATCGAGTGGCCTGCGCAGTTCGTCGTGGCGAAGGCGTACCTAGATCAGTTGATGCGGTCACTGGCTTTGCCGGCAGAGCGAATCGCAGCTCTGCAGAAGGCGATGCAGAGCGCAGAGAGTTCGCACATGAACAAGAAAGAGCTGGCGAAGTTGAAGGGCATGGCCGATTCCTTGGAGCAGAGCGCCGCCACGGCGATGAGCCCGGGTGACTCGGCACGGTTACATGCTTTAGCGGAAATCCTGAAGCATCCGGCGGCATGAGGACATCGCGGACCCGATGGATTTTCGTTTAGACCGCAAGACCAGGGATCCGCAATCGGATTTTGTTGCGCAGCCACCTAATGGACAGACATGCGGCGATGCTTGATGATGGATAATGTCGGACGGAAGTGAGGAACTATCTTCGGGAAGCGCTAGCTCGCAGGCAGGGGGCTGCGAGCGAATGCCGATACTCACTCCTTATCGGGTTTTTCGCTGGTTGACACTGGGCTGTTCAGCTTCTCCAATTTTGCCAACTGCTCCCTTAACTGATCCGCGTTTTTCGCATGCGGAGCTAACTCCAAGTAAGTTTGTATCTCTGAAATCGCAGTGGCATAGTTGTGTTTTCGGGCAAAAATCTCAGCCAGTAAGAGATGCAGTTGCGGAAAACGAGTGCGCAGGTCTAGGTGTTCCGCCTTGAGCGCGCTCTTTTCAGCGTCTTCGATCTTGTCGAGCTTGTAATTCGCGACCGAGTTATAGAAATAGGCTTCGGCGTAATTCAATGGATCGAGATCCAGGATGTAACCAGTGGCGGCCGCCTGATTCAACGGATTGAGATTCACGATGTGACCAGTAAGTTTAAGGACCTCTGTCCAATTTTCTGCCTCGTAGGCCATTAACGCGAGCGACACATAAGGCGGCAGGAACTTGGTATCGATGGTCGTGGCTTGGATATACGCCGTGCGAGCCGCATCCTTCTGGTTTTCTTTCTGTAAAACGGTACCCAACTGAAACCAGGCGTTCGCGAACCCGGGGTAGATCTCCACTGCGTGTTCAAAATATTTGCGCGCGTTGGCAAGTTTGCCGTTCCTCTCGGCCTCAAGGCCTTTCTCGTAAGCTCTTCTGGCATCTCTGGGTGCTTTGTAGGGGGTGGCGCTCAGCGTCATGCCTTCAATCTTTGTAGCTCTCTGAACTACGATAGCGCCCACATCAATGCTGCTGCCGAAGGTATCGAGGTCCACAAGGCTGATGACACTGGAGTGAAAACCAGAAGCCGAGGCCCGTAGCTCACAATTCGCCAACTCGCGCCGTGATATTCCCGTCCTCGAAGCCTTGTTAGCCACACCATCTTGCAAACCCCTGTTGCCGCTAGCGCTTGCATCAAGGAAAGAATCGGTCATCGATCCCATTTGCATGCTGAAGTCGCCGCGGGAAGTTGCATGTACCTGTTGACGCACATTGGCGTTGCAAATCCGCTCAACCAACACATCGTTTGGAACGGCTGTGCCGTCGTTGGTTGCAACGCGGCCCATGAGAAACATCACGAGATCCACTTCCGGTTGACCTGGCAGCGAACTTGGGGGAAGGGGAGTCGTGGGACGGCTTGGGGGTGTGGGAGGCGCAGGGGCCGGAGCCGGAGGCTTCTGCGCCACTGTGACTGGTACCAGAAGTCCCATTGCGATCGCCAGCTCGACGAAAATGCGCCTACGGTGGCTCATAGATCGATGCCCAGGGACGAAGCATCAGAGGCCCAAATCTTAGGGCGCATGTAAGTTCAAGTCAAGGCTCCCGAATCGAATAACGGGACGGCCTGGATCTCGCGGTTCCTCGGTGCGCTACTGACGATTTATGTGTTCTGGGATATTTTCAAATCGCAACCCGGAATCAGGTTGGTTCGCTCTGGCAAAGTTCGAGTTGCGCCGGATCTTTCGTTGTGCCCTTCCTCACTCTGATGAGGGTTTCGGCTAAAGTTTTGAAAAGAATGGTAGGCCCGTGGGGACTCGAACCCCAGACCTCTACCGTGTCAAATCCGGGTCGCAAGATGCACCACCCTGCAAGACGCTCGACCACGCGCTGGGACCGCTTCTCCCGATCGGCAGGAAAATGACGCGGCCCATGACGCTTTCACTCACCGACAGTAACGGCGATGACCACGAATGCGTCGCCGAAGCTTTCGACACGACCTGGAACGTGCTTATCCTGTGCGCGCCCTGACCTCTACCACGATTGTTTTGCCGTCCCGTTTTGACCGTCATAGCAGGAATTGACGGAGGCCGACCCGTGACGTTAGACGCTATCGCTCGCACTTATATCCGCCGAATCAGGCCGCGTGCCCAGACCGAGATCGACTGGTTTATCCGCCGGCCATCGCTTCGGGCAGCAATAAGGAACGCGGCGCTCGCGGTAAACAGCCGCGGCAAACGCTACTCTCATCAGCGGCGCCTAACGAAAGGCGCTCTTGAACGGGCGCTCGATGTCCTCTCGAAGCACGCGCGGGCGATAGAAAAAGCTCACGACTTCGACGATTTGTTTCACCTGATTGACGCGGCCCTGAAGCCGATTCCCGGACTCGGCGAGCTTTACGTCTGTGACACGAGTCTGCGCATCGCCGCAAAATTGAATTTGTTCCCCGGCAAGGTTTATCTGCACGCAGGCACGCGGCTCGGGGCGCGGGCACTTGGCCTGCGCACCGCCGCGGCCCTCAAGATGTCAGAATTGCCGAAGGAATTTCGCGTACTGAAGCCGCATGAGATAGAAGATGTTTTGTGCATCTTCAAGGACGAATTAAAGCCATCTACAGGCACCTCTGACACGCCTGACATCTTTGACCGGAGCTGGTGTAATTAGCAGGCCCTATTCGACCATAGCACTGGTAGGAGCAGTAGATGACCGGCGAACGCGAAACGATGCAACCCATCCGGCAGGCTATCTGCAGCGGTCGGCTGAAACAGCCTATGCGCGGGGCCGACCTTAATAAGGCCTTGGGAATCACATGGGGCGGGAACTTCCTCGCCAAACACTGCCTCGGGACAGGCAGTTCCACTGCCCGCTTCGTGCGCGTTTCCCGCGGTCTTTACCGCCTGAAAGACTCGAGCTAAGCCCTAAGGTATTTCCCCGCTCGCCTTTCTTGCCGTCGTCTCTTATGAAGAAGGTGCCTTCGGGACTGCCGGCAGCGGTTCGCCAGCCAGTCCTTTCTTTACCAACCCGCCCAGGAAATCTGCGAAGGGAAGAATGTCCCCACCGACACTCGCTTTTTCGAGAGCCTCCATATAAATCTCGCGGTCATCCACGGGAATGACCGTCCACGGGTATCCGCCCGACGCCATCATCACATTCATCAAGAAGCGCCCCATGCGCCCGTTTCCATCCATATAAGGATGGATGTACACGAACACGAAATGCCCGAGCACCACCCGCACGGCCGGGTGGCTTTCTTCACGCATTAGATCAAAAAAAGCCGGCATTGCGTCCCTCACCGCTTCACGGTTCAGCGGGACATGCATCGACTTTCGAATATAAACCTGGTCATTGCGATAGCCGGCAAGGTCTGCAGGTTTGAGAAGACCTACCGTGACACTCGGCGCGAACAATTCGCGATACCACGTCCGGTGGTCCTCGTCCCCGACCAGCCCCGCATTCTCGCCCTGCAGCACGCGGCGAACGCTTTCCTGCACAACCTGATAAGCCTGCCAGTAACCGCGCACCGCCATGGCGTTCCGCTCTTTCCGGTCGCCTTCCTTCGTCTCCGGATTCCACGTGCCGCTGCGGACGCGTTCAATCAGTTCGGGGCTGACACGATAGCCTTCGATCGACAGCGAATGATACGCGTCTGTGGCATAAGCATCATTCACGCGCTTCATATATGCTTCGATATCGCGCGGCAGTCCCGGCGCTCTCGGGAAGTGGTCAATGACCGGCTCCCGCATCTTCTGCCATAGAAGCCGAATCCTGTTCACATAGGGCGACGTTTCGCGAGGGCCGAGGACCAAAGACGGCTTGTCCGCGAAGGGATCGCTTTCACGCACGTCGTAACTGGCGGCAGACATCGTTTTCACGATCTCGTCTGCTATCCGATCGCGCCCGATATTGCGGAAGGCGCCGGCCAGACGGCCGGCAATCACGGTGTGACCGCCCTCCAGCAGACGGGCAAGCAGGCCGGAGGCGTCCCGGATCATCGACAGCACTGTGCGGACCTCGGTCGAATTATTCGAGAAATAATTGGGAGAGCACTCGATCAGAGCGCATTCTGCCGAGAAAAGGCGCAGGCCTTCTTTTACCTCCCGGTCTGCGGCCTCAGGCAGCGCTGCACGGACATCCAGGAGCGATGTGCCGTGCGGAAGTTTCGTGACTTTGTTGCGGGCCCCCGGCGATCGCACCATCAGTTGTCGTGGTACCGTCCAGTTCCCCGCATGGAGCGACAAAGACTGCTCAGGCGAGAGGCACCATTCCGCCTCAAATCGCTCTTCCAGATAGGCCGCGCAAAACTGCCAAAACGATGCATACCAAGCCGTGCTCTCGCCTTTCACCTCGTCCGGACGGCTCGGTATATACCATCCTTTTATAACCTCCTGAAGGAAGCCGCTCGACAGGAGGCGTTCCCGATGGGTGCGCGGCAGGTCTCTGGCGCGAATCGCGGCTGCCCCATCCGCAGTCTGAACCTTGTGCAGTAGTTCCAAAGACTGTGCCAGTTTTTCGGGCGGTGTCGCCATGAGCCGCTCCTCGGATTAGCTTTTTGTGCCGTAGACTGATTAGCTTATTCTGCTGTACCGTTTTTAGCTTATTGTGTTGTATCATTTTTAGCTTATCATGTCGAGTGCAAATTAGCTTTCTCCGCTGCGGACCGCCACGCGTCCACAGCTTTCCACACACCTCAAAAGCCCGCCAAATCGCAGCCCGTCCGCCGTACCCCCACGGCGCGGAAGTGCAGCCTCGCACACCGCGAAGATTACCGCGGCGCCCCGCGCGCGCCGGCTCATTGAGGCGGCCCATTCCCCGTCCCCCCCGGCACGCAACTCAGCGGGCATTGCCGTGAAGCGCCGCGTCCGGCATCGGACCCGTAGAAATATTCGGCTGCTCCAGCCGCCTGCGCCGATCTCCGTCCCCGCTCCAGTTCCGCTTCCAGCGCCGCTCCCCGCTCCTCCGCCACCGCCGCCTCCTCCTTCGCCGCCGCCGCCATCATCATCACCCCCACTTCCATCGCCACCAGCGGCACCACCGTCACCCGCGCGGCCATGGCCATCACCATGATCATCGGCATCGGCGTCGACATCACCATCATGGTCATCGTCATCTTCCTCCCCTGCCTCTTCGTCCTCCTCGTTGTCGTCTTTCTTGGCCTTCGTTTTGTCCTGCCCCTGCCTCTATAACTTCGTTTTTTTTCCTTCATCCCTCGGACCTTCTTGCGCCCTTTTATCGAGCCGCGCGCGCGTCAAGGGTCTAGCGATGAACTCCGGCTGCGCCTTTCACCCTGTGACTGGCGCGCTTTGCGGCTTTGAAAGACAGGCCTACATTCCGAGGGTGTCTGCGCCGTCTGCTTGGCGGGAGAAAATATCGGCTAACATCAGGCATGACCAAAATCGACCTGACCATAAATTTTGCCGGCGACGATGGCGCCGTGCGCTCTGAAACCCGTTCCTTCAGCTCCGCTTTCCCGGCCGACTTGTCCGGCGAACACCGCGTGGCGCACAACCTTTTCGCCGATCTTGGTGTGGCGGTCGGCGACCTGTCAACGCCCAAACACAATGAAACCGCGCGCAAATGGATCGAATTCCCGAACAAGCCCACGCGCATGCAGCAATATTTCGACGTGCGGAATTCGCAGGCCGTGTGGATCGAGCTGGCGAACCTCATCATGGGCCTGGAAGCCGACCTCATCCTCGCCCGCGCCTATAAGGCGCTCGAACCGGCCCAGGAGCCGTCTATCGACGACGAGGACGGGCTCAACGATCTCTACTATGTCCACGACAGAAAACTCACCCTGCTCAACCAGGCCGTCCATGCGTTGATCAAAGTGCAGGACAGCATCAACCGCCTCCTGCATGAAAGTCTCGGCGGCGACCTCGTCGACACCACCGACCCCGAGTGGGAAAGCTACGAGCTTCGGCGCAAGAACATAATCAAAGGACTGGACGCCAAGCGGGCCGCAGGCAGTCTTTCTCAATCCGACTACGATGCGATCACAGCCGCATTGAAAATCCCGAGGAACACACCGAAAGGCGAAATCACCAGAACCTACCGCAACCGGCTCGCGCACCAAGTCAGGCCGTCCGTGGACTATTCCATGTTTTTCGCCAACCTGGAATCCCGCGTGGGTCAGGAAATAAAGGACGCGCAGGGCAATGTCATCGGACGGCGTTTCCCTCTGCTCTCCCGGCCCCCAGCCGAATATCAGTTCAAGGACCTGGACCAAGCGTTTTCCGAATATCTGGACGCCGTCGTGGCGATGCTGGAAAAACTCAGCGCGCTCTCCATCCTCCGGCGGCAACGCTGCGCCGTGTTCACCGTCGCCGCATAGGCCGCCTCTTTCGTTTAGCCTCGCGACCTTTCTTATCAACACAGGCAAGGACGTAAAGACGATTCAGGGACTGCTTCGTCACGCCAAGTCGAGCACCACTCTTGACCTGTATTCGCAAGCGATTGACGCATCTAAATTGGCGGCGCAGAGAGACATTGCCCTCGCAATCACGAGCAATCAGGGCTTGAGAACTTAGCGAAACCTGCCGCAAACCGTTTTGAGGAAGAAGATGAGACTGCAGACCATACTTCACTTACAGAATCGTCTGAGCCGATGTGCAGCGACAAAAAGTGTGCGAATACCTAAAGAGTATTAGATCCGGGCTGCGCTAAGGCAGCCCCGATAACACCTAATCCGTAATTTCCACTCGAATAATCTGGCCCAGGCCCGGCGGTGCTGCACCGAAGTTGGAAATGTAAATTGCACCGTCTGGTCCGATGGTCATAGCGGTAGGGACTACGAGCCCGGTTAATATGTCTTCCGCTTGGCCGGAAGGACTGACGCGAACAACCTTACCGAAGCCAGGAGACGGAAATCCTGGGGCATCTGAGAGCTCGAGCACGTAGAGCCGGTCGCGATTGTCAAAAGCAAGTCCAACCACGGTCGTGAGGCCGGCGTCCCAGACCTTGAAATTGCCACTCGGCGTGAGCTTGAAGACGCTCGCACTTCCCGGATCAATGGGGAACGGTGCGAGGCTGCCGAAGAAGAAGTTGCCGTGGTAGGTGATCCCAGTGGGGCCAATCCAAGTCTTGCTGGTTGGCGAAACGTCCACCACGCGATTGATCTTGCCTGTGGTTGGGGAGATGCGATCAATCTCCTGGTGATTTGGTTCCGTGGCGTAGAGATCGCCCCGCACCGCGACCATGCCGTACCACGTTCCGTCTGGTTCCCGATCGTCAACAGACGGACCCGGGTTTGCAGCTGGATTTGCCGCCTGGAACGCTGATAAATTGGCGATATAACTCCAGGTGCCGCGATCGACATCCACTTGGATCACGCCATTTGGCTTGTCAGGATGGCCGTGGGAACAGCCGCCGCCAGCAATGAGTACGTAGAGATGGTCTCCGATAAATGCTACGTCAGCGGCTCCGACCGTGTCTCCTGAGGGTAGGCTGGATTTGGACGACGGAAGTCCGTCCACCACCGTCGTTCTTTGGCCCCCGGCGGAGATCCTTGATACCCGCGCCGTTAGCCCCCCGTGGTAGGGGCCAACCGGGGAAGGGACCTGCTCGCAAGAAAAGCCACTGCTATCACCGCCGCTCCCGGCTTCGGCGACATACAGGGCGCCATCCGGACCGAACTTCAGACCTCTCGGACCGTTCAGGCCGCTGGCAACCACTGTAAAGTTCGAAAACTGTGCCCAAGCTGAGGGTGCCAGAAGGACCACCATCAACGCGCTGACAATCTTCACCATTCTAAAATATGGGTTCATATATGCTCCTTGGCGTAGGGAAAGAAACCAGACTTAGGACTTGCGACGAGCGGGATTCGGCGCAGAAGCGGTACAAGTCTCTTCCTAACCTCCATGCCTGTCAATGTGAAAAATTATTGAAGCCTGTACAGGCGCAACCTTGCGGTGCAAGGTGATTGTTCAGAACAATGGACTAACTTGAGGGAGGAGGAATCGGCCATTGGTCGCACAGCTTAGGTTTTATAAGTTGGCGAGTCAACGAAGCCAGACTGCTTACGTGCTCGCGTTGACACAGCGCGGGAGATTGAAATTCTGAGCCGCCGCATCGCTGAGATGTTCTCAGTGCCCGAGTAACGCAAACCGAACATGTTTCCCACAATACGACCACCGGATTTGCTAATTTTAACGGTACGGAGAGCGGTACGGAGTGGTTAAAAACAGGGTGGCGAAAACATGGTTAAGTCCATCGAATAATATGGTAGGCCCGTGGGGACTCGAACCCCAGACCTCTACCGTTTCAACTTGCCACCGATACTAAACAGAACAACTTAGATCGTATCGAACGTCCTCTCTAAAATCGTTATACCTGTTTCACAGGTAGAGATCACAGGTAGAAATTGCAGGTTGCAAAGTACTCCCGCCTGAAGCATCGCTGGTCTCCTGACAGAATGGCCGGCAAGTATTTTCACAATTACGGTGCTACAGCTGATCGGCAATTTTCTTGGCCGTCGCAATCAGTGCGTCCGGCGAAGGAGTCACGGGTTCGTGCCCGGGTGGCAGCATGATCGCAATCGAGAAGATAGCGGCGCTTTTGCGTACGTCTATGGCCGCGTTTTCCGCTAGCTTTCCGTCGTTGGTGCGGCCGACGAGATAGGCTTCCTCGCCAATACCGCTGAGGACTTGAGTTTTCCATGGCGTTTCTAACGCTTACCTACAATCGTGATCTCGGCAACCTACCACCAAGCCAAAAGAGAAGGACTTAGACCGTATCGAACATCCTCTCTACAATTGTTTTACCAGTCTCACAGGTAAGAATCACAGGTATGAATTGCAGGTAACCGTCGAGGCCCCAACGCCGCCCGCGATTGACTTGAAAAACTGCGAGAACTAACATACGCGCAAGTCCCCGACCGCTTCGTGTGTTCACGCAAGGAAATTCACGATGACTGCGACGCCATACATTTCCGGCACGAAAATGGAAAGAATGCTCAGTTTCCTCAGAGCCTACAAGCGCGGAATTGTTTCTTCGCTGGTCTTTGCTTATGCTGCCTTCCTTCTCATACACCCGGACGAGGAAGGGCGCGCCTTTGATCTGATCTTCTTCGCACTTCTCCTAACCCTTATTGCCAGCCAGCTTTTCTGGATTCGCCGCATCGTCGATGTTGGCGAGCGCTTCCTTCCTGGGAAGCCCCGGCGCGCCTGGCTTGGAGCCATCGTCGGCGCGATCTACCTAGTTGTGTTAGTATACAACCTGGAAACTTGGGAAAGCGCAGCATGGAATAGCACGCACGTCTCGACCGCATTAACGCTGCGCAGTGTTTTGTTGGAAGCGCCTTTCTGGTGGTGGTTCGTGGGGTCGTTCGCGGGCTTCTTCCTGGTACTTGCATTCTGGACGGTAGATCGCGCGGCAGGCGCCGCAGCGTGGCTTTACCGGAAAGCGCGCAAGGCTGCGTCACCTCGCGCCGCTTTGAGGGCGGAAGAGCTCGCCCTCGTCCCGCCATCGCCGAGTCGCCGTCAATTTCTTGAGCGGGCCGCAGTCTTGGTAAGTGCCACCCCTTCGTGGCCGCCGGCTATGGGCTTCTCCGCGGACGCCTTGATGTGGAAGTCACGCGGCAGGCCATCCGATTGCCACGCCTGCCCAAAGCCTTCGAGGGATTCCGTATCGCCCAACTTTCCGATTTGCACATCAGCCCTTTCATGACCGCGGACCAGATTCGCCAGTGTGTCATGATAACCAACGATCTAAAGTCCGATTTGATCGCGCTGACGGGCGACTTCCTCACTTGGGACGCGAGAGCGCAAGGCGAAGTGGTTCAAGCGCTCGCGCCGCTGCGTGCGCCCTTCGGCGTTTTCGGCTGTCTCGGCAATCATGAGGTTTATACCCGCACTCAGGATTCCCTTACGAGGCTGTTGGGCACGTCCGGGATTCAGATTCGGTATTGGAGTTGACCAGAACGTGACTCCAGCGTGTCGGACATCTAAAATCGGCGGGACCGGCAGTTTTCTCCTGGTGTACCGGCGCGTCGTCGTTCATTGGCGCGCGATCATTTTGCTGTTGATCCTTGCTCTTGCCACAGTCCCGATTGCGTACGGCGATTTTTTCGATTTGATCACCCTCGCCCTGTTCCTGCTCTTTATTGCCAGCCAGGTTTTCTGGATTGGGCGAATCCTAGACCTTGGGGAGCGGTTCGTCCCGGGTAAGCCCCGCCGCGCCTCGCTCGCGATCGTCGCGGGCCTCGTTTACTTATTCGTCCTCGCCTACAGCTTTCCTGGCATTGAATCGAGTCTTCACGTTTTCCGCGCCGTCGAATATCCGCTGCGTAGGGTTGTAACCGAGGCAGCTTTCTGGTGGTGGTTCGTTGGATCGCAGGTGGCCTTTCTGTTAGTGATTGCCTTCGGGATGGCAGACCGCGCAGCCCGTGCCATAGCCTGGGTGTATGGCAAGGCACGCAAGGCCATGCAAGGCCACGGTGCTGCTCTCCAGCCAGACGCCATCGCGTTCGACCCGTCCTCGACCGCCCGCCGCCGGTTCCTTGAGCAGACTGCCGTCCTTGTGAGTGCCACGCCATTCGTGGTTGCCGGCTACGGGCTTCTCTACGGTCGGCTTGACGTGGAAGTCGTTCGTCGGCGCATCAGCCTGGCGCGCCTGCCCAAAGTCTTTGAGGGTTTTCGCATCGCCCAGCTTTCTGACATTCACCTAGGTCCCTTCACCAGCGCGGACTACATTCGTCATTGCGTCGCGATCACCAACGGGTTGAACCCCGACTTGGTCGTGTTGACCGGGGACTACATTTGCTGGGATCCGCGGGCTGAAGGGGAAGCGGTCCGTGCGCTCGCGGCCCTGCATGCGCCCCATGGCATTTTCGGCTGCCTCGGGAATCACGAGGAGGAGGGCAAAATCGAAGAGTCCATCACCCCCTTGTTTGCTGCGCAGGGCATCCGCATTCTCCGCCAAGAGAGCGTAGCCATCCGATTGAGCGGCGAAACACTTAATCTGATCGGGATGGACGAGCCACGAGGCGAAGAATGGGAGCGTGATGTCTACCGGCGGCTGCAGCAGGTCAAAGGGCTGGTGATGCCAAGAACGGTCAACATTCTGCTGCTTCATTACCCTGCTGTGTTCGATTACGTCACTGAACTCGGCGTTCCCATTGATCTGACTTTGGCGGGCCACACTCACGGCGGGCAGTTGTCACTCGATTTCGTTCATCGCGGCCTCAACCTCGGCCGCCTGGTGACGCATTACGTTAGCGGATGGTACGAAAAGGGCGGCCACCAGCTCTACGTCAACCGCGGCATCGGGACCACGGGCTTTCCGATCCGGCTCGGCGCCCGGCCGGAGATCACCGTTTTCGAACTAACGCGCCCAGTATAGTGCCATGAGCGACTTTGAAATGGTAGGCCCGTGGGACTTCGAACCGCACATCTCCACAGTGTCAACCTACCACCGACAGGAAAGAGAATCACTTAGGCCGTATCGAACATCCTCTTCACAATCGTTATACCCGTTTCACAGGTAAGAATCACAGGTAGGAATCGCAGGTTGCATTTTGGTCTGTAGTTCCACGGTAAGAGCCGTATGCGTTCTGGATGAAACGGATTTCGATCTCCCCGAGGGCATAGAGGGCGGCATGTCTAGAAGGAATGTGCAGCAAAAGCTCGGAACCAAGCGGGGCAGAGGAGGGAGGTTCGTTATATGACATTCTATAAGCGCCGTTGCTTGAAAGACTTATGCGCATCCTAGGTCTGCATAGGAAGATTGCAATCCCTAGATATTGTCACTGTAACCCACGACAAACTGCGTCACTTCTCCATTGTCGTTCCTTGTCGCTTGCGCTCTTGCTGCTGGTGGACCAGGATCGCTTCCACTCACTACGCCGTGTCGGTTAGGGTCACCTTGGCCAGTCCCGGTATCCTGAGGGGCTTTTGACAGTTTAGGAGGATTCGATGATTCACGCTGATCTCCGATTCCGGTCACTCTTTCGTCCCTCTGCCATTCGTTTCCTAGCGCTTGCTGCGCTGCTGTTGTTCGGCCGAGGGATGTTCGCCACACCCCAGCAATCATCATCACCGGCTAACGGCCCGCTCATTTACGTGCCTGGCACCGCAGGCGGCATCACGGAGATCAATGCCACCAACAACGTGGTCTTCGCCACAGCTCCTTGGAGGCACGGATCCAACGGGGGCATTGCCATTACCCCAGACGGCTCCAGAATGTACGTCGACAACGCCGAAGATGCCAGTGTGAGCGTATTTGACACGGCAACAAACGTGCCCCTCACAGAGATAGCCGTCGGAATGAATCCCATTGGTCTAGCAATCACGCCCGATGGGTCGCATGCCTACGTCTCCAGTCAGGGCTCGGATACCGTCTCCGTGATCGCCATTGTGACGAACACCGTTATCAAGACGATCTCGGTCGGTGCGGGGGCAAATCCTATCTGGGTCACTATCTCTCCCGACGGTTCCCGCGCCTACATCTCGAATCAAAGCGGCGGCACCATCAGCGTCATTGATACAGCATCAAATACGATCCTCACAAACTTCCCCATCGGTTCCCTGCCATTCCATTCCGCATTCAGCCGCGATGGCCGTTTTCTGTGGGTCAGCGTGCAGGGTGAAGGTGTAGTGAAATTGGTGGATCCCAACACGAACACGATCGTCAGTTCGATTCCGGCGGGACCGGTCCCGCGCGGGATTGCCTTTACCCCTGATGGCTCGCGCGCCTATGTCGCTGATTTCTTTTCAAACACCGTTGCAGTGATCGACGTGTTGGGGCGTTCGCTGACAGGTTTTGTTACCGTCGGCAACAGCCCGTGGAATGTCGCGATAACGCCCAAGGGGATCGCGTACGTAGCTAATTTCGCCGACAACACAATTTCGGTTTTCGACACTTCCACTAATCTTGTGACCGCAACGCTGCCTGCCCGGCAAGGTCCGGCAGACGTGCTGGTGAACACAACGGCGAGGCCGCGCATCCTGAACTACTCGTTCGTGACATTTGATCCGCCGGGCTCAGTAGATACGGTTTCGCAAGCGGTTAACGACCGAGGGGAAAGCGTCGGCAGGTTCCAAGATGGCGGTGGAGTCGTTCACGGGTACCTGCGACACGGGGACGGAACGTTTGTGACGATTGATCCGCTAGGCTCTATTCTTACGATTGCCTTTGGCATTAACAATTTGGGAACAATCGTAGGGGAATGGCAAGAACAGAGTGGAGCCTTTCACGGCTTTACGCGGAGCCCTTCCGGTTTGTACACCACCACAGACTTTCCGGGTTCCATTGATTCCGAACTCACCGACATCAATTCGCATGGAACGAGCGTGGGGGACTACGACCTGGGAGATTTAAGCACTTCCCTCGCCTTCGTTGATGTACAAGGCATGTTTACGTCATTCGATGACCCCGCAGCGGCTCCCATGGAGACTCGTGCTTTGGGCATCAACTCGGCCAACTTTACCAGTGGCTTCTTTGACGACCCGACGGGAAACGAGCATAGCTTCGTGCGTGCTCCGAATGCCCAGTTCCACAACTTCGACTTCCCCTTTGCCGACTTTACAGATGCATTTAAGTTGAATGATTCTGGAACTTTGGTGGGGCAGTACGCCACCAACTTCCCCGGTCACGGGTTTGTCCTTTCGGGCGCTATGACCTTGAGCGGGGCTCCGTCGCCGTGTCAATTCCTCTCGTTTGACTATCCCGACTCACAAAATACCGGGACGCGTGACATCAACAATGCCGGTCAAATAACCGGCCTCTATCGCGTGCGCGGCAATCCGGCGAGACACGGTTTTCTAGCCACACCGACCGTGGCGGGAAATAGCGGCCAAAACAACCAATGCCAGGAGGCGGCCAGCGTTACTACGAGGCATGGCACCAGTTTTCAATCTTTTGATTTTCCAGGCTCAACGAACACACAAGCCGCGGCGATTACGCCGTCGGGCGAGATTGTGGGACGCTATTTCACTTCGAACGGAAGCCAGCACGGGTTCGTCCTCCGCGACGGCGCTTTCTCAGCCGTTGACATTCCAGGAGCAACGAGCACCGATGTTGCCTGGGTCAACGCCAGTGGGGCCATCGTGGGAGGGTATGGCACCAATACCGGAGGACACGCCTACGTGTTGAGCGGAGGCGCCATTTCGACGATTGATTTTCCCAGCGCCAATCCGGTGTGTACTGCCGGCTTCGGCATCAGCAACGCCGGCGATGTCGTGGGCGTGGGATTTGCCTGCAACGATTTTTTCCACGGGCACGGCTACCTTTTCAGTAGAGGCCAATTCACGGTGATCGATGTCCCGGGCGCAACGGGAACGTTCCCGACGATGGTCATCGATTCGACGCGAATTGTTGGCACCTACATTGGCAGTGACGGCGTATTCCACGGTTTCTTGCGACAGGCAGGAAACTTCACCACGATCGATGTTCCCAACTCCACCTTCACGTGGATTACCGGCATAAACCCTGAAGGAGAAATCGTAGGTTTCTACAACAGCCAGGATGGAAACCAGCACGGTTTTGTTCTTCGCGATGGGGAGTTCATTACGATTGATATCCCCGGCGCAACGACCAGCGAAGGCAACGGGATTGACCCGCAAGGCGACGTGGTCGGACGGTACATAACGCCTGACGGCAATACACACGGATATTTTCTCCGGTGTGCAACCTGCAGCCATCGTGACCCAACGGGATTGCCAGGCTCCGCGCAATAAAGAGGGCGCGGCAGCTTGGGTTGGGCACTGCATCTAGGAGAGCTACTGGGGGCGAATCTTGGCCATGAGTTGGGCGAAGCGGGGGTCAGAGCGGATCGGGTCGGCCATGGGATCAACTTTCAAATAACCAGCTAACATCGGCTCGCCCCTAAGCTACCCGGCAGCCCAATAGTCGGTTGGATTCCCAGCCTGCTAGCTCAGCGGTCCGCCGCCCCAAGAATTGTTGACCTCAGCAGGAGAGACCCTTTCCGTTTTCAATCTACGGTTAATTACGACCCGAAAATCCACTCGGGGGATAAGTAATGCAGTGCCAGCTAATCGGACATAGTCAATCCACGACATGAGCCATTTTACAGGTGAAGAATTACAGGTGAAGTTTTCTGTGACTTTCGGCTAAGTGAGTGAAAACGATGGTAGGCCCGTGGGGACTCGAACCCCAGACCTCTACCGCGTTAAGGTTCAGTTAACCAACACCTCCAACCACTTCTATGTTCGCGGGGAAACTGCTAAGCCCCTCTAAATACGCGGAACACGGGCCAATCACGGGCTGGAATCACGGGCTGGAATTCGCTGTCGCCTCCGTACTGTTTAGACGAAGAAAAAGCGAATATGATACGGTGCCTCATGGATGAAGGCCGCAAACGTGCTGGCAATCGTTGCGGGAATCCTTGTGGCGCGTCACCTGAAGAATTCAGAAGACCTACACGACAGCCGCCCCAGTCCAAGGACCGAATCGCTGGTCGTCGCTGCGGTTCAGTGGGCGGAACGGATAATAAGAAAGATTGATAACGCGTTTCCGAAGTAGACCCGGAGTTCTAGGGCGGCGTCCCCTAGAATCACCCGCTCTGCCAGTCAGTCCCCCGACCCGAATGTTATTCGATCCATCCGGCGGAAAGCGCGTCGCTTTGCCGCGGGCTCATTGACCGAGCACGGTCAGATTGTAGGTGACGTCCTGCGTCGAGCCGGCGGTGCAGCCTGACGCGCTCCATTGCAGTCTGTGGGGACCAGGTGGCAGCGGGTTGAGGAAGAGGTAGTAACCCTGTTCCGCGCTCGGGCTCAGGAACCACTCCGGGATCTGCTTGATTTTATACCCGAGCGACTCCAACAGGTTGCCGGGTCCATCGTCCGCAATCCCGAATGGCATCTGTACGCTGAAGACAGGGGACTGGCTACCCGAAGGACCAGTGAAGTAGGAAGTTGGATTGCTGACTGCGATCTCGTCAAGCGAAACGGAAATCACCGCTGGTTCCGTGCAGCCTGCGTTATCACGGGCCCACTTCTCGGTACGCTGCTCTGGAGGATCGCTCAAGAAGCCTACATACACGTTGTTGATGAGCGGGAAGAACAGCGATTTCCCAGCCGGAATTGTACAGGAGCGGTTGACATTGCCGACCCATGAGCCGGCAAGGAACCAGACGTCGCCGATCTGATGCTCGGCACAATGCTCGCCGGTCACATCCTTCAGCGGGTTTACCCGCCGGTGCTTTGATTGCACCGGGTAATTATTGTCCGGAACCCCAAGCACCCACTGCCAAAACGCAGCGGCCCACTGGCCGTAGGTCCGCCCGGCGGGCGCGGAACTAATAGGGGCAGGGGCGACGGGGGCAGCAATCGCGCCTTGGACAGATAGCACATATGAACCTTCGACCGTTCCGCTTCCGGAAAAACCGAGATCGCAGCAAGCAGTCACTCCGATAACAAAAATGCCATCGTCAGGAATGGTGAAATCCAAGGCCGCTTCAGAGAATATAGAAAATGCGCTGCCCGTCGGCGAAGCGGGGCAGTTCGACGTAAAAACTCCAAGTCCATAAGCAGTGAGGGGCTGTGGCTTGGAGAAATCCCCATTCAACGTTACTCGCCCCTGTGTACCCGCTACCCCACTGAATACAAAGAAATCCACGGCATTACCAAAGGGTTGAGTTTTGAACCCTTCGACTTGCAAAGGACTGGATGCGGATCGCAAATCCTGCGCGCTACCGCACGTGTTATTAGGCTCTACTTCGAAATAAGTATTGGCGTACGCTTGAGCAGAAAGCCCCAAAGCGCATACAAATACAAGAAGCGAATTCAACATAAGACAACTCCGAGATCGCTTGGATCCCACCGCTATTGCACACTTACTGGCTTGTACGCTCATTTGCATGTGCGACATGATGAATCCCCTTTCTCTTAAAGCCGACTGAGCACGTGTCGATAAGGCAAAGCCGGCGGTCCTGCGGTTAAAGGTACATGCAGCTCGGCCATCAGATGTCGAGTCACAGAATTCGGAAATGGTCCGAATCCTGCTGCTCTCACAATGCGCACCGGAGGTATCGGCTTACCCTGCTGCAGGATCTGCATCTGGCCGTTTCCACCTATGTACACGTCATACTCAATCAAAGCGAGCATGCTAGAGTTCTGCTCAACAGTGTCAAAACTTACAGGAACCGAGTGCGCATAGTGAAACACTCCTCCTTCTCGACTCAGCGAGACACTGAATCCCCTTCCTGAATACTGAGGGCCGTTTAAAAAGCCTAACCTTCGGTTCGCTTCAAAACTGCGTGGAGTGCATGGGCCGATGGGCCGATGGAGTTCGACTAAGTCAAACTAGCTCGCGAGTGGAACAGTAAAAATAGACACTAATTTTTCGGTAGCCTACATCCCAAAAGGCAGTTGTCAACAGGAAAATTGTTCACAGGCGAGAATTGATCGATCGGCATGGGGTTGTCCTTATTCCCACACGTGGGGCTGTCGACCCCGTTGTGGCGGATTGTCCTCCCGAGGCACAGTGAAGTCAAGAAGAATAGAAAAGGAAAATGGAGCTTGTTCTGAAGATGGGACGGGAGTGATGTCCGCGTGAACACGAAAGACCGGAGCTGTCAACTGAGCACTCGATCATTTAGGCGAACAAAAGGCGTATATCTAGTGCGGGGAAACGAGTACTGGCAATCGTGGCCGGGATCTGATTGCGCCTCACCTGAACACACAACGAAACAGAAGCGCCCAGCGCTGACACGATGATCGTATTTGCGATGGATCTTGGGTAGCCGGATGCGACAGTTTTCCACTGAGTACGCGGAATCATGGGCTGATCACGGGCATTCAAGGTGACACGACACCGATGAACACGGGGGCGACGCGAACGTTTACAGCCATTGTTCATGAATCTACAAACCAGGCGGTGACCTGGTCATTGGTAGAAACTGACGGCGGAACGATCACTCAGAATGGTGTTTATACAGCGCCGACCTTGCCAGGAACATTCACAGTCAAGGCAGTATCCGCCGCAGATGCAACAGCCTCGGCGACCGCACCTGTTCCAGTTGTAATCCCTGTGGGTCACATCCCGGGCTATGACGTCGGTGTGGATTATCATTCGACGGGCACCGATTTCATTCATACCGACTTCATTACCACTTACCAACAGCCCGATGCGCGCAGGCCGTGCTCACCCAATTACAAGGTATGGCCGATCGCGGAGCCACATTCATTTCGACCAGAATCTGGTTTGTGACCGAGCCAGGGACGACGAATCTTGGTGAGAGCTGGCGCGCAACGTTTCCAATGGCCGACCAGGAAGAAACAAATTTGAGGACCTATGTTCAGGACGTGGCGAAAATTGTTGGTTCCGGTAGAAACCGCCTGCGGCTCGATGTCGGAATGCTATGGCTGGGAGCTGCCGACTATACACGCGGAGACCTGGCCAGTGGGCTGGGATGGACACCTCTAACTCCAGACGTGTTCACGTCGCGTGTAGAGTTGACCACCGACAAATTGCTTGACGCCGTGACAAACGTGTTGAGGCCCGACGGAGTTCCGGTTGTGGACACCATTTACATGGAAGCGGAAGTGATGATAGGGGCCAAAGCTAATCAAGAATGGTTTCTGACAACCCATTATCGACGATTTGTGTCGCGCGTTTCCGCCGCGGGATTCAAGCCTGCCGTCTATTTCATCACCGCGACTTCGGCCAGCGATCAGCCGCTGACAGGCGGATACGTAGACTCCGATTTTCCCATCTTGAATGGTCATCGAACCATGTTCTGAATATATCGCAGTCTGAACTTCATGGTTTCCAACGGCCTACCGCTTCCCGCCAGGATTGATTTTTCCTGCTACCTGGATCCACTTGCCGGAGCCTTTCCCGATGTTTAGATAGAGCGTTAAATGATGCCGACGCTACCTTACCTTCCCTTGGCGCTCCAAAATCGTATGGTGCAGTCGAGACGTATTATTTCGCGGACCCCGCACTGCGCCTCGCATTGGGGCAGGCCTTTGCTAATGAAGCAAAGCAGAATGCCCGGTTCCAGCGCGTATCGTTTTGGACTACGCCCGATAGCGGGGGGCCGGGAGTGGATGCCGCCTTCCCATTCGCAATCGAAGATTTTTATCCGCCACCGAACTAAGATTCGCGGATCTACTCAGGAAGCCTGAGAAGCCATCGCTCTTACGCTGGGCAATTCAAAACTGGACCAAGCGACCCTGGCCCCTGCCACGACTTACAGGTGAAGAATTACAGGTGAAGTTTTCTGTGGCTTCTATCCAAGTGATTGAAAAATATGGTAGGCCCGTGGGGACTCGAACCCCAGACCTCTACCGTGTCAAAGCGGCGTGATTATGTACTGCCAACAACTTCAAGGGCGTTGGGGACTGCCTCAGTACGCGAAGACACGGCCAAGCCGGACTTCTTACAGGTGAAATTGCAGGTGAGAAATTTCCGCTCGGATCGCAATTCGCATTTGTATCAGGCGTCCAGGATCAGGAATGGAGAGAGAACATGGACGAGGGAATGAAAAGGATGCTGAGCGGGTGCAGGATCACCTAACGTAGGAAGACAATTGCAGGATACGGAGACCGGGTATGGTCGGAAGGTCGCGATCATTGGTAAGAAAAGCTGTGCAGCCGACTGCCAATGCCGCCACAACCTGGAGAGAATCAGGCGTCTTGACCCCCGTTGCGGCTCTTAGCTGTGCGGCGGCGCGCAGATGGTCACGAGAAATATCTGCAACGCGGACGCCGCGACTCTGCGTGAGAAGAGCTTCATAGCGCCCGGCCAGCAGATGGTCTCCAGAACGGTAGGGAACGACCAAGACTTCGAGCAAGGTAAGCGCCGATGTAACCAACTCCTTGCGGCCC
>Ga0137409_10001291_pt1 | contig 27207 bp, 26 predicted proteins | sample CZODoug1_16funga_FD_122059 | JGI IMG/M metagenome (GOLD analysis project Ga0137409, IMG submission 122059) | Vadose zone soil fungal communities from Angelo Coast Range Reserve, California, USA - CZODoug1_16fungal (Hybrid Assembly) | ecosystem: Environmental > Terrestrial > Soil > Vadose zone...
TGGCTTTCTGTTATTGCTGGCGGTCAAGGATCGAAAATACTACACCGAAGTCGGCTACCACCTCGAAGGCGATCTCAACGATGGCTTGGTAGGACAAATTCAACGCGAACGACTGGTTCCGCAACTCAAAAATGGAAATTACAGCCAGGCCGTTTATGACACCGTTCAGGCTTACGTGGCCACCCTGGCGGCGAAGCGGGGATTTAGTATTGAAGGAATTGATCAGAGCTACGCATATCGTCAGTCTCAGGAAAGTCCGGGCACTAGATCCCGGTCAGGAGGGCTCTCCAGTTCCTGCTGCACGCTGCTCATAATTCTTGGCGTTCTCATCCTGCTGCTTTCATCGATACGACGAGGGGGTGGCGGTCGAGGCGGCGGCGGTGGTTGGTGGAGTCTGTTCTTGCTCGGCTCGCTGCTTAACTCCGGCCGTGGCGGAGGCTGGGGCGGATCGAGCAGTGGCTGGAGTGGCGGCGGTTTCGGCGGTGGCGGTGGGGGATTTGGTGGTGGTTTTGGCGGCGGTTTTGGTGGGGGAAGTGCCGGTGGCGGCGGCGCAGGTGGCGGCTGGTAGTGCTGGGAGCGCGGACATCTTGTCCGCAATGAGCGCCGCAGGCGCGAACAATGCTTGGCGGGGATTACGCCCGCCTTGCCTCTCTAACGCGAAGGTCTGGTAGTATCAATCAAACGATGGCTAAGACAGTTGTCCACGACGCACTAAACGGTCTGCTGCTGGACCTTCAGTCCACGCATGGCGAGAACCTCGCTTCAGTTGTGCTCTACGGCTCAGCGGCGGCGGGCGACCACATTGAATTGCGCTCGGACTACAACCTGCTCGTAACTCTGAAACGCATCACGCCTCAGGATCTACGACTGGCACAGGCGCCGATGCGCGAGTGGCGCCGGCTGGGCCATCCGATGCCGGTCTATTTCACCACCGAGGAGCTATCAGACGCGGCGGATGTTTTCCCGATCGAATTTCATCAGATGGCCAACGCGCGCGTGGTCCTTTACGGACAAGATCCTTTCGAAATCGTAAAACTGTCGGATGCGAATCTGCGACACCAAACTGAGTATGAGCTGCGCAGCAAGTTGATCCAACTGCGCCGGATGTATATCCCTGCTTCCGTTTCTATTGAGAAGTTATGCGACTTGATGAGCGACAGTCTCGCCAGTTTTGCCGCCCTGTTTCGCGCCGTGTTGCTTCTGCATGGCGAGGAAGCGCCGGTGGCGAAACCCGAGTGCGTTCGTGCCACTGTCCGGCGCTTCGGGTTGGACGGAGAACCCTTTGAAAAGATTTTCGCGTTTCGGGCCACGGATTATTTGCCCCCGACTGAGCAGGAAGCGAATGACATCTTCGCCGCTTACATGGAACAGATCGACCGCGTCATCCAGGTCGTGGATGAATTTAGCACCCCACGCGGGCTGCCCGCGCGGGGACCTCGCCGATCGCGTGAAGAATTAGGAGAACTGAAATGACTCGACGACGTTTATTGTTACTGGTCATGGTTATTTTCGTGGCAGCGACTGCCAGCGGCTGCGGCTATAACACGCTGACCACCAAGCACGAGAACGTAAAGGCCAAGTGGGCCAACGTGGAAACGCAACTGCAACGTCGCGCTGACTTGCTCAACAATCTCATCGAGACAGCAAAGCTTGCGGGCGTGCAGGAGCAGGAAGTTTTCGGGAAGATTGCCGAAGCGCGATCGAAACTGCTGAACGCAACCCAACAGGCGCCGCAGGGTGCGGGCGGCGATAAAACTCCGGAACAGAAGCAGGCGGTGATTGATGCCGCCAACAGTTTCGGCGGCACGATCGGACGGCTGCTCGTTTTGCAGGAACAGTATCCGCAGTTGAAGTCGAACGAGAATTTTTTGAAGGCGCAGGATGAGATAGTGGGAACGGAGAATCGAATTGCGGTTGCGCGCAAGGACTACAACGAAGCCGTGCAGGACTACAACACCACTCTCAAGCGCTTCCCCACCGTCATCACGGCGAAGCTTTTCGGCTTCAAGGAAGAGCCCTACTTCAAAGCTGAAGAAGGCGCGACGCAGGTCCCGAAGATTGACTCAAACAGCCTGCGCCCGAACCAGACTCCAGCGCCTGCGCCATCGAAATAGATTATTGATGTAGGGCGGACCTGCGTGTCGGCCCCATGTGGTTCAGCCATTGGAAAACAAAGAGGCCGCTCTGGGAGCGGCCTTTTCTTGACCCTTCGGCGATGGGGTGGACAGGCAGGTCCGTCCTTACGAGGTCATGAACTTTCTAGAACCCGCGGGAGCTGCACATGTCGCAATGGTCGCAGGGCTTGCCGCCGGGTTCGACGCCGCAAATCTTCTCTTTCTCGAAATAATCAACGAGTTCGGAAACGACGGCTTCTTCCACGCCAAATTTTTCCTGACTAGGATGCGAGATGCTCGCGTTGACGCCGGCAAGCCAGGGTGAGTGAGTCAACGGTACCGACCGCACGCTCGATGGTGAACGCGGGATATTTGACACGGTGCTCGACAGACTTGAGTTTGTCGGACTGTCCGCTGACTCTGAACTCACCTTCGCTTCGAGTTGTGCAATTTTTCTTTGCAGTTCGCTGAGTCCGGCGCGAACGGCCGCGAGTTCCGAAGTAAGTTCTGGTTTGGCGTGAGCAGGCGTTGCAGACTGAGTGCGATTGGGCGGTGAGGGATGCTCGCTCGATACGCGGCGTGCAATTCTTTCCGCAATCTCCCGAGCGTGATCTAATTCCGTGCTCATTTTTTGTAAGACAGGCAATTCCTGCATGTCTAATTCTTCTTTTCTAAAAGTGACAGACAAGAACGTCTGTCTGACCTACTCGTCCTTCAACAAATCTACATAATCGACAACACCAACGATCGCTGAATCGATTGCCGCGCCAGGCTTTCCGGTTGACGCGGTTGACGCGCTCCAACCTTCCTGCACAATCAACACGGTGTCCCCGACGCCGGCATCCACCGCGTTCAGCGCCAGCACTGTCGTTGCGGTTTCCGCGCCTTCGGGAGTGACCTGCTGACAGAGCATCACGCTCGCGCTTTCGTAACGCTGGTTCTTCTTAGTGGCGACGATGTTTCCAAGGACGCGAGCGAGAATCATTTACTTTTGTCGAACTCCTGCCCATAAAATGCATTGGGGCGGTCGAGAATCATGCTCGACTTCCGTTCGTCACGTGCGCATCTGAGTCAACGATGCCGATGATGGTGCAATCGGTTGGCGTATCTTCGCGCTTGAACGGAAAGCTCGCCTCCTTGCCGCGACACCAGAACACCAGCTCACCAACTCCAGCGCCGACCGAATCAACCGCCACCATCGGTTTGCCGGTCGGCTCGAGATCTTTGTTTAGAGTTTGCACGACCAGCAGCTTGCGGCCCTCGAGCGAGTCGTTCTTAATGGTTGCCACTACCGTGCCGATAACGCGTGCAAGTTGCATCGTTGCCGTTTACGCGTGACTGTGCGGGCCACCGTTGCCGCTGATATGCCGCTCGACAACGCTGATAAGATTGTTCAAGCGCTCATCCGTCCGCGCCTGCGCCTCCGTTAGGAGTTTGATGTTCTTATCTGTTCGCGCTTGAGCGGCTGCCAGCGAATCAACCGTTTCTTCAGAGCGCATCTGCGCTCGCGCAAGGTGTCCAACGATGTCCACGAGCCCGATCAACCCATCTTTCAAGAGCTTCGCGTCCGCTGCTTGAACTTCACGCATGGCCTGAATGTCGGCAGCAAATTGCGCCTGCTGCTCGACGATGAATTCCATCTTCTGGTTCATCTCTTCGTTACTCATCAAAGTCTCCTTCCTAAATAAGCGGAGGGTGATTGGTGGTAGCGGATGAAACTAACTCGACTCACTGCTTTAGGTGTTGACGTCAACGGTGTCAATAACTCCGACGATCGCGGCATCGACGGGGACGTCTTTCATGCCCTGGGCCAGTCGCGCGCTCGAGCCGGCCACGACTAAGACTCGTTCATGGTAGCCCGCGCCGACAGTATCAACGGCCACGACATAACCCGTCGTGTCGCTGCCGTCGACGTTTACCGGCCGCACGATCAGCAACTTTTTACCAAGCAGGCGTTCGTCTTTCTGCGTCGAGACGACGGTTCCCAGAATGCGCGCGATGATCATGCTAGCCGCGGTTACCGATGGGAAGGGCGTCGTCCACGCTGCCGTGCGGACGCGGTATCACGTGAACACTGACAAGCTCACCGACGCGGCGAGCTGCAGCGGCGCCTGCATCCGTCGCAGCTTTGACGGCCGCGACATCGCCCCGCACGATCGCGGTAACAAAGCCCGCACCAATTTTTTCGTAGCCTATTAGAGTGACGTTTGCGGCTTTCACCATCGCATCGGCCGCTTCAATCATCGCGACCAGACCTTTGGTTTCAACCATGCCGAGTGCTTCTTGCATTCAGTTGCTCCTGTAATCGGTGAATAGTAAATCGTGGAGGGTAAATAGTAGACGACTTTACTATCATTTACCACGCAGCATTTACCATTAATCATTTACCACTTGTTAGTCACCACACGTTCCCTGCTCTTCCCTGACTCAGAGCCTGCGCCAACAATTCGACTAACTCTTCTCTGGTAAGCGAAATCTTTCCTGAGCCGTTTGTTGCCGGCCGATCGGAATAACTTGTGGGCGCCGGACGATCGCCGCTGGGACACGACATCTGCGTCTCGTGCAAATAGCCACAAGCCTGGCAGCGCGCGCCCTCGCCGAGATAGCCCGCCGCTTCGCGCACGTTGATTAGTTTCTCAATCGCGTCCGCGGGCAAGTTTTTTGAGCCGCCGAGAATGCGCGCGAGGATCGCGATGCGCGCCGTGTGCTCGAGCGTCTCCAAACGGTCGAAGGCTTGCCACAAATCAGCTCCGTAAGCCACGGCGCCGTGGTTGGCCATCAACAGTGCATTGTGATGTTTCACCAGCGGCCGCATTGCTTCAGTCAACTCATCGGTCGAAGGCGTGCCATAAGCAGCAAGCGGTACACAACCAAGCGTTAGAATGACTTCCGACAGAATCGGTTGATCAATTGCGAGTCCGGCGACGGCGAAGGCGGTGCCGTGCGGCGGATGCGCGTGGCAAACTGCCATGACGTCCGGTCGTTCCTGATAAATCAGGAGATGCATCGCCAACTCGCTGGACGGCCGGCGATTTCCGAGCGGTTGCCCTGCCGCGTCAGTAACCGCCAGCGAATCTTCCGTCATGCGACCCTTGCAGATCATCGTCGGCGTAGCGACTATCCGGCCGTCATCAAGGCGCACGCTGACGTTGCCGTCTGAAGAGACAACGTAACTGCGCTCATACAGCAAGCGGCCGATGTTTACTATTTCACGCCGTGCGGTCTGTTCGTCCATCTTGTTCGAAAGTTCAGAGTACAACCTTGAGGTTGCGGTCTTGCAAAAGAAGCTAGCTAAAGCTTGAACTCTAAACCATTAACTATAACTCCCGTTCGTTGATCTGACTGACTTCTTCTGTTTGCTGCTTGCGCGGGTGATTTGTCACCGCGCTAACCTGCGGTCGCGCCAGAAAGTAGGATAGCGATTCAAGCGACGTTGTTAAGTCAACTGTCTTAACTTTTACGTCGAGCCGCGCGTTGAGCGATGCCGGGGCGAAGTTTAGGACTGCTTTCACTCCCGCCGACATGATTTGATTCAGCACCTTTTGCGCGACGCGCGCGGGGACGGCGACGACCATCACGTCGATCGCCTCGTCGCTCACCAGCCGCGGCATCTTCTTTACATCGTGAATCAGGATCTTATCTTCACCGACACGGCGACCGATTTTCTTTTCATCATTATCAAACAGTGCCACCACGCTGAAATTTGAGCGCGCAAAACCTTTGTAGTTTGCCAGCGCCGTTCCCAACCTGCCGGCGCCGACGATGCCCACGCGATGAGGCCGGTCCAGTCCCAAAATCTTCGTGATGTGCGCGCGCAGGTCTTCGATGCGATATCCCAGGCCGCGAACTCCAAACTCGCCAAAGTAACCGAGGTCCTTCCGAATTTGAGCGGAATTCAGGTTGAACTGTTCCGCGAGCGCCTGCGACGAGATGCTCGTTATCCCTGCCGCGGAAAGCGTGTTCAGGCAGCGAAGATAGACGCTTAGTCGATTCGTGGTTAATTCTGAAATCTTTTCTGACTTCATTTGAGGGAACCCGGCGTTAAGTATAGACCCAATGCCAGCTGAATGGTAAGACGTGCGCTTCGTATCAATGATCTTCAGAGTCTTAGTCGAAAACACTCGACCTACAGAACCGGGAGCGGTAGCGACCGGATGCTATCTTCAAGGTTACTTATTTCGTCTGTTGGAAACCAGACCAATCAAAGATAGTGCTGGCATCCGGTCGCTACCGCTTCCGGTTCTGTATCGACCACTTGCCCGGAACTCGGAACTCGAAACTTAACGACCGTTGCCGAATGTCGTAACCATCAACTACAATCGCGCCGTTTCAACCCCAGGGCCTTTCAGAACCTGCGCCAATGATTGCACACTTGTCCGGCACTCTTCTTTTCAAGTTACCCAATTCGGTAATCCTGGATGTTGGTGGCGTTGGCTATGAAGTCAACATTCCCGTTTCGACTTTTTTCAATCTTGAGGAACCCGGCTCGAAGGTGCAGCTCCGCATCTACACACACGTCAAGGAGGATGCCCTACAACTTTACGGCTTCAAGACAGCTCGCGAGCGTGAGCTTTTCGTGCGGTTGATCTCGGTCAGCGGTATTGGGCCAAAACTGGGAATCACATTGCTCTCGGGCATGAGCGCCGACGAAATGATCGCGTCAATCAGAACCAACAATCTGGCGCGGCTCACTTTGATTCCTGGAGTTGGACGAAAAACTGCCGAGCGCCTGGTGATGGAGCTGCGTGATAAGGTTGCGGCGTTATCTTCCGCCGAACTGGAAGAAGAATTGGGCGCTACGACTGCGACGGGCGCGCCGGTTCCTACCGAGGACACGATGCGTTCAGACGTGCTCTCCGCGCTTTTGAATCTTGGTTACCAGCGCGGCGCGGCTGAGAAGGCTGTCACCGCCGCGCTGGATGAAGGCGGCGATATTTCTGTGGAGTCGATCTTGCGACGAAGTTTGCGCAAGCTGGCAAAGGCTTAGGTTATGTAACGCAAACTGTTAGTTTGCGTCGAGGCTGATAACTCGCTTGCACCGGTTGGGGCACAAGTGCCCTTTCTAAACGATTGGGGTTGCGGATCGACGCAAACCAACAGTTTGCGTTACAAAAATCATGTCGACTGAAGGACCAGCACGCATGAGTGACCCAGTTATAACGGACGATGAACAGCAATTTGAATTGACCGTTCGTCCCACGAGGCTCGCAGACTACATCGGCCAGCGGCAGGTGAAAGAGAATCTGCGCGTCTACATGAAGGCCGCGCTGAACCGGAAAGAAGCGCTCGATCACGTGCTGCTAACGGGCCCGCCCGGTCTCGGTAAAACTACTCTGGCAAATATCATTGCGCAGGAAATGGGGGCGGTGTTGCACTCGACCGCTGGTCCATCGATCGAAATTCCGGGCGACCTGGTAGGACAACTCACGAACCTGGAAAAAGGCGACGTGCTTTTTATCGACGAGATACATCGCCTCAATCCCGCTATTGAAGAAAAGCTTTACCCGGCGATGGAAGACTACCAGTTTGATCTTATGATTGGGCAGGGTGTGGTGGCGCGCACTCAAAAGATACGACTGGAAAAATTCACACTAATCGGCGCCACCACTCGCCCGGGTTTGCTTACAGCACCGCTGCGCGATCGTTTTGGCATCGCGTTTCATTTGGATTTTTATCCGCCCGAAGATTTGGAAGTGATCTGTAAACGCTCGGCGCAAATCCTTCAGGTGGAAATCGACGAGTGGGGCGCGCACGAAATTGCGAAACGTTCGCGCGGCACGCCGCGTATTGTGAATCGTCTCCTGCGACGAGTTAGAGACTATGCCCAGGTGGATTACGACGGACGCATTACTCAGGAAGTGGCAAATGACGCGCTGAACCGGATGGAAGTGGACGAGTTTGGGCTTGACGAAAGGGATCGCAAATTCCTGTTGGCAATAATAGAAAAGTTTGACGGCGGACCGGTCGGCATCGGCACTATCTCCGCGTCGATTCACGAAGAAAAGGATTCAATCGAAGAAATCATCGAGCCATATTTGATTCAAATCGGGTTTCTCGATCGCACTCGTCGCGGGCGCATCGCCACTCCCCGGGCCTATAGACATTACGGCATCACTCCTTCCACCTCCCTCAAGCCTGGCCTGTTCGATTCCCAATGAAGAATTTGTTACGGTGTGTTTGTTCGGCAGTTCCCCGGTAGGTCGCTAAGCTCCCAATGAGAAGACTCTCGTCATTCTCGCGTCACACGTTCGGCGTCCGCAATCGCGGACCGTGGCGCTCAATCATCAGTCACACGCTGCATCAGTTTCACGAAAACGATCTGTTCACTTCGGCCGCGGCCATGAGCTATTTCGGTTTGATGGCGCTCTTTCCCGCCCTGCTGTTGATGCTCGCCATGAGCAATCGAATTACGGCGGCCACTGAACTGCTCAGCCACGCGGTGGAAGTTTATCCCGGCTCAGGCAAATTCTTACGCGAGACGATCCGTTCAATGTCGTCGGTCGGACCCGGCATCATCATTACCTGTGTGATCGTTACGATCTGGGCGGGCTCATGGGTTTTCGCAGTCATCGAGCGGGCGCTGAATCGAATCTGGGGAGCAACGTCGCGGACATTTTGGCATGGCCGCGCGTTAACCATAGCCATGATCGGAATCGTCGGCGTGCTGCTGGCGTTTTCTGTCCTGGTTACTTCCCTGGTTGTCGGGCTGAGAGAGATGGCCGGCAGAATTTCTCCGCGCCAGGCCGCGCACTACCCGCTGCTGCTTTCGGCCGGCAGCGTCTTCTGGCAGGGCGTTTTTGCGATCGTAAGTTTCGTGATAACCGTAACGCTCTTTGTGATCGTCTATCGCTTCATGCCCAAAGCCGAAGTCTCTCTGCGCGACACCTTACCCGGGGCGATTATCGGCGGTCTGTTGTGGGAGTTGGCCAAGTATGTATTTGCCTGGGCCCTGAACTATTTTCACTACGATCAGATTTATGGATCGGTGGGCGCGGTAGTGGCGGTGTTGACTTGGAGCTACGTGTCGAGTTTGATCCTTTTGTTTGGCGCCCAGCTTACTGCGGTGTTTCACCGGGAACACCCGCATTACCCAAGCCCCACGTAATTCTTCCTATTTTCAGATGCGTTTAGCGGAATTTGATTATGAGCTGCCCGAAGAATTGATCGCGCAGCAACCCCTCGAGCGGCGCGACGCGTCGCGAATGTTGCTCCTGAATCGCGAAACAAAAACTCGCGAAGAATCTAAATTTGAGCAGTTCCCGGAATACGTTCGCGCCGGCGACGTGGTAGTTGTCAACAACACCCAAGTGTTTCCGGCGCGGTTGATCGGTCAGCGCGATCCAACGGGCGGCCGCGTCGAGGTGTTTCTGGTTCGCGAGGTTGAAACTGCGGATTCCGTTTGGGAGGCGCTCGTGCGGCCGGCCCACCGTTTAAGAGATGGCGCGCGATTGCGCTTTGGCGATTCTGATCTTAGGGCGGAAGTGCTGGGGAGTTCGGCGAAAGGGCTTCGCCTTCTAAGATTTAAAAGCTCCCGGCCGTTTGAAACTTTATTACAGGAGCGCGGGCAAACACCGTTGCCTCCTTACATTCGTCGTCCGTCAGGAACGTCCGCTGAAGCTTCCGCTGAAGATCGTAGGCGCTATCAGACCATCTTCGCGCGTCAAAGAGGAGCTATTGCCGCGCCCACGGCGGGCCTGCATTTCACGCCTACTGTCATCGAAGCATTGCGTGTGCGCAAAGCACGCGTGGTGGAGATCACTTTGCATGTTGGCTACGGAACGTTTGAACCGGTGCGAGTTGATGAGATAGAACAACACCACGTCGCGCCCGAATTTTTTCGAATTGAAGCGGAGGCGGCGGCGATAATCGACGAGAGCCGGGCGCAAGGCGGACGAGTTATCGCTGTCGGCACGACTACAACGCGTGCGCTGGAGTCGGCCGTAAACGCTGAAGGAAAAATTGAGGCGGGGGCAAGAGAGACCGCGTTGACGATTACGCCAGGCTACAACTTTCGCGTCGCCGACGCGCTCCTGACGAATTTTCATTTGCCACGCTCGTCTCTGCTCCTGCTGGTTTCCGCGTTTGCCAGCCGGGATTTCATACTGGACGCCTATCGTTACGCGGTTGCGGCGCGCTTTAGGTTTTACAGTTACGGCGATTGTATGTTTGTGATCTAGTGATCAGCAAAACGAAGGTGATAGACTAGGATGCCCCCGGAAATCTAATCGGTTTTGATCCAATGGCTGTACTAAAGAAAATTCGTTCTCGCTGGTGGTCGCCCCAGGTTGAAGACTATGTGCCTGAGGCGGACCTGACTCTACCGGCAACGGTCGGCATGCGTTATGACATTCGGCCGCTAACGATTTCCCACCTAGACGAATGTTGGCGACTCGATCAGCGATGCTTCGTTGACGGCGAAGCTTATAGCAGGGAAACTTTTGAATACCTCTTAACCGCTCCGGAAGCTGTTGCTTTTCGCGCGACGACCCCGGCTGGATCTATGGTGGGCTTTGTTATTGGTCTGGTTGAACCCGATCACACTGGACACATCACCACCGTCGGCGTCGCGCCTGATCATCGGCGGCGACACCTGGCAAAGCGTCTTATGGCAGAAGTTGAAAAAGGCTTCAAACAGCGCGATGTGCGCATTGTGCGGCTGGAAGTGAGGTCGCTCAACATTGCGGCGCAAAAACTTTATGAAAACCTGGGATATGCGGTTACGCAGCGGCTACCGAAGTATTATTCAAATGGCGGGGATGGGTTATTAATGCTTAAGTCGCTGGACTAGTCTCAGATTGAGCTCTGAGATTTGAAGTCCGAGATTTGGATCTGAAACACTTTACCCTTTACGCAATTCCGTCAGTACCTGCTTTGCCACCGCCTTCAACGTATCAAACACACCGGCTCCGCTCGACGCCACTGCCTCGACTACCGGCTCTTCTTTGCGCCGCAGTTCCGCCGTAAGATCCTCCACCGGAATGATGTTGGGAAGGTCGCGCTTGTTCAACTGAAGAACGTATGGCAGCTTCATCAGATCGTAACCCTGCGTCTGAAGGTTCTCTTCCAGGTTATATAACGACTCCACATTTGCATCCATTCGCTCCTCTTGCGAATCAGCAACGAACACGACTCCGTCAACACCTTTCAGGATGAGTTTGCGCGAGGCATCATAAAAAACCTGGCCGGGAACGGTATAAAGGTGAAACCGCGTCTTGAAACCTCGCACCGTGCCCAATTCGAGCGGCATAAAGTCGAAAAATAGCGTCCGGTCAGTTTCCGTTGCGAGGCTGATCAATTTTCCACGTGCCTGCGGGGCAGTCGACTCAAAGATGTGCTGGAGGTTGGTCGTTTTGCCGCAGAGTCCGGGCCCGTAGTAGACGATCTTGCAATTGATTTCTCGGGAAGCGTAGTTAATGAAGGTCATATGGACTTACTCTGTTATCTATTGGAAAAGACTATCGATGTCTTCGTCCGTAATTTCCGCAAAAGGCGAATCCTCATCGTTGAATTCGGCTTTACTGATCTCGTCAACCATCGCCAACAGTTGCTGCGACACCTGCCTCGTTCTGAGTTTCACCAGACCCAGACTCGATCGCTCATCGAAAACGACGATCAGCAGCGATCGTCCGATGACGGAAATATGTATGCTCTCTCGTTCCCCTTCATGCGACAGCGTGGGAAATTCCTTCTCGCCGATTAGCTGAGCCATTCCCCCGGTAGCAGCGACATTGCCTGCTGCTAATGAAGCCAGACTCGTTGTGTCAAGATCTCCTATTTCGCCCTGGGCGGCGATCTCCTGACCATCCTTGTCCACCAGGAATACAACCCTGGCCGACGAGTCCATGCGGAGCCGGGCCAGGACGGCCTTAATCTGGTGATACTGCTGCTCACGGAGCAGAAGAGGCGTGTCTGCCATTAGTACAGGCTTTCTTTTGAAATTAAGTGGAGGTCAGGACAAGTGGCGGGCGCTGGTCTGAGAACGGCGGCCTAACCAGTCAAGCCGCTGAAGGTAAAGCGCTTTTCAGCTATCGGGTTGTCTAGCGGCGGCTGGCTATCCGGTGCCCCATGGCCGCAAAGAACTGTAACACAGCCAACAATGTGCTTCAAGTGTTTTCCTTTGTTTGACCAAACTGCTGTCCGAGTGAGCTGAATACAAGCATTCTTGCGGCCACAGCTGCTGTTTTCGTTGATTTAGAAGAGAGGCTATGTTACTCTGCCACCGCAACTTCCAGAGCGCGTGAGTCCGCATTTGCCCCTTTCAATCATAACTTCGAAATGAGTGCAGTCACCAAAGGTTTGAGACGTTCAACGTCACGCGCGACCGCCCACCGGTCGTCACCCAAGTCCGCAGCCAGGAGACGCGCGACCACCGCCAGGACTGCGCGCCCAAAGGCGAAGAGAGCGGTAGCGCAAAAGGTAGCAACACGCAAAACCGCGAAAGCGAAAATTGCTTTGAAGAGCAGGCCAACGAAGAAGGCTCCTGTTAAGAAGAAGGCTGCGGTCAAAAAGAAGGCTGCTCCCAGGAAGAGTGCTCCTAAGAAAGCGATCGCTCGCAAGCCGATTCCGAAGAAGGCTACACCGAGACATAAGAAGTCAGTGGCGCCAAGAGTCAAAAAGACTCAGAAGCTCGCTGCCGCACGCGCGCAACGACCAGCAACTGTTACTCCGACCCCTCATCGCCAGCCGACGATAGATGAGTCTGCCGCGCTGAAGGCCTTCGAGCGCGCACACAAAGAATTCACGCGTGGTCGCTTTGGCGAAGCACGTAACCAGTTTCGCGCTCTACTGGACAAATACTTCCAGGTTTCAGAAGTAGCGGCGCGGGCGCGCACTTATCTTGCAGTTGCAGACGCGCGCTTACGCACAGAAAGCATACTGCCACGCGATGCCGACTCACTTTATGATCGTGGTGTCATCGAGCTTAACCGTGGTGAGTACGTCGCGGCTCAGGAGATGTTTGAACGCGCCTTAAAGCGCGAGCCCGAAGCCGCGCATATTCATTACGGACTCGCGGCCACGCGGGCGCGTTTGGGTTCGGTCGATCTGGCGCTGCAGTCGCTCCAGCGCGCATTGGATCTTCAGCCCACTCTGCGTGTGCGCGCGCAACACGATCACGACTTGACTTCCCTACGCAACGATCCAGACTTTGATCGATTGGTTTTTCAGCCACGCCTTTAGTTTTCTGCAAGGAAGCTTCCGCCTGCGCTTCTTTATTCGCCACGTCTATACAGTTTCAAAGCTTTCGTCTTTTAGGTATGATTCTCCGCGGCGCATAATCGCGCGAGCGGGCCAGGAGAGTTAGCATTTGCATTACTTGTCTGAAGAAAATCGCGGTCTCAACCTCGTTGCACTCGGCGGTGGCACTGGGCTTTCGACGTTGCTTGCCGGCCTGAAGTGTCTTGTCAGTGACGTCCCTGCGGGTGAAGCCTGGATTCGGAGCTTATCTGCGATTGTCACTGTCTCTGACGACGGCGGAAGCTCTGGGCGTTTACGAGAAGAGCTGCAGATGTTGCCGCCAGGAGACATTCGCAACTGTATGATCGCGCTCTCCGAAGATTCGACCTTACTTTCACGTCTGTTTCGTTATCGATTTCGGGGCAAAGGCGAACTTGGTGGCCACAGCTTCGGCAACCTGTTCCTGGCAGCACTCACCGAAGTCACTGGTGATTTCACCGAAGCGGTCAGATTGTCGTCGGAAGTTTTGGCGAGCAAAGGGCACATCTATCCGGCGACGATTAGTGATGTGCGCCTGGTTGCTGAACTTGCCGACGGAAATGTGGTACGCGGTGAAACGCAAATCTCTGCGTCGCGGGCGCCAATTCGTCGCCTGCGTTTGGAGCCTGAACAGTGCTTGCCGCTTCCCGAAGTATTAAAGGCGATCCGCGCCGCGGATGTTATTACCGTGGGCCCAGGCTCGCTCTACACCAGCATTTTGCCAAATCTGTTGGTCGCAAAAGTGGCCGCTGCTATCGGCGAGAGCCCGGCGACGAAAATATTCATCTGCAACTTAATGACTCAGCCCGGCGAGACAGACAATTATAGCGCGCGGCAACATCTGGAAACGATCAAGAGTTATGCTCCCGAAATTCATTTCGATTTTGTAATCGTCAACGACAGACGCATCACCACTGAACAGGCGGAACGTTATGCGCTGGAAGGCGCACACCAAATTGGCATGGACGACGATCCGATTGATAGCGCGCTCGATCAAGTAGCGCAAGTGATTCGCACCAATCTGCTTGAAGCCGGTGAAAAGGTGAGACACGACTCAGCGCTATTGGCGCGGGTCGTGCTCGCTTGCAAGCAACAAGCCTGCTCCCAACCTGCTGTTCCCGCATAATCCATGGAGCCCAGAGCTATCGAGAAAGGCCCGCCTTTGCCGCCCCGCCAAACCAACCAGTCGCTTGACATACTCATTCTCGCAGCCGGCCTCGGGACAAGAATGAAATCCAGGCGCGCGAAAGTTCTCCATGAACTGGACGGACTTCCGTTGATCGCTTACGTCTGCCGCGCGGCGCAGTCGCTCGGTCCAGAAAAGATATACGTAGTTGTCGGCCATCAAGCCGCTGAGGTGGAACGAGCCGTACAAACTCAGGCGGGAGACACAGCAGAGTTTGTTACGCAAACTGAACAACGCGGAACTGGCGACGCGGTGATGGCCGCGCGCGCGCACCTCGAAGACTCAGACTCTCTCGTGCTCGTTCTCTCCGGAGACGTGCCGTTAATCCGCGCCGCAACTTTGGAAAGCTTCATCGCCGAGCATCGGGCGAGTGGAGCGGCTTGTTCCATTCTCAGCGTGCGGCTGGAAAACCCGACAGGCTACGGCCGGATTGTCCGCGATGAAAACGAGCAGTTCGTTCGCATAGTGGAACAGAAAGACGCTACGCCCGAAGAGCTGAAAGTCAAGGAGATCAACTCAGGAATCAATTGCTTCGCTGCGCGCCAATTGTTTGCGGCGCTCAAACGCGTAAAGCCTGCCAACAAACAAGGCGAATATTATCTAACGGACGTGCCGGCCATACTTGTATCCGACGGCGAGAAAGTGAATGTCCATCTTCACGGCGATGCTCGGGAAGTTTCCGGCATCAACACCCGGGCCGAGCTGGCGGAGTTTGAAAACCTACTGCGCCGCGGCACCATCCGCAAGCTGATGATGGAGACCGGCGTAACTTTCCTCGATCCGTCACACGCCTACATCAGCGCCCAGGCGCAGGTCGGCCGCGACTGCGTTATCTATCCGGACGTTTCAATCGAGGGGAAATCGGTGATCGGCGAAGGTTGCGAGATTCGATCCGGCACGCGAATTACCAATTCACGTCTGGGAGACAACGTGGTCGTAAAAGATCACTGTGTGATCATCGATTCGGAAGTTGAGTCAAATTGTGCTGTCGGTCCGTTTGCACATTTGCGCATGAACACATGGCTTGCTGAAAATTCCGTGGTCGGCAATTTTGTTGAGGTAAAAAAATCGCGGCTCGGCCGTGGCTCAAAGTCGATGCATCTGACGTATCTCGGTGATGCGACCGTTGGCGAGAGAACAAACATCGGCGCGGGCACGGTGACCTGTAACTACGACGGCAAAGACAAGCATCCAACAATTATTGAAGACGACGTGCGGATCGGTTCAGACACAATGCTGGTAGCGCCGGTAAGAGTTGGCAAGGGCTCCGTCACTGCCGCCGGCTCGGTGGTGACCGAGGATGTGCCGCCTGACACTCTCGTCGCCGGCGTTCCGGCGGTCGTGAAGAAAAAACTTAAAGGCGGTGAAAAGTGAAAAGTAATAAGTGAAAAGAAAAAAACCAAGGCGCGGGGTTCTTCAGTCTTCTACACCTCTTCACTTTTCACTTTTCACTTTTCACTAAGGAAAACATATGTGCGGAATTGTTGGCTACGTTGGAAACAAGCAGGTTGTGCCGTTAATTATTGACGGCCTGCGCAAGCTCGAGTATCGCGGCTACGACTCGGCCGGCATCGCGGTGGTCAATGAAAGCCACGATCTCGAAATACGGCGCGCCGAAGGAAAGCTACGCAACCTCGAAGAGGTTATCCGGCTGAGTCCGCTGGATGGGACCTACGGCATTGGCCACACGCGCTGGGCCACACACGGCCGCCCGACGGAAGAAAACGCGCATCCCCACCGCGATTGCACCGGGCGCATCGTCGTCGTCCACAACGGCATCATCGAAAATTATCTTCAACTCAAAGAGCAACTGCGCAGGACCGATCACCGGTTTGTGACGGAAACGGATACCGAGATCATCGCCCACCTGATTGAAGAGTACCTGAAAGAGGAGCACAACTTCGAAAAGGCCGTGCGTCGCGCCATGTTGGATCTGAAAGGCATCTTCGCGCTCTCAATTATCAACGCCGATGAGCCGGACATGATCATCGCCGTCCGTCAGGGACCGCCCGTTGTGATCGGTCTGGGCGATCGCGAGTTTTTTGTTGCTTCCGACATTCCGCCGATCCTGCAGCACACGCGCGACGTCTTTTTTCTCGGCGACGGCGAGATGGCCATCATCAACAAAGACGCGGTGCGGGTAACAGACTTTGAAGCGAACCCCGTGCAGCCGGCCATCCAGCGCATTACCTGGGATCCGATCATGGCGGAAAAGGGCGGCTTCAAACATTTCATGCTCAAGGAAATTTACGAGCAGCCGCGCTCCGTGCGCGACACGATTCAGGGCCGCATCTCGTTGGATACCGGTCGCGTTTTTCTCGACGAGATGAAAAACATTAGCGAGGCCGACTTCAAGCGGTTTACTTCGATCAAGATTGCCGCCTGCGGCACGTCATGGCATGCGGGCCTGGCGGGCAAATACATGATCGAGCAGCTTGCTCGTATTCCAGTCGATGTTGATTACGCGTCGGAGTTTCGTTACCGCGAACCAGTGATGGACGAAAACACTTTGCTGCTGGTCATCTCACAATCGGGCGAGACGGCGGACACCATTGCTGCGCTTAGAGAAGCGCAAGAACTCGGCTCGAAAGTTTTGGCGATTTGTAATGTCCAGGGCTCGATGATTACGCGCGAAGCTGACGGCACGATTCTCACGCACGCGGGCCCTGAGATTGGCGTCGCCTCGACCAAAGCCTTCACCGCGCAGATGGTCGCGCTGTATTTGCTTGGTCTGTATCTCGGCAACCTGCGCGGCACGCTCTCGGAAGCAGAAGCAAAGTATCACGCGCAGGAGTTGGCGGAGTTGCCCGTCAAACTGGAACACCTGCTGAGCGATTCGGATGACATCGAGGAACTCTCCAAAGAATTCTTTCGCTCGACGGACTTTCTCTACCTCGGCCGCGGCATCAACTTTCCAGTAGCTCTCGAAGGCGCCTTGAAACTAAAAGAGATTTCCTACATTCACGCCGAAGGCTACCCGGCGGGTGAGATGAAACATGGCCCAAACGCTTTGATTGACGAACGCTTGCCGGTGATGTTCATCAACACACGTGAAGAAGGCAACCGCTTGTCTGAACTGCGCTATGAAAAGACGCATTCAAACATTGTCGAGGTTAAAGCGCGCGAAGGCATTGTCATCTCGGTGTTGACTGAAGGCGACAACATGTCGTCTACCATGTCCGACTACGTCATCAACATTCCGGCTTCCAGCGATCTGCTGTCGCCAATCCTTTCCATCGTTCCACTTCAGCTTTTGGCTTACCACATCGCCGTGCGCCGTGGTTGCGATGTGGATCAACCACGCAACCTGGCGAAGTCAGTGACGGTTGAATAGAGTTGGCGGCCAGCTTTGTTACAAGGCGAAAACTTAACTCGAGAAGTTACGCGTAACATCTCATGAGCTGAAGCAAATTCGAAAATTCAATGTGGGAAGAAATATTTGAGAAGCTCGCTCATCTGAGAGACTTGGATAAGCAATTTCAAGGCTTCGGCGCGGAGCATCATCGTTACTATCTTGAACATGAAGTCCCGGAAGAAATTTTGGCGTTAGTGGAGCGTCGGCTGGGTGTCGTCCTTCCAGCCGAATTGCGGAAATTCTATCTCGATTGGGGTAACGGAGTTCTCGGACCCCATTATGGCCTGCGTCAGATCCTGGACCTTGAGGGATATCGGCCCAGCGAGGCTTACACGGATGCGGCAACTCTTCGCGCGCTTGCCCTCAAGCAGGGCCGGGCACACGAGTCGGACGATTACTTCGAGATAGAGCGCGAGCACCTGACAGGCCTGGTTAACATCATCGACGAGGGCTGCGGACATGAAGTCTGTCTTGTTACCAGCGGACCACGAGTCGGTGAAGTAGTGAATGTCTCAGCCGACGGTTACGTTCACGAAACAAATCGCACATTGATTCAGACTTATGAACAGTGGCTTGATCGAGAGCTCGGAAAGTTTGGGACGGTAAGGCGCTTGATGTTGAGCGGCGCGTCGCTCGAGGAAATCAATCGTGAAGTTAGGGAAAAGTTCGACACCTACGACGCTGAGGATATCATTGTGAGCATTGCCGACGTCGAAAAACCGGAAGAACTGTTTGGCAGTGGGGGCAGCAAGATTTATCACGGCGCGACCCAGACACCCTGGTATGAAAAGGTACTGCGCGAGTGGCGCGAGACGAATGCTGACGGCTAGGTCTGACGGCGACTCTGCCGCATCCCGTGCGGCCCTTTTCCCCAGTTCCCTATTTGGCCTTTTCCGTTTCCAACAACTTCTTCTTCCGCTCGAGCCCCCAACGGTAACCGCCGAGGCTCTTGTCTTCGCGAATCACGCGGTGACAGGGAATCACGAGCGCTACCGGATTCGTGGCGCAGGCGCGCGCCACCGCGCGCACTGCTTTTTCCTGGCCGATTGCCTTCGCCACTTCGCCATACGAATGCGTCTCGCCGTAAGGAATCGCGCGCAGTTGCTCCCACACCTGTCGTTGAAACGCCGTGGCCTGAATATCAAGTGGCAGATCGATGTGTGGGCTCTTGCTCTTTAAGTGTTCGACGATCGCCTTGACCGACGAACGAAGCAGCTTTTCGTCGTGACGAATTTCCGCCGCCGGAAACTCGCCTATCAGATTCGCTTCGAGTGCCTCATCGGAGTCGCCCAGCATCACTGAACAAACACCCTTCTCGGTGGCCGCAACCAGCAGACGGCCTAAAGCTGTTCCGACCAGCGCGAAGTTGATAACCGCGCCGCGTCCACCTTTGCCATACGTAGCTGGCGTCATTCCGAGTTGTGCAGACGCGCGCTCGTAGAGCCGGCTGCTCGAGCCGTAGCCGGCATCGTAGATTGCATTGGTAATTCCTTCGCCCTCGCGCACACCCTGCTTGAATTTGTTCACGCGGCAAGTTTCTGCATAACGTCGCGGCGTGATTCCCATGATGCTTTTGAAAGTTCGTTGCAGGTGAAACGAGCTGACGCCAACCTGTTCGCTCAGCGCGGGGAGCGTCACCGGCTCACCCTCACTCTCCTCGATTATTCGACAAACGTTACGCACCATTTGAATCTGCGGATCCGCTGCTCGCGCTTCGCGAGGACGGCAACGGCGGCAGGCGCGGAAGCCGGCCAGCTCGGCGGGCTCAGGCGACTGGAAAAATGAAACGTTTTCCCGGCGCGGCCTTCGTGAGCCGCAAGATGGCCGGCAATAAATTCCCGTCGAGCTAACCGCGAACACAAACTGCCCGTCGCAGCGCGCGTCTTTCGTTAACACGGCTTGCCACTTTGCTTCCTCTTTGTCTGGAAAGAGACTGGTTTGTTGCTTCATTATCGCGCTCATATTAACACCTCCATCAACTTTGCTTCACTCTTGAACGGGGGTGATTTTAGCGACTTTGTAACACCGGGTTCTATCCGATTCTTGCGGTCAAACTAGCAAGGAATTTAGCAATTAGCAGTCAGCAATCAGCCGACCTTCCGTCCGAAGCTGCGACATACGAGAATCATCAAAATTCTCTAGTTCAGAAAGGACCACAAAATCATGCGCGATTTCAGAGAGATCAAAGTCTGGGCTAAAGCTCATCTACTTACATTAGAGATTTATAAGGTGACAGCAACCTTCCCGCGAGAAGAGACTTACGGACTTACCAGTCAACTGCGACGCTCGTCAGCTTCGATCCCAGCTAATATTGCCGAGGGCTATGGAAGAGGGGGCAACACAGAGTTGGCTCGGTTCCTCCAGATCGGAATGGGATCTGCGAGCGAGGTCGAGTATCATGTTCTCTTGGCCAGAGATCTGAATCTCCTATCAAAAACGATTTACGATAACCTTGATGGGCGCATTGTTGAGGTCAAACGAATGCTTGCGTCTCTCTTGCTGAAGGTCAGACGAGATCGATAGTTCTCTGGCTGACTGCTGACTGCTGATTGCTGATTGCTAATGACCGACTTCCTATCGAGTCTCAACGACCAACAACGCGAAGCTGTCCTTGTAAACGAAGGACCGTTACTAATCCTGGCCGGCGCCGGCTCGGGCAAGACGCGCGTCATCGCGCATCGCATCGCCTACCTGATCGCTGAGAAGGGCGTGGCGCCGTGGAATATTCTCGCCGTCACCTTCACCAACAAGGCCGCGCAGGAAATGCGGCAGCGCGTGCAACGACTCCTGCGCGACCAGGAACTTTCAAGCGCGCCGCTCGTCTCAACCTTCCACAGCCTTTGCGTGCGCATCCTCCGTCAGGACATTGAAAAGTTGAACGAGAAATACAGCCGCACCTTCACCATCTACGATCAGGACGACTCGCTGCGCCTGATCAAAAACTGCATGAAGGACCTCGGCTACGATGAAAAGCATCTGGGCCTGCGTGCCACTCAGTCCGCCATCAGCGCGGCAAAGAACCGCGGCGAGGACGTCGAAACTTTTGCCGCACGCGCCGACTACGTGGATGAGCGGCGCGCGGCGATGGCGCGCGTTTATGCAACCTATGAGGAGCGTCTGCGCGCGAACAACGCGCTCGACTTCGACGACCTGCTGATCAAAGCGGTGCGCCTGCTGCGCCAGGTGCCGGAGGTGCGTGAGAAGTACAACAATAAGTTTCGTTACATCCTGGTTGATGAGTATCAGGATACAAACTCGCTACAGTTTGCCTTGATGAGTTTGCTGACTGAGAAGCAACAAAACATTGCTGTGGTCGGCGACGAGGATCAATCGATTTACAAGTGGCGCGGCGCTGACATCACCAACATCCTTAACTTCGAAAAGCACTTCCCCAGCACCAAAACAATTCGGCTGGAACAGAACTATCGCTCGACGCAAACAATTCTCGACGTCGCGGGCGCGGTGGTGAAGCACAACCTCGAGCGCAAAGGTAAGACCCTCTGGACTTCCAATCCGCCTGGCGATCGGGTGCGTTACTTCCAGGCGTTCGACGCGGAATCAGAGGCGCGTTTTGTCGCCGGCAAAATCCTGGAGCACCGCAACGAAGAATACGATCTGCGCGCGGCGGTTTTGTATCGCACGAATTCGCAGTCGCGCGTTTTTGAAGAAGCGATGCGTCGCGCGGGTTTGCCTTACAACATCGTCGGCGGCTTTTCGTTCTATGAGCGCATGGAAGTGCGCGACATCATTGCGTATTTGAAGTTGGCGCTGAATCCGAACGACTCCATCGCGCTGCAACGCGTCATCAACAGTCCGCCGCGCAGCATCGGCAAACAAACTGTCGAGGAGATCGCGCGACGCGCGAGTGAATCCGGACGCTCACTGTGGGAAACTATTTCGCTCGTCGTCGAGAAGCCCGAGAACCTCAGCACCCGCGCTGTATCCGCGTTAAAGAGCTTCCGCAAAATCGTGCTTCGTCTCGCTGAGTTGGCCGGGACGGATGTCGATAGCGGTCAACCTCTTCCTGGGACCGCGGGCGTGCGGGGTCCCCAGCCGGGCAGCCCGGCTGGGGTGCTAGACTCGCCCGCCGATGCGTTAGCTCGCCCTGCCCAAAGCCCAGGATCCAACGTCCCAAGTCCGAATTCCGAAATCCGCAATTCGCAATTCGAAATTTCAGACTCCCCTGTCTCCGATATCGTCAAAGCCGCCATTCTCGACACTGGCTACGAGAACGCACTCAAAGGCGAGAAGACTGACGAAGCCGAAGCGCGTTTGGAAAACTTGCAGGAGTTGGTCAACGCCGCCGTCGATTACGACGAGCAGGGCATCGAGGGCTTAAGAGAATTTATCGATCACTCCGCGCTGGTCTCAGACGCCGATCAGTACAAAGAAGACGCTGTCGTCACACTCATGACTGCACACTCGGCGAAGGGTCTTGAGTTTCCGCTGGTGTTTATTGTCGGCCTGGAAGACGGTTTGTTTCCCCACTCGCGTTCGGCAACCGACGCGGCAGAGTTGGAAGAAGAACGTCGTCTTTGCTACGTGGCCATGACGCGTGCGGAAAGATTTCTCTACGTCACGCACGCGATGAAGCGAAGAGTTTACGGTGAAGAGCTCGCTTCCGAGCCATCGCAGTTTCTCAACGAGATGCCGCTCGACATGATGGAAGATCTTTCGCTCGGCAAGTCGTGGCTTTCATTCGCGCGCGGCTCATCGGCCATTGACTACGAGCAGGGCGAGTATCGCAAGGAGCGCAAGAAGTTTACCGGCAAAACTTACGACAGCGTCGACTCCATCGCCGAATTCTTCAAGCAGCGCGCCACGCAACTGGGCAACACCGGCGGCAGCTTTCAATCCGCGCGAGAAAGAGCGGACTCAACCAGGAATGCCTCAAGGAATGACTCCAAGTCAGGGAGTAGGAACGCTTCTGGGAATGCCTCCAGGTCGGGAAGGGGGCTTGCCCCCGCAGATCGTGGCAGTAGCCCTCCTATCAGAACCGGGAGCAGTAGCGACCTGGCGGATCGCGGCGGTCTTCCGAACTCAACTGATCTCTCATCTAGAGTTTCGGGTTCCGCTCCACAAACATCAAAACTCGAAACTCGAAACTCGAAATCCGAAACTGCTTCGGAGTTTGTGCCCGGCTCTTACGTCAAACATTCGAAGTACGGCCGCGGCCTCGTGCTCCGTCGCGAAGGCGTCGGCGACTCACTAAAGTTGACAGTAACTTTTCCAGGGTATGGTCAGAAAAAACTCGTCCAGAAGTATGCGGGCCTCGAGAAGGCGTAAACAAGTAAGCAGTGAGCGGTGAGCCGTAAGCAGTGAGTTCGTGATAGCTGACTGCCGATAGCTGACTGCCGACAGCTGCTTGCTGTAACTGTTTGCTGTTTACCGTTTGCTATTCTCTCTGCCTACTGCTTACTGCTCACTGCTCACTCCTCTAGACCGTCACCGTAGTCCCATCAAACTTCGTCAAACTAAACCCGCCGAAGTTTTCGTTGTAGCAAGTCTTCTGATCTTTGAGGATGCCGATGGCCAGTTGCTCGCCAAGTTTCAGTGATTCAGTTGCGTCGGAGCGCCAATGAACGCCGGCGATGTCGCGCCCAATCGCCACGTTCGAAGCGATCTTGTTGAGCTCGCCTCCCACCGTGAGGTTGCCCGCGTCTGCTCCCAAGTAAGTTAACAGACCGAGCCCATCGTCCGTCGGTTGCACGGGCGTCACGGCAAGATCAACCAGCCTGGTTGATTCCTTGAACCACGCTTTAAGGATCGTCACGCAAGCGCCGGCAACCGTGGCGTGTCCGGCGCCGTACGCTGGCTGGGTCGGCGAACCTTCCGGAAAAGCCATCGGCAACAAATACGTGCCGTTGCCTGCGCCGTTGAATTGCTCATTGTGTTGTTTGATCGCGGCTAGCGCGGTCGAGCTGTTCATCGATGGGTGAACATTGAACGCGCCCGGATGTGTGCGGTTGTAGTCGATGCGTCCGGCGAAAGCCTCGGGTCGCAGCCGTCGATGCACAAACCATTTCTGATACCACACCGCTTTCAGCGCGCGCGTCGAGACCTCGCACAACAGCGTCGCGATGTGTGGGCCACCAAATGTTCCAAAGCCCGCCTGCGTTGGGTTGCCGTTATACGGATTGCCGTCGTCGAATGGCGCGCCCAGCCCCGCCAGAACGAGGAAGGCCTGGAAGTAACCCTGAAAGAGCACGTCGATGTGGACCCACTGGCCAATGTCGCGGCCCATGCGCATGTAGCGCTGGACCGGATCCGCAATATCACCAGACGCCGGATTGGAACCGTTCTGAATAGCCAGCCAATCGGAGAACGTCGTCATGTAGTCACGCCCTCCACCGGCGCTGCCATTGCCCGCGGTGGCGTGTGGCGCTGCTGTAACGATTCGCTGGTCCACTCCATTCGCGCCGAAGAAACAAGGGAGATAGAAATACTGGGAAATGTAAGGACCTGCCTTGTCGCCCGGTGTTAGCCCGCGGAAGAGTAGTTCGGGCGTCACGATGCCTGACCCGTTCTTCGCACCTTTGAAACTCGCGCCGAAGTTCGTCAGATCCGTCGCCGCGGCTATGGCTGTCGGATGTGATCCGTAGTCGCGGAAGGGCACGTCGCGCAGCAGCGCCATCCAATAGTTTTCCGCCATCTCCGCCGCCTCTTCCTTGCTCGCGAAGGTAGGCGCGGGAGGTTGGACCAGCGCGTGGGAATCAGGGCCTTCCATGTCAAACGCCGCGCCGGCCTGGGGATTGGTCAGCTTGCGATTTCCGCCAAGCGGGATCGCATCGAAGTCTGCCGGTCTCTCGCTGTCAAGAGCATGCACCATCGCCTGAAACGCGCTGAGCACCACCGTGCCGTCGCTGTTGTGTGGCAGACCCTTCGAATAGCTGGCCGCCTTGTTTGCATAAAGCGCTTCGTCGTTGTTCGTCGGGTGTTGCAGGTTGGGCGGCGTAGCTTTGAAGCCCGCCTGCGCCGCATCCTTGCGAATTTTCAAACACTCGCTGGCGCGATCATTTCCGTGGTCTTCGCCACTTCCGTTGCCCTGACTCTCCTGACGCTCGCCAGGTGTCGCTGCGGCCACAGAATGTTTCGAACCCAGCAGCGGCTCGACGCCAATGACTCCTGCCGCAATAGTTACGGCTCCGGTTACGCCAACCTGACCAATGAACCTACGTCTACTCAGCGTGAATTCCCGCGCGCGTTGATCCTTTGCGGTGGTACTCAGTGGTTGCTGATCATGGATCGTTGTCGCTGGGAGCGCAGACATCTTGTCTGCATTTTGCGGCTGACTGCTGACCGCTGATTGCTGACTGCTGATTGCGGGGATGCCTGGTTGCACAGAGTCTTCTCGCATGGGGGGTCCTCCTGCTCAGAAACTTGCTATCAGTTGTTGAGAAAATGGGGCGGAGCAGGAAGGTTTACCGCACGCGATGCTTGGGGGAACTACCGAAGATCAGTCGGGCAAAGTCGAACAAGGAGTTCCTTATAGCTATGGCCTCTGCTCTACGCATGCTTTTACCACATTCCCTTTCCCAGCCAAAGTTTTTTGCTCCGAAACAAATCAAGTCGCCACGTCTGTCTTCCCTTTTACCCTTGACCTGTTCTCCCTTTCCCCTTCCCCCTTCCCCCAGTTCCCCAGTTACCCCGTCCCCCAGTGACCTTGCGGATCTCGTCCCGGCTCCTGCGTCCGTCACGCCAAATACGGCCGCGGCCTCGTGCTCCGTCGCGAAGGCGTCGGCGATTCAATAAAGTTGACAGTAACTTTTCCAGGGTATTGTCAGAAAAAACTCGTCCAGAAGTATGCGGGCTTGGAAAAGGCTTAACCATCCGCAGATTTCACAGATGTCGTTCTTTGAGATAGTTTTTCCAGTTCACAGGGTTTCACTTGTTAAGCATTCGGTTTTCTGCTATTCAAATCCCGAGTTTGCACAGTTAATTAGCCTCGCTCTCAGTTCTCACTGCCGGCCCGCTAATCTGTTTGCGAAGCGTCGTCTTTCGTTATGCCAAGGTCATTCCCCCAAAACTTCGACCTTCGTCTCTTCTCCGGACCGAGAGCGAAACAATTTGTAAGACCGGAAGATGCTTTTCAACAATTGATTGGCGATGCACTTATCGAGATGGCAGGACTTCACGCTCATGTCTCTCCGACGAAGGGACAGGATGGAAGCATCGATGCCCATGTCGCAGAGGGTGCTGTGTTGAGTGGGCCTTTCTTGAGCCTTTCCGTGCCGCTGATTGTTGAGTGCAAGACCCACGATGACACAGTCCAGGGGGTCGACCAAAACATACTCGGTCAGTGGGGCCGGATGAAGCGAAAACTAGAGGCACAGGCTCTCGCCGGCTGGCAAGACTTATTCGAACCCTGGCTTGCAACTCGCGGCTACGCTTACTGCGTTAGCGCTCACATTCAAAGCACGCAACTCCGCAATAAATTGACCGAATCAATTGAAGGATTTTTCGCTGCTCTGCCAAGCGATCGACGCCCGTCAATAGAGTCCGTTCGGGTCATCGATTGGAGTGACTTGCGCCCCTGGCTGCAAACTCTGTCCCGGGTGGCAGATGCCTGGCTTGGAGTCGAGCTTGAGCTGATCCTCGATCATCCAACCTATCTACAGCATCTCTCCGGATTTCGAGAATACTTGCTTCCCTCCAGGCTGGAGTTCGTTCCGCCGGAGGCGGATTCTCCATTTCACCCTACGCGCGTGCTGGAAAAAATTGAAAGCGCAGATGAAAAGCATGGCGTCTTATTGGTTGGAGCTGGAGGCATTGGCAAAACCAGGACAGCAATCGAAGCGGGCACGCTGGCGGCAAACGCGGGATGGCGAGTGCTTCACGTTTTGCCGGACGAGCCGGGAGTCGAAACTGAGAACATTGCAGCAGTCGTCCTTCCTGACCGTGACACCCGCACGTTGCTCATCTTTGACTACATCGATCAGATGCAGAGGCTGGATCTTGGCGGCGTCAGGCGTTCGCTGATTCCGGCGGCGCAGGAACGTGGAATCCAACTTCGACTGCTGGGTAACTGCCGGCCTGGTTGGATGGAGTTACCTAATCCGGAACGCAACGAGTTGTTCAGGGTGACCGAGCTTCGACCTACTGAGTTTCATAGGGAAAAGCTCATCAAGACCATAACCACCCGAATCGCTCCGATGGCGTCTGACATGCTGGGTAAAACGGAGATTATTCGCCTCTGCGGTACTCGCGCGATCATCGCGCTGCTAGTTGCGCGTGAATTGGAAAACCGAGCTACAGCCGGGCTGTTGAAACACATCGACACGGCCGGTTTGCGTTCAGGAGATCTAGTTCAATGGCTCCGGCGACGTCTGCAAGAGAAC
>Ga0137409_10001292_pt1 | contig 27195 bp, 22 predicted proteins | sample CZODoug1_16funga_FD_122059 | JGI IMG/M metagenome (GOLD analysis project Ga0137409, IMG submission 122059) | Vadose zone soil fungal communities from Angelo Coast Range Reserve, California, USA - CZODoug1_16fungal (Hybrid Assembly) | ecosystem: Environmental > Terrestrial > Soil > Vadose zone...
CAACACCGCGCTCTTCAGCATCGATGTCATTCAGGTGCCGCTGGCGGCGCCGCAGAACGCGCGCATCGTCAACCGGCCGCGCATCTTTGCGGACACCGCGACCGGCGCGATCGCGGGCCTCGAGAAAGGCGGCGACCACGGGCCGGGGACGCAGAAGACGAGCGTGACGAATCAGTGTCACGACATTACCGTGTTCGCGGAGATCGGCCTGGCCGCGGGAGCGTGCTCGGGGAACGGCATCCTGCTGGACATCCGGGATCCGAAGAACCCGGTGCGCCTGGATCACGTGAGCGACAAGAACTTCGCATACTGGCACTCGGCGACGTTCAACAACGACGGGACGAAAGTGATTTTCACGGATGAATGGGGCGGCGGCGGTAGGCCCCGCTGCCGCGCGAGCGATCTGCCGAACTGGGGCGCGGACGCGATCTTCGACATCATTGATGGCAAGCTGGGCTTCGGGGGGTATTTCAAGATGCCGGCGCCGCAGACCGAGCAGGAGAACTGCGTGGCGCACAACGGCTCGCTGATTCCGGTGCCGGGGCGCGACATCATGGTCCAGGCCTGGTACCAGGGCGGGCTGTCGGTCTTCGATTTCACCGACTCGACGACGCCCGTGGAGATCGCGTTCTTCGACCGCGGGCCGATCGACGCAACGCAGCTGGTCCTGGGCGGATACTGGTCGACCTACTGGTACAACGGCAACATCTACGGCTCGGAGATCGCGCGGGGGATCGACGTCTTCAGCCTGACGCCCAGCGAGTATCTGTCGCAGAACGAGATCGACGCCGCGATGATGGTGCGCGCTGAGGAGCTCAACACGCAGCAACAGTCGCGGATCGTTTTTCCGCCCAGCGTCGCGGTGGCGCGCGCGTACGTCGATCAGCTCGCGCGCACCAAGGGCATTCAGGCGGAGCGTGCACGCGCGGTCAGGGCTGCGCTCGAGAAGGCCGACGGGCTTCGGACCGGAAAGGAGCGGGGCGCCGCGATCGTTCTGGATGAGCTCGACGCGCTGGCGACCCAGCTGGAGAGCGACGCCGGCGCGGCGCGTGGACACGACGCGGTCCGCTTGCGCTCGCTCGCGGCCACGATCAAGGGCCGCACCGCCAAGCTGCGGGGATGAAACCTCTGGAAGGATCGCACGCGGCATCCGTCTTCGGGCGGACTTTGCCGGTCCGGCTGAAGCCGGACACTGCGTACGAGTCGGAGTCACGTGTTGATGAGGGTCGCGAGGCCCGTGCGGTCCGCTTCCGATAGTGCGATCCTCGATCCGGCCAGCGCGGCGTCGAGGTGCGCGCGGTTGCGCGGTCCGATGATCGCGGCATCCACGCGCGGATGGTCGAGCACCCACGCAATGGCGAGCGCGGTCATCTCGACCCCGCGGGCGCGCGCCTCACTCCCGATGGCAGTCAGCCCGCGAAAGACCGCGTCGCACGCCAGGTGCTGGTAAGGCTCCGGCCGCAGCGTCATCCGTGATCCCGCCGGATACGCTCCGGCGGACCGATACTTGCCCGTCAGCCAGCCGCCGGCCAGCGGGCTGAATGCCGTGAATCCCACGCCCTGATCGGCGCAGAGCGGAAACATCTCGCGCTCCGGCGCGCGATCGAGCAGGCTGTAGGCGTTCTGGACCCAATCGAAGCGCCCCAGACCACGCCTTTCGCTCATCCCCAGCGCCAGGGCAAGCCGCCACGCCTCGATGTTGCTGGCGCCCACGTACAACACTTTCCCCATGCGCCGCAGGTCGTCGAGCGCGACGAGCGTTTCGTCGAGCGGCGTGTCCGGATCGGGCTCGTGAATGAGATACATGTCGAGCCGGTCGGTTTGCAGCCGCGTCAGGCTTTCGTCGACCTGCTGCAGGATGTGCCGCCTTGACAGACCTCGATCGTTCGGTCCGGCGCCCACCGGGTTGAACACCTTGGAGCTGAGCAGCAATTGCTGGCGGACGGCCGATCCCTTCTCGTTCAGCCATCGGCCGATGTAAGTTTCGCTCCGCCCGCCGCCGTACGCGTTCGCGGTGTCGAAAAAGTTGATTCCCGAGTCCACCGCGCGGTCCATCAAATCGCGCGCCTGCTCTTCGTTCTCGCCCATCCCGAAAAACTCCGGGGCCGAGCCGATCCCTCCGAAGTTGCCGCAGCCGAGCCCCACGCGCGAGATCTTCAAGCCGGTCGATCCCAGCCGTCGGTACTCCATGGCCCGTAGAGCGTACTCGATGTAGCATGACGCGGCCGCTCATCGGAGGTTGGACCATGCGACGCTTCTCACTTGCCGCTGCGTTGATCGCGATCCCCGCCGCGACGGTTGTTCTCGATAACCCGAACGCCCGCGTGTTTCGGACATCGGACGGATCGCTGGCCGGCGTGGACGGCGGACCTGGCGTCGTCATCTCGCTCGACGATGGCCCGGGGGCAAAGGCCGGGACCGCGGTGTGGATGGATAACGTCGCGAGTCGAATGCACGCGCTCTTGAGTGGTTCGCTCATCATCGTTCAGCCTCGACGCCCAGCGGCGCCGCCAGTGGTTTCCCCCCCGGCGGGATCCGCGCCGGGCGAGGCATCGTTCACCGGGATGAGCTTCACGCCGGTCTTCGAGAACGATCGCGTGAGGGTCATCCGCGCCCGAATGGACGTTGGCGCGCGCGAAGGCTTCCATACGCACGGCTCCGACACGATCGTCGTGCATCTGTCCGGCGGCGAGATCGAGGACACCGCGAACGGGAAAACGACGGTGAATCGATGGAAGCGCGGCGACGTCGAGTTCGAGGGGCGCGGCTCGAGCCACTCGGCGCGTAACGTCGGCCGGGCGGTCGACGTCGTGCTCGTCGCGCTCAAGCCTTAGGCCCAGCCGGCATCGGACGGACATGGTGCTCGGAGGCGGCGCACGCTCAGCCACCGCGAAGCCCGTCGGCCTCAGGCGAATCCTCGGCGTCGGATTCGGCCTCGCGGTCATCGTCGGCAGCACGCTCGGCATCGGCATTCTTCGCGCGCCGGGTCTTGTCGCCGGCCAGGTCTCGACGCCTTCCGTCATCCTCGGCCTCTGGCTTGTCGGCGGTCTGTACACGCTCCTCGGCGCGACCTGCCTGGCCGAGCTCGGGACAATGCTGCCCCGGACCGGCGGCTACTACGTGTACGCGCGTCGCACGTTCGGCGATTCAGTGGGGTTCGCCGTCGGTTGGACCGACTGGCTCACCTACTGCGCGGTGCTCGGCTATGTGTCGATCGGGATGGGGGAATTCACCGCGGTCCTCCTGCCGCCGCTCGCGGGCCTCGTCAAGATTGTCGCGGTTGGCGCGCTCGTCGGCTTCGTCGCGCTGCAGTCGGCGGGGCTGCGCGTGAGCAGCCGTTTTCAGGAAGTGACGACCGCGGTGAAGTTCGTCGCGTTCCTCGCCGTCGTGCTGGCGGCGCTGGCGTTTGCGCCCGCTCGGTCGGCGGGCGCCGAATCGACCCTCCCTGCGCCTTCGCTCGCCGGCCTCGTCGTCGCGCTCCAGGCTGTTGTCATCACGTACGGCGGATGGCAGAGTGCGTTGTATTTCACCGAAGAAGACCGCGACCCGAACCGCAACCTGCCGCGCTCGATGATCGCCGGCGTCGTGTCGGTGATCGTCGTGTACCTGCTGGTCAATCTCGCGCTGTTGTCGGTGTTGCCGTTGCGCGATTTCGCCCGGTCGACGCTGCCCGCGGCGGACGCGGCGCAGATCCTGCTTGGCAGCCGCGGGCGGGAGATCATCACGGTGCTGTCGCTCGTCTCGCTGCCGCCGCTGCTCAACGCGATCATGATGATCGGCACCCGCATCCTGTTCGCCATGGGACGCGACGGCCTCCTGTGGAGACGCACCGCGCAGGTGACCGCCGGCGGCGCGCCCGTAGCCGCGACCGTCGTGACGACGGCCGTGGCGGCGGCGCTGATCGTCAGCGGAACGTTTCAGAAGCTCGTGGCGATCGCCTCTATCTTCCTGGTGTTGAACTACGCGGTGTGCTGCCTCGCGCTGGTCGTGCTGCGCCGGCGCGATCCCGATCTGGTCCGCCCGTTTCGCGCCTGGGGTTATCCGTGGTCTGCCGGCATCGTTCTGGCGGGAGCCATCGCATTCCTGGCCGGGGCGGCGGTCGGCGACACCGTCAACGCAGCTGCGGCACTCGCGCTTCTGGCGGCGGGGCTGGTCGGCCGGGCTGCCGTCCGGGGAATTCATGGCGCCAACGTAGAATGACCGCGTATGCGCGTCGCGATCGTGGGCGGACCCGGAATCGGGAAGAGCACGCTCGTCAGGCAACTCGGTGACCTCTACCACAACGGAGCCTATGGGGAAGGGGAGAAGGGCGTCTGGGATCCGCGCGTGCTCGAAGACATCGCGGCGGGCCGCAACCCGGTCGGCGTCACCGCATATTTCGGCCGGCTCTACGACGCGAACTACCGTGACGCCACGGAGAACGACCGGCCCGGCAAAGTCATTTTCTTCGAAGGCGCGCGCATCACGCTCGAAGCGCACATCGCGGAGTACCCGGAAGAGTACCATGCGGAGCTCCGGAAGGTTCTCGCGATCGGCGACTCGTGGCGCCCCGAGCGGGTGATCGTCCTCACGTCGAACACCGACACGATCGAGAAGCACATCAGGCTGAGGAACCGACCGCACGAGGGCGCCGAGAACATGGTGCGGCGCTTTCGGCTGATCGACGGCGAATTCCGCCGCCTCGCGCCGATGTACCCGAACACGTTTGTGATCAACCGCGACCGCATGGAATTTCACGAGCGCGCCGGCCTGAGAGAAATCATCGATGTCGCAGGGCTCCCGATGTTCCAGGAGATACCGTACGAAAGGCTGGACCGCTACGATGGCGGTGCACGATAGTTCACGCTGGAAGGGCGAGCCATTCGGCTCATGTTGGAACGCGAGCCAGTCAGGCTCATATTGGAGGGCGAGCCTTGCAGGCAAGCGTCATCCCCTCGAGAGTTGACACGTGAGCGTTGAGCATGGTTTTGCCCTTGCGCCGCCGATCGAGCCGATGCTCGCGAAGCTCGCCGACGAGCTGCCCATCGGACCTTTCCTGTACGAGCCGAAATGGGACGGGTTTCGCGCGGTCGTCTTTCGCAGCGGATCGGAGGTCTTCATCCAGAGTCGCGACCTGCGGCCGCTCGATCGCTTCTTTCCCGAGCTGCACGAGGCCCTTCTTGCCGCCTTGCCGGACGGCTGCGTGCTCGACGGCGAGATCGTGATCGCGACACCTCACGGTCTGGATTTCGACGCGCTCCAGCTGCGGCTGCATCCCGCGGCCTCGCGTGTCGCCATGCTGGCGAAGGATACGCCGGCGGCGTTCGTCGCCTTCGACGCGCTCGCCATCGCCGGGCGGGACCTGCGTGACGCGCCGCAAGTGGAGCGCAGGGCATCGCTCGAGCGGGCGCTCGCGAATATCGAACCGCCGATCCATCTGACGCCGATGACTCGAGATCCTGCCGTGGCGTCGGAGTGGCTCTCGCGCTTCGAGGGAGCCGGCCTCGATGGGGTGATCGCGAAGCCGGAGCGGGGGAGGTACCAGCCGGGCAAGCGCGCGATGATCAAGGTGAAGCACGCGCGGACCGCCGACTGCGTTGTGGCCGGATATCGCTGGCACAAGGCCGGAAAGGACGAGCGCGTGGGCTCGCTGCTGCTCGGGCTCTACGACGATCGTGGGACGCTGCACCACGTGGGCGTGACCTCGTCGTTCACGATGGCGATGCGCAAGCAGCTCACGTCAGAGCTCGCGCCGCTCCGTGAGCGCGCGCTCGAGCATCACCCCTGGCGTGACTGGGCCGAAGCGGGCGGCAGCGAGATGGCGCGCATGCCCGGAGGCCAGAGCCGCTGGAGCGCGGGCAAGGATCTCTCGTGGGAGCCGCTTCGGGTCGAGCGCGTGTGCGAGGTCAAGTACGACCACATGCAGGGCCGGCGGTTTCGGCACGCGGCCGTTTTTCAGCGCTGGCGTCCGGACAAGCGGCCGGCCGACTGCGGCTACGATCAGCTCGAGGTCACGACGCCCTACGAGCTCGACAAGGTCTTCGGCGCGGGCCGGCGCTGAAGGGAACCCGAGGTCAATTGACTGCGTTACTTCGCCGCGTGCCGAGTAATGAATGCGCTGACGGCGGCTTCGTCCGCGCCGATGAAGACGATCCCGGCGCGGTATCTGCGCGGTTTACCTTTGGAATGCGGCTCGAGCCAGATCCACGCGATCCTTCCCCGGCACGAGATGGGAGCATCGCCGGAAGGTAACAACAGCGTGGCGATGCGTTTGGGGTCCAGTTCCTTCGGACAGACTACCTGCGCGCCGCCGACCGACAGATCCAGCAGCGCCCCCACGTCGCCGTTGATGTGCACTTCGAGGGGCTTGGAGAACCTGTGACGCTTCGCCCGCCGCACGGCTTGTTCCGATGGCGACGGAGCTTCCAGGAGCGACAGCAATTCCACATCCTGATCCGCCGGTCCTTTTTCGCGCTCGAAGAGCTGGAGCTCGAGGGCGCGAATCCGCTCGGCCGCCGCCTCGAGGCGCTCGTCGGACTGCGCATGAGGCCGCGCCGCCTCCTGCGCTGCGCGCAGTTCCGCCGCCAGCGCCTCGTACTCGCTGTTCGCCTCATCGGCGCGCGCTTCCGCGACTTTCCACGCCAGCTCCAGCCGTGCCCGCTCGGCGTCGATTGCCGCGACGCGCGCATCCACCGCCGCCTGCGCGTCGAGAGCTGACTGCCGCGCGGCGGCAAGCTCCGCGACGAGCGCGTCGCGCCCGCGTATCGTCTCCTCGGCGCGCGCTTCCATGTCCTTCAACGCCCCCTCGCTGTGTGCCAGTTCGGCGACGCTCGTTCCGAATCGCGCGTTGACTGCCGCCTCCGAATCGAGGGCCGACTGCCGCGCGGTGGCCAATTCCGTGGCGAGCGCGTCGCGCTCGCGGACCGCCTCCTCGGCGCGCGCCTCCGCCTCCTTCCGCGCCTCATCGCTGTGTGCACGATCGGCATCTATCGCCGCGGCTCGCGCCTCAACCGCCGCCTGCGCGTCGAGGGCCGCCCGCCGCGTCGTGTCCAGCTCCGCGGCCAGCGCGTCGCGCTCGCGGATTGCCTGCTCGGCACGGGCTTCCGCGTCCTTGGCCACCCGCGTCCGCTTGGCCTCGATGACTTCCAGCCGCGCGTCAACGGCCGCCTGCATGCCCTTGACGGCCTGGCGCGCCTCGTTCAGCTTCGCCGCCAGCGCGTCACGCTCGTCGATCGCCTCGCTGGCACGTTCGTCCGCGTCCTTCGAGGCCCGCTCGGCTTGCGCGCGCTCCGCTTCGATCGCCTGCAGCCGCGCGTCGAAGGCCGCCTGTTCGGCCAGCGCCGCCTGCCGCGCCTCGTACAGCTTCGCCGCCAGCGCGTCACGCCCGTCGATCGCCTCGCTGGCATGTTCGGCCGCGTCCTTCGAGGCCCGCTCGGCTTCCGCGCGCTCCGCCTCGATTGCCTCCAGCCGCGCGTCGAAAGCCGCCCGTGCGGCCGGCGCCGCCTGCTGCGCCTCGTTCAGCTTCGCCGCCAGCGCGTCACGCTCGTGCTCGACACGTTCGTGCGCGTCCTTCAAGGCCCGCTCGGCTTGCGCGCGCTCCGTCTCGATTGCCTCGAGCCGCGCGTCGAAGGCCGATTGGGCGGCCTGCGCCGACTGGCGCGCCTCGTTCAGGTTCGCCGCCAGCGCGTCACGCTCGTCGATCGCCTCCTTGGCACGTTCGTCCGCGTCCTTCAACGTCCGCTCGGTTCGCGCGCGCTCCGCCTCGATCGCCTCCAGCCGCGCGTCGAAGGACGCCTGGGCGGCCAGCGCCGCCTGCCGCGCGGCGTCCAGATCCGCCGCCAGCGCGTCGCGGTCGCGAATGGCCGCTTCGGTGGCGTGCTTCGAAGCGGCCACCTCGCGCTCCAGTGCCGCCAGCGCCTCGCCGCGCTGCATCCGTGCGTCAACCTGCTGCGAGCGCTCTTTCCGGAGCGCGATCTGCGCGTCCTCGACGTCATGGCGAAGCGCGGTACCGGCTGCTTGTGCGGCCAGCAACGCTGCCCGCGCCTGCTCGAGGCCGCGGTCGCGTTCGGCGCCGGCCGCCTGCTCCGATTCCAGCGCCGATTTCAGCTGGCCACCGTCGCGACGCAGCCGCGCGACGGCTTCGCGTTCACGCTCGAGCGCTGTGCGCGCCTGTTCGAGCTCGAGCCGGAGCGCTTTGGCGATCGCGCGTTCTGCTTCGAGCGAGCGCCGCGCCTCGGAGTCGACGCTGGCGGCACGCTCCTGCGCGTCGACGTGCGCCTCGAGACACGCGCGCGCAGCCGCCGATTCGGCTTCAGCGGTGGCGACCCGCGCCAGCTCGAGGACCAGCTCTTCCAATGACGTCTGCGGATTGGGATGCGTGAGGGCGGCCTCGAGCGCGGCCAGGCGGACATCGAGCGCTTCACGAAGTTCGTCGAGCTCGCGCTGCGAGGTCTCAGCCAGATAACGCCTGATGACGTCAGGCGAAAGCTCGGCTGCCGGCGGGACGACTCGCTGTTTGCTCATGGCGGCGGCGCGGGAGAAGCGATTATAGTTTTTGTCAGTGGCGTCCAGCGACGGATTGACCGACGAGCGGGCTGACCTGATCGCTGCGGCGCGCGCGGCGGTCGGCTGGGCTCGCGCGCGTCGCGAGGCGTGGAGCAACGCTCCGCTCGCCCTCACGTCCGCGCGGGAAGCCCGGCAGCCGGCAGTCCCCCTCCCCCCTCCGGCTGTCGCGCGCGTGCGCACAGGTCCGTCGGTTGCCGCGCGGGCCGCGGAGCGCGCGCGTGCTGCTGGAGCGGTCGTCGTCCATTGGCTGCCGCGCGTCGCGGCGGTCGCCGCGCTGCTGGCGGCGGCCATCATGGGCGGCCCGTATCTGTGGAATGCGGCCGCGTCGTTGAAGACGCGTGTCGCCGCCGCATCCTGGCCATGGGATCAGGCCAGCCCCACACAAGCGCCAGCCCCCGCCCCCGTTCTGACGCCGAGTCTTGCGCCGTCGACGACCCGCAACAAAGCGACCGGCGGCGTGCGCGTGAGCTCCACTCCAACGGGCGCGCGCGTGCTCGTCGACGGCAAAGCGCGCGGCGTCACACCGCTGACGCTCACCGATCTGAGCGTCGGACGTCACACGGTCGAGCTGAAGAGCGATGCAGGCGACGTCCACCGGACGGTGACCGTTGCCGCCAACGCAACCACAGACATCGACGAGTCGATTTTCTCGGGCTGGCTCGCCGTGTACTCGCCTTTCGATCTGGTCATCAGCGAAGGCGGACGCGCGCTCCGTCTCGACGAACGCAATCAGGTCATGCTGCCTCCGGGGCGGCACACGGTCCGGCTGGTGAATCGGGCGCTCGCCTTCGAGGCCGTGCGCGATGTGGATCTGCAGCCCGGGGAGACGACGACCCTGACCGTCAAGCCGGCGCCGTCAACGATGACGGTGACGGCGACTGAAGCGGCGGAGGTGTGGCTCGACGGCGTGCGGATCGGGGAGACGCCCGTGAACGCCCGGCCGGTCGAGCTCGGCGCGCACGAAGTCGTGGTCAGGCGCGCGGGTGGAGGCGACCGCCGGTTCACGGTCACGATCACTGCGAACCCATTCACGCTGAACGTCGACTTCTCCAAGCCTGCGGGGTGACGTCACACGAAACGCACGAAAGAGACACACGAAACACACGAAACTTGTTTTCGTTCTTTCGTGACTGTCTAGTGCTCGTGTGCGCGCGCTGAGAAAAACTTCTGCTCTGCGTCCACTGCGGTCTCGCGGTTGAACGTCTATTCATTCATGTCCAACCGCCGGGAGCCTCGTCCGGGTCGAGCGCTTCCTGCTCGGGCCGCAGCGCGGCCGGCACGTGCTGCAGGTTTACGCGGACGCGCGTCCAGGTGTGGAATCGGCCGCGCATCGCGTCGACGAGCACGTCGGCGGGCGCCAGGTGCGCGGCCGCCTCGGGGTGACGCGTCTTCCACCGCTCGAGGCCCGCGAGCGCAGCGTCCTTCCGCTGCGCGCGACCGATCTCGATCAGCGGGTGCTTCCGCCTTCGCTGAGGCTGTGGCGGACCGCCGTAGCCTTGGCGGAGGCTGGTCGGTGTACGACGTCGCGAAGGTTGCACGCGCGCAGGTTCACCGGACTGCTTCCGGTAATGCGGCGGCCACGGCGCATCGCCCAATCCGTCGCGCTCCTGCTGCGCCGACAGCTCGAGCAGGCGCTCGAGCGAGCACGGATGCCGATCGATGGCGGCGTGCCGGTCGCCACCTGCGGCGAAGCGCGACGGCATCGTGGCGAGCGTGAAGTCTCCAGGCTCACAGATATCGATCTCGTTCCAGGTCAGCGGGGCAGACACCCGCGCCTCCGGCGTGGGGCGCACCGAGTATGCGCTCGCAATCGTGCGATCCTTCGCGTTCTGGTTGTAATCGAGGAATACGCCGTGCCGCTCTTCTTTCCACCACTTGCTCGTCGCCAGCTCCGGCGCGCGGCGTTCCACCTCACGCGCCAGAGCGAGTGCGGCGCGTCGCACCTCGTCGAACGTCCATCGCCGCTCGATGCGCACGTACACGTGCATCCCACGCGAGCCTGAGGTCTTCGGCCAGCCGACGAGGCCGACATCATCCAGCGTGGCACGCACCACGCGCGCCACGTCGCGAAGCTGATCCCACGCGACGCCCGGCACCGGATCCAGATCCACACGCAACTCGTCCGGATGGTCGAGATCGTCGGCGCGGACCGGATGCGGGTGCAGCTCGAGGCAGGCGAGATTGGCCATCCACGCGAGCGTGGCCGCATCGCGCGGCACCACTTCCTCGGCGCTGCGGCCGGAAGGAAAGCGCAGCGCCACGACGTCGATCCACGGCGGCCGCGCGCGCGGCGCGCGCTTCTGATAGAAGAACTCACCATCGATGCCGTCCGGGTAGCGAACGAGCACGGTGGGGCGTCCGCCCGCGCCTCGAAGCGCACCGTCCGCCACGGCGATGTAATAACGCGCGAGGTCCAGCTTCGTGTAGCCCGGCTGAGGAAAGAGCACCTTGCGCGGATTCGAGATCGGCACGTCGCGTCCGGCGACCGTCAGGATTGCCTGCTCCGCGTGGCTGGTCATGGGACTCTAGCGCTGCACTTCGCGCAGCCGGCGCTCGAGGAATCTGCGCTCGCTGTCATTGGTGACGAGCGCAATCGCGCGCGCGTAGCTGGTCGTCGCTTCCGCCCTCTGTCCCAGTCGGCGCAGGAGATCGGCGCGCACGGCATGCAACAGGTGATAGTGGTCGAGATCGCCGGCGGCAGCGAGCATGTCGATGAGCGCGAGCGCCGGTCCGGGGCCGTCCGCCATCGCGACCGCCACCGCGCGGTTCAACGACACGATGGGCGAGGGCTGCACGCGCTCGAGCCGATCGTAGAGCCGGACGATCTGTCGCCAGTCCGTGTCTTCGGCCCGCTCCGCCTGACAGTGCAAGGCGGCGATCGCCGCCTGCAGCGCGAACGGGCCGGGCCCGCCGCGAAGCGCCTCTTCGACGAGCGGCAGCGCTTCCGCGATCTGACCCCGATCCCAGCGCCCGCGATCCTGCTCTTCGAGCACGACCAGATCGCCCGCCTCGTCGAGGCGGGCGTGGCGCCGTGAATCGTGCAGCAGCATGAGCGCGACGAGCGCCGTGGCCTCCGCCGGCGGCGGCGTCATCAGGGTCCTCACGAGGCGCCCGAGACGGATGGCCTCCGCGCACAGGTCGGTCCTCACGAGCGGCGTACCTCGCGTCGCAGCATATCCTTCGTTGAAGACGAGATAGATCACGGTCAGCACCGCGTCGAGCCGCTCGGGGATCTCGGTCGTGTCGGGCACGACGTACGGAATTTGCGCGTCACGAATCTTGCGCTTGGCGCGCACCAGCCGCTGCGCCATCGTCGCGGGCGGCACGAGAAACGCGCGCGCGATCTCATCCGTCTCGAGGCCGCCGAGCGTGCGCAGCGTCAGCGCGACCTGAGCCTCGAGCGGGAGCGCGGGGTGGCAGCAGGTGAAAATCAACCGAAGGCGATCGTCGGGGATTTCGCTCGCGTCGTAGTCGGGCTCTTCGACGCTCTGAACGAGCCCGGACGCGGCGTAGGATTCCAGTTTTTCGGCGAACCGCGTCTCGCGGCGAATCCGGTCGATGGCTTTGTGCCGGGCTGTCTGGATGATCCACGCGCGAGGGAACTCGGGGACGCCGGTGGCCCGCCACCGGTCCACGGCGACTGTAAATGCTTCCTGTGCGGCCTCTTCGGCGATCTCGAAGTCGCCCACGAGCCCAATCAGCGTCGCGACGATCCGACCCCAATCGGAGCGGTAGACTGCGTCGACGGCCGCTGCAACGTCCGGAGCCATGCTCGATGGTAAATACTTTCCTGCCGGGGTGTCGATCTGGAAGGCCGCCGTTCGTTTCACTGATGGAGGCACGCACTATGAAATACATGTTGCTGATTCACGACGAGGAACAGGCCTGGGCGAAGATGAGCGAAGCAGAGCGTCAGCGGATCTACGGCGAGTACGGGCAGTTCGGCCAGCAGCTCAAGGACGGCGGTCAGTATCTAGCGGGCGCCCAGCTTCAGCCGACGTCGACGGCGACCAGCGTCCGGGTGCGCGACGGCAAGCGCCTCGTCACCGACGGCCCGTTCGCCGAGACGCGCGAGCAGCTCGGTGGCTACTACTTGATTGACGCCAAGGATCTCGACGAGGCGATCGGCATCGCGGCGAGGATTCCGTCGGCGCGCCTGGGCACGATCGAAGTGCGACCCGTCGTCGAGGCGGCGGCCAGGGCGACGGCCGCGACCGCGTAACGACTTCCGAGTGTCAGACACCGTGTCGAAAATACACGGTGTCTGACACCGGCCCATTCGTTACGGCCGCTGCGGCAGCGCGAATGCCGTGAGCGCGCTGCCGGCCGGCACCAGCAGATACTGACGGCCGTCGAGCATGTAGGTCGTCCCCGCCGTCGAGCGCATCGAGAATCCCAGCTGGTAGTGCCACAGGTTCTTTCCACTGCGCGAATCGAACGCCATGATGTTGCCGTCGCCGTCGCCGGCAAAGACAAGGCCTGACGCCGTCGTCAGCACGCCAGACGATGACAAAGAGGTGTAGCGGAATTCCCATTTCACCGTGGCGGTCACGGGATCGATCGCGCGCAGCGCGCCGAAGTTCTTCTGGTCGCGCGGCCGCGACGTCGCGCCGCCGGTGTACTGCTCGCCCGGCTTGAACGTCTGGTCGTACGCGTAGTAGGTTGCGCAGGTCTCGCGCGCGGTGACGAAAAACAGGCGCGACGTCGGATCGTAGGAAGGGGACATGAAGTTGGTCCCGCCTCCGAGATCGGGGCAGGTCTTCTCGCCGTCCTCGTCCGGCAGATGGCCGGGCAGAACGAGCGGACGGCCATCGGGCCCGATTTCCTTGGCCCACGTCGTTTCCACGAACGGCTTCGCGACGATCACTTTACCCGTCACGCGATCGAGCGTGTAGAAAAATCCGTTGCGGTTGGCGAACATCACGACCTTGCGCGGCTGGCCATTGATCGTGAGGTCGCCGAGCACGGGCACCTGCGTCGAGTCCCAGTCGTGCACGTCGTGCGGGGTGAATTGATAGTGCCAGCGGCGCTCGCCGGTGTCCGCATCGATGGCGACGAGCGACGCCGTGTAGAGGTTGTCCCCCTCGCGCACGTTGCTGTAGTAGTCGGGTCCGGGGTTGCCGGTGCCGAAGAAGATCAGGTTCTGCTGCGGGTCGTACGTGCCGGTCACCCAGATCGATCCGCCGCCGCGCAGGTACGCGTCGCCCTGGGGCCACGACCTCGCGCCCGGGTCGCCCGGTCCGGCGACCGTGTAGAACCGCCACGCGCGCTTGCCGGTCTGGGCGTCATACGCGTCGATGAACCCGCGAATGCCGTACTCGGCGCCGGCAATTCCAACGATCACCTTGTCCTTCACGACGAGCGGTGCGACGGTGGCGGAGTACCCGAGCTTGTAATCCGCGAGCGGGACGTCATAGAGGACGCCGCCGGTTCTCATGTCCAGCGCGACGAGATGTGCGTCGATCGTCGTCATGAACAGCCGGTCGCCGAGCGCCCCGAAGCCGCGGTTGACGGCGCCGCAGCAGCCGCGCCAATCCTCTGGCAGATCTCGACGGTAGCGCCAGATGGTGCGTCCCGAGCGCGCGTCGATCGCCCACGCGTTGTTGTTGAATCCGGTCACGTACAGCACGCCGTCCGCGACGAGGGGCGTCGTCTGAAAGCTGCCGAGCGTGCCCGTCTGGAACGTCCACTGCGCGACCAGCTGATTGACGTTCTCGGGCGTGAGCTGCGTGAGCGGGCTGTGCCGGTGGCCGTTGTAGTCGCCCGAGTAGGTGAGCCACCGCGACGGATCCTTCAGGCCGCTGGTCAGGTCCTGCGGTGTCACGAGCGGGGCCGCCGTCTGCTGCGCGGCCAGCGCGGCGGAGCACATCACGATCATCAGTAAAGCGCGCATAGTGACTCTCCCAATCAACATTGCGGATTGCGGATTGCGGATTGCGGATTCAATTACGCAATCTCAACCGGCGAATCCGCAGTCCCCAAAATCCGCAATCTCTACAATCCGTAATCCGATCACTCAACGCCCCGACAATTCCGCTCCGCGCAGCGTGCTCAGATATCCCACCAGATCGTTGAGATCGCCGTCGCTCAGCCGGCGCGGATCAAAGGCCGGCATCAGCGAGGCTTTCTCGTAGATCACTTCCTGAATGTTGGACTTCAGATACCCCTGGATGCGCTCGCGCGTATCCATGATCTGAATGGAAAAGACATCCTCGTTCTTCTTGACTCCGCGAATGCGCTGGCCATCCTTCGTCACCACGGTCACCGTCTCGAAGGCGGCAGGCACCCATTCAGAGGGTGTCCGGATCTCCCGCGTGAGCGCGGCGCGCGATCGGGCCACGCCGATCCTCGTCAAATCGGGACCGATCCGCCCGCCACGGCCGGCCACGCGATGGCAGGTCGAACACTGAGACGCGAACAACCGCCCGCCGTTCTCGACATTGCCGATCGGCGTCTCAGACGGCGCGACCGTGCCGAGCTTGCGCAGATACGCGATGATCATCAGCAGATCGTCGTCGGGTGCGCTGCCCTCGGTGGCGGCGGGCATTTCGGTGCCGGGCACACCCTTCCGAAGCGTCTGGAACAGCCGCTCGTCGGTCGCCCCGCCGGCCAGCACCGCGATCAGGTCCGGCCCGCGATAGCCGCCGGCATCCAGGCCGTGACAATCAGCGCACCGGATGCGGTACAACGCCATGCCGTTGCGAATCGACTGTGGATTGCCCAGATGGGGATTGTTCGCGGCGGGATTTTTAGCGGGAGGTTCCTGGGCCGTCAACAGGGCGCCAGGGACCATGAGCAGAAGCGCCAGCAGCATCGACGGCGTGCGCGTCATCAGACCTCCGTGTCGGGTGCACCTTACCACCAACAGGGCCGCGCTGCGATCAGGGGGATGATTTTTTTGTCTCCGGGCCGCACGCGGCGGCAAATCGCGTTGCGGCGGCGGCTTGTGGCGGAGGGCAGGCGTGGCCGACACCGCGCACGCTGGCCGGGGGCATCCGCCGGTAAGATAAGCGGAGCATGCTGACACCAATTCCCTGCTTGTTCATGCGCGGCGGCACGTCGCGCGGACCGTTCTTCCTTGAATCGGATCTGCCCGCCGATGCGGCGCTCCGCGACCGCGTGCTGCTGGCCGTGATGGGTTCGCCCGACCTGAGGCAGATCGACGGCCTCGGCGGCGCGGATCCGCTGACCAGCAAGGTCGCGATCGTCGCGCGCTCGGAGCGGCCGGGCGTCGACCTGGAATTCCTGTTTGCGCAGGTCCTGATCAAGGAGCCGCGCGTGGACACCACGCCGAATTGCGGCAACATGCTGGCCGCCGTCGCGCCGTTTGCGATCGAGCGGGGGCTCGTCGCCGCGCGCGCGCCGGAAACGACGGTGCGGGTTCTCACGCGGAACACCGGCACGCTCTCCGACATCACCGTGCAGACGCCCGGCGGGCAGATCTCGTACGAGGGTGACGCGCGCATCGACGGCTGCCCGGGCACCTCGTCGCCGATCAGGATCAGCTTTCTCGAGACCGCCGGCTCCGTCTGCAAGAGCCTGCTGCCTACCGGACACATCGTCGACGAATTCGAGGGCGTGAAGGTGACGTGCATCGACAACGGCATGCCTGTGGCGATTGTCGCGGCCGGCGATCTCGGCCGTACCGGCTACGAGTCTCGGGACGAGCTCAACCAGGACCAGGAGCTGAAGCAGAGGCTCGAGGCGATCCGCCTCGCTGCCGGTCCGGCGATGAACCTGGGCGACGTCTCCCGGAAGGTCGTGCCGAAAATGACGCTCGTCGCGCCGGCACGGGCGGGCGGCAGCCTCTGCACGCGCACGTTCATTCCGCACGACTGCCACTCCGCGGTCGGCGTGCTGGGCGCCGTGACGGTCGCGACCGCTGCAGTGCTCGACGGATCGGTGGCCCGCGCCGTGTCGGTCGTGCCGCCGGGACTGGTCAAGCTGATCTCAGTGGAGCACCCGACCGGAGAGTTTTCGGTGGAGCTCGAGGTCGACTCCGCCGATCCCGGGACCGTCACACGCGCGGCGCTGCTGCGCACGGCGCGCCTGATCATGCGCGGCGACGTCATGATTCCGCGCGCGGTGTGGAATGGCAGCCCCTCGGCGCGTCTCGCGGCCTGATCGGCGATGAAGACCATTGCGGCGCCGGACGCCAATCCCGTCACGCCCGCTTACATCGCGCCGCCGGATGCGTGCGACGCCCATTGCCACATCTTCGGTCCCGGCGCCCGCTTTCCGTACTCGCCGGCACGGCGCTACACGCCGCCCGATGCGCCAAAGGAGACACTCGCCGCGCTGCACCGGCGCCTCGGCTTATCGCGCGCGGTCCTCGTGCAGGCGAGCTGCCACGGCACCGACAACCGCGCGATGCTGGACGCGATCGCCTCGTCGAACGGCGCCTGGCGCGGCGTGGCGATGGTGGACCCGCACGTCACCGACGGCGAGCTCGAAGCGCTGCATGCCGGCGGCGTGCGCGGCGTGCGCTTCAACTTCGTGGCGCATCTTGGCGGGGCGCCGGATCTCCACGCCGTGGATCGCGTGCTCGCGCGCGTCGGCGCGCTCGGGTGGCACGTGGTGCTGCACCTCGACGCCGAGGACATCCTCACCTACCGCGACTTCCTGGAGCGCCTGCGCGTGCCGTTCGTCATCGATCACATGGGCCGCGTCAAGGCGGCCGACGGTCTCGATCAGGCGCCCTTCCGGCTGCTCCTGGACGTGATGAAGAACGAGCGCGCATGGGTGAAGGTCAGCGGGCCGGAGCGGATCTCCGCTGCAGGGAAGCCCTTCCACGACGCGGTCCCGTTTGCCCGCGCGCTGATCGAGGCGGCGCCCGACCGCGTCTTGTGGGGCACCGACTTTCCGCATCCGAATGTAAAGGTCATGCCGAACGACGGTGAGCTGGTCGACCTGTTCGCCCGTTTCACGGAGGACGAGGATCTCCGCCGCAAGGTGCTCGTCGACAACCCCGCCCGGCTCTACTCTTTCCCGCGAGTCGCCTCCGCGCGCTGAGCGCGCCTGAGCGGCTGCGTATCGATCGCCCCTTTGCCTTCCTGAATCGTGACGGCCGTATCGGCCGCGGCGCCGCCAATCGTTTCCACGCGGCCGCCCGGCCAGCGCACGCGGATCTCGCTGACGCGGGTCGCGTCGCCGAGACCGAAGGTCAGCGGAAGCTCGCTCTGGGACGCGTAGCTGGACCCCGTCTTGACCAGCTGCCACTGGCGCGCGCCGCCCGGCAGCACGATGTCGACGCGCGTGCCGATCCCGTCCCGGTTGGATGTCGTGCCGACGGTCTTCACGCGCAGCGCGTGGTGGCGGCTGTTGCCGCCGTCGTTGCGCAGCAACCGTGCGGGGCCGTGGTTCGCCGTGACGAGCAGGTCCAGATCGCCATCGCGGTCGAAATCGGCGTACGCCGCGCCGCGGCCGACGACCGGCTGCCGCAGCGGCTCGCCGAGCTCCGCGGTAACCTCCTCGAACCCTTTGGCGCCGACGTTCCGGAACAGGTGCGCGGGCTGAGCGTAGGTCACTTTCGGCTGGACGCGATTGATGTCGTCGGCGACGTGACCGTTCGCCGCGAAGATGTCCGGCCGCCCGTCGAGATCGAAGTCGAAGAAGAAGCAGCCGAACGTGAGCGTGAGCAGCGACGGACGTCCGATGCCCGCCGTCGACGCTTCGTCGATGAACAGCCCCGTGCCCTCGTTGTGATACAGGGCCATCATCTCGTTGGCGAAGTTGCCGATGACGAGGCTCGGGCGGCCCGATCCGTCGTAGTCGGCGGCGTCGACGCCCATGCCGGCGCGCGCGACGCCCGCTTCGCTGAAGGCGACGCCGGCGCCGACCGCGACGTCGGTGAAGGTGCCGTTCCGGCGGTTGCGATAGAGCCTGTTCGGCTGCGTGTCGTTGGCGACGAAAAGATCCATCGCGCCGTCGTTGTCGAAGTCGAGCATCGCGACGCCGAGCGCCTTCGACGTGGGATCGTACAGGCCCGCGGCCTTCGTCACGTCCTCGAAGGTGCCGTCGCCGCGGTTCCGGTACAGCGACGCGCTCTGGCCTTTGTACGATTCGGGCGTGCAGTACGACTTCGTCTTGCCATCGAGCGTGCAGAACAGATCCTTGTCGATCGACCAGTCGACGTAACGCGCCACGAACAGGTCGAGCTTCCCATCGGTGTCGTAGTCGAACCACAGCGCGCTCGTCGAGAAGCCGGCGCCGGCCAGGCCGGCGCGGCCGGTCACGTCCGTGAACCTGCCGTTGCCGGCGTTGTGGAACAGGCGGTTGCCGCCGACCGCCGTGATGAAGACGTCCACGCGGCCGTCGTTGTCGTAGTCGGCGGCGGCGGCGCCCATGCCGTAGAGCTCGACGTCGAGACCGGATCCGGCGGTCACATCGGTGAAGGTGCCGTTCCCGTTGTTGCGGAAGAGCTGCGGGTGCGATGGCGGCCCCGCGCGGCCGGGCCATTTCGTGGAGTTGACGAGGAGGATGTCCTGCCAGCCGTCGCCGTCCGCGTCGAGGAACAGACAGCCGGAGCCGAGGGTTTCGGGAAGATATTTCCTGCCGAACGCGCCGTTGTTGTGCACGAACCGCACGCCGGCCGATGCGGTGACGTCGGTGAACACGATCGGGGGATCGAGCCTGACCGGCAAGGGGGCGGCGGCGATGCAGGCGAGCGCCGCCAGCGTGAACACGCCGCGCGCCGCGGTCACGGGCGCAGCCCCGGGACCGACCGGTGTTCGTGGATCGACTGACGCTCGTTGTTGTCGTCGGGCGAGCGCAGGCGGAACGGCCCCGTGATGAACTGCGCCGACTCGTCGGCTTTGAAGCGCGTGTACAACGTCTGTTCCCGCGCGGCGGCCGCGGCGTTCCCCGTGCCCTGGTAGCAGAGCATCAGGTTGTAGTGCGCCTGCAGATCCTCCGGGTCGATCGCGAGCACGCGCTGAAACGTCGTAATCGCCGCGCCGAACTGCCGCTGAAGGAACAGCACGCGGCCGATCTGGTTGAGCACGACCCGGTCGCGCGGGTACTGCGCGGCAGCGGTTCGAAGGTGGGCGAGCGCTTCGTCGTAGCGGCCGAGGGTCTTCAACGCCGTGCCGAGGAAGAAATGCGTCTTGGCCAGCGCGCCGTCGACCTCGAGCGCCTTTCTCAGCACCGGCTCGGCGGCGGCGACATCGCCTTCCTGAATCTGCGCGCGCGCGACGTTCACCCAGCCGTCGGCGTACTGCGGCTCCATGGACGTGACCTTCTCGAACGCGGCCTGGGCCCCTTTGAGATCGCCCTGCAGCAGCAGTCCGATCCCGTAGTCGTTCCAGCGCTCGCGCACGGATCGGTCGAGCCATGGCTCGACCTGGGGCACGGGCGCGGCGCGCGGCAGCACGTCGAGCGAGGCTTCGGCCTGCGCCATGACCGTCACCGGAATATCGGGAATGCCCTTCGTGGCGCCGGACACATTGGACGTGTCGCCCGAAAAGATCCACGGGCCGTCATCGTATTCGGGCGTCACCGATGGGTGTAACGTGCGCGGGTCGCGAACGCCGGCGAACGCCCATTGCGTGTTCCACCACGCAAACTTCCGGTAGTTCACTTTCGCCCGGAGGCGGATCCGGTTGCCGGCGTCTTCGGGGACGTCGAAGCGGTAATGAACCGTGTCGGCCGCGCCGGGCGGGATCAACCGCACGTACGCCACTGAGCGCGTCATCCACGCGTTCCGTTTGTTGATGACGTTGCCGTGCGCGTCGAGCTGCAGGCTGCGGTAGAAGTGCGCCCCGGGCTCCACCGGTCCGCCGGCGCCCTGCAGCCGGCCGCTGTGGAACAGGACCCGTCCCGTTTCGTCGGCCGCCTCGAGCTCGACCCAGACGTCGAACGCGTCGACGGTCCCGCCGGGAAAGAAGTGGCCGACCTTGCGCGTCCGCACTACCACCTCGACGCGAACGGAGTCGCCGCGCCGCACGGTTGCCGCCACGCGATCCAGCGGCGCGATCACTTCGGCCGGCGGTCCGAGCGACGCGTCCGCGGCGCCGAAGTTCATCGATTCCTCACCGACCGCGAATGTGCTCGATACACGCGGCTCGCCGGCGTCGGCGCGGCGCCCGGGCGCGGCGGGCGGCGCGGCCACCCGCGCGATGCCGAACAGGTCGACCGAGATCTGGCCGTCGCGCAGGAACGCTTCCACCGTCTGCAACTGCTTTGCATCGTCGTTGACGAACGGCAGCGCCGTGTTCGCGCCGGGAAACCGATGCGACCGGACCATGCCGTTTCTGGCCGCGGGGTCGTTCGCGGCGACGAGCGGCATGTGGCAGTCGGCGCACCGCTGCGGCGCGGCAGGGTAGTAGAACGAGCGCGCGCCCTGGCCCGAGACGCCCGACGCCTGCCAGTTGTCGTACTCGTTGAAGCCGCGCACCCACCGGTAGCTGTTCACCGGCACGTCGAGATGCACTTTATGGCACGTCGAGCAGAATTCCGCGGTCTGCTCGCGATGAAACGGCTTGAGGAACGTGCGGCGGTGCGGCTCGGGATCCCAGTTGAGCAGCACGTCGTGAGTCCATCGCGGCAGCGGCCGCTCGCTGGCCGCAATGTCGTGCAGCGGCGGATACTCGACGACGAAATCGCCCTGGCCCATCGAGCTGTTCACGTGAACGATCGAATGGCACGACGTGCAGGCGAGGCCCGCCTGCGCTTCGGGCGTCGTGATCTGTTCTTTGATCGGCCGGTCGAACCGGCCGTTGAAGAACACCGCGTGATCGTGGCATCCCGCGCACCATTTCGATGGCGTGGTGCCGGTGACGTCCTGCATGTACTCGATCGACTTTCGGTACCACTGGTTGTTGAACGACGAGAAGTGGTGCGCCGAGGAGCTCCACTGGTCGTAGATGTCCTTGTGGCAGCGGCCGCAGGCGGCGCTCGTCATGAAAAAGTTCGCCGGGATCACGCCGCCGCGCGTGGTGTTGGCGGACGAAGGGAAGAACGGACCGTGTGGCCCCGCGCCCTCCTCCTTCATCGTCAGCGGCGCCTGTAGGGGATTCTCGATCCAATAGCGCTGCTGATACCGGCGGTCGGCCAGGATCCTGCCGCCGACGGCTCCCACGATCAGGACAACGGCGAAGCCGACGTACAGCGGCGCGAGTCGTCTGGCGCGCAGGCTGCTCGCGCGCCGCGCCGACGCGAAGAGTCCGAGGAGCAGCAATCCGGATCCTGCAGCCGTCGAACCGATGTGCGCGTAGAGAATCCATCGATACGGCCGCGTCGCGCCGGAGAGCATCAAGACGAGCCCGACGACGACCCCGGCGGCGAGCAGCACGGACGCGGACCGCAGGAGTGACGTCAGCCGCGGGCGAACGACCATCAGATATCTGACGGCCGCGACCGCGACGGCAACGCCGAGACACACGTGCAACGCGACGTTCGCGAAATAGAAGAGCGAGGGCTCGGCCAACGCCGCGAGGTACGCACTGTTGACGAGCAGCACGGCTGATGCGACAACGAGCGGCCTCACTCGTTTCATGAACGTCAGCTCAAGAGTAACAGCAAATGAATCGGGTGATCGGCGATCGGGTGATCGGCGATGTAGATTCGCCGATCACCCGATCGCCGATCTCAGTAATGTAGATCGCCGATCACCCGATCACCCGATCGCCGATCTAAGGTGTCAGTAATTCGGCCAGTACTTCTTGTGGCAGTTCTCGCACGCCTCGTCGATCTCGCCGCCGACTTTCAACAGCCCATCCGCGTCCTTGGCGTCCGCCGCTCGCAGCGCGAGCGCGGCAGTGTCCACGAGCGCTTGCGCCATCGTCATCCAGGCGCCGCCATCCTTCGCGCGCGGCGCCATCATCAGCAGATTCCCCGATTCCGTCAGCATCATCGCGTGAGTGCGGACGTTGGCCCATTCCTCCTTGGTGTGCGGACGGCGTTCTTCCACGTGGTCCTTCGTGAAGATGGTCGCCACCGCTTCCCACACGACGTCGGCTGACGGATCCACGACGCCCTGCATCAACTGCTTGACGTCGGCAACCGGCTTGAACGGCGGCGGCGGTGGACCGCCGCAGGCGATCCCGACGCCAGCCAGGGCGACCAGCAAGAACCGTCCGTTCATCTCGACTTCTTCGGCGCCGGCGGCACCCAGAACTTGATGTGGCCTTCGCGAAGATCCTTGTTGTTCTCCATGCACGAGTACTCAATCAACTCGCCATCCAAACGCCTGAACGTTCGCTCGTTGGTCCACGGTTTGGTGTACGTCTCGGCGTCGTCGACGGTGACGGTGAACGTCATGTGGTCGAAGTCCGTGCGCCGGAACGTCGTCACCAGATGCAGGTTCTCTGAATGCGGATGACCGATCGTGTCCAGCTTCGTCCAATCGTGGACGCCGATCGTGTCGACGACCAGCGTGTCTCCATCCCACTTGCCGATCGAATGGCCGAACCAGGAGGGCTCGAGATCCTTGGGATGCTCGCGTCCGTCCATCAGGACCGGGTGAAACCAGTTGTTCACCTCGAACAGCAGCACGACGGACTTGCTGGTCTGAACGATTTGCAGCGGGTACGGCGCGTTGATCGATCGACTGAGCCCGAACGGCATACAGCTTCCGGTATAGTCGCCCTTCCCTGCGTCGTAGCTTTGCCAGTCCTTCAGGCCGGCGGGCGTGAAAGGCAACTCGCTGGTGCCGCGCTGATTGCGTCCGGTCTTCGTCATGTCGGGCACGTACGGCCCCATCCAGGCGCCGTTCAGGTCCGGTCTGCCGCCGGGGAGGCGGGGAACGGACGCGGCCATGGCGGGCGGTCCACCGGTTCGGTCCTGCGAACCCGCGAGCGTTGCCCAACAGCCCAGGACTAGTACGCCCGACGCGCAGACGGCAGAACAGAGATGCCTGCTCATCGTACCCTCCTCACGAGGGGCGATTGTACTGGACAATTCAATTCCAACTCTCGACAATAGCAAACGGAGCGCGAGGTGTGTCCGCTCGCGTCCGATTTTCGGGAGGCTGCCGATGAGGATGAAGCACGTGGCGTTTGCCGTTGCGGCCGGATTCATGCTCGCCACAGGGTCCGCGATCGCGCATCATTCGTTTGCCGCGGAATTCGACGCGAACAAGCCGGTGAACCTCAAGGGCGTGGTGACCAAAATCGAGTGGAGCAACCCCCACACGTACTTCTATCTCGACGTCACCCAGCCCGACGGCAAGGTCGTGAACTGGGGGATGGAGATGGGCAGCCCCAACGGCCTGATGCGTCAGGGCTGGACGCGCAACACGATGAAGGTCGGCGACGAGGTAAGCGTCGAAGGTGCCCAGGCGAAGGACGGCACGTTCGTGGGCAACGCCCGCGTCGTCATCCTTGCGGCTACCGGCAAGCGGTTGTTCGCCGCATCGAGTCAGACCGAGACCCCGCAGCGCTGAACGTTCTGGCGACTCATCCGATCCGGGTGAAGGAGACGTGAACGTGCAGATCTATCTGCGTGGCGCGCTGCTCAGCTCGATGGTCGCGATTCTGTTCTCCGCGTTTCTGGGCGTCGGCGCGCAGCAACCCGGCGCCCAGCCGGCGGGCGCCGGCCGCGGACGCGGCCCGGCCGGACCGCCTGAGCCCACTCCACGGCTGGCGGACGGCACGCCGAACCTCGGACGGGTTGCCGGCGAAAAGGGGGTCTGGAACGTCCCCTACATCACCAACATGGGCGAGCGGATCGTCGAAGGCGACGGCACGACCGTCGTCGAACGGCGACTGGCGTCCGGCCGCGGTGGACGCGGCGCGAGAGGCGAGACTGGCGGCCCACCGCTTGGCGGCGGCGAAGGCACCTCGGGCGGCGCTCGCGGTGGCGCCAGGTCAGAACCGCAAGTGCCGTTCATGCCGTGGTCGGCGGCGATGTACGACTACATCTCGAAGAATGAATCGAAATACGATCCCGAAGGATTCTGTCTGCCGCCGGGCGGTCCGCGGCTGATGGCGACGCCTTACCCGATGGAGATCGTCCAGCTGCCCGAGCAGAAGCGCATCCTGATGATTTTCGAAGGCGCGACGCATATCTGGCGCGAGATCTATATGGACGGGAGGCCGCACCCGCAGGGCGACGGGTTGAATCCGACCTACCTCGGTCATTCGGTCGGTCGCTGGGAGGGCGACACGCTGGTCGTGGACATCGTCGGCTTCAACGAGCAGACCTGGATCGATTACTACGGCCACCCTCACACCGACATGCTCCACGTCGTCGAGAAGTATTCCCGGCCGAACAGGAACGTGTTGCATTACGAAGCCACGTTCGACGATCCCGGCGCGTATACCAAGCCGTTCACGGTCCGCTGGAATATCAACTGGAATCCAACCGGCGAGCTCACCGAATACATCTGCCAGGAGAACAACAAGTACCTTCAGCGGCTGACAGACGACTTCGGCCAGCCGATTTTTGGGAAGAAACCATAGGGAATTGGTGAATTGGTGATTTGGTGAATTGGTGATTTGATATTCATTCACCAAGTCACCAATTCACGAATTCACCAATTTCACTCTTTTTCAGTTCCTGACAATCTTGAAGTCGCCTTTCCGGCCGCCTTCGGTCCACGTGCCGGTGATGAAGCGCTGATACACGCCGATGTTCTCCAGCTTGCCGTCGATCGTGTAGTGCACCGTCTTGCCCGCGGCGTCCCTGCCGTCGCCCTCGATGTGCACGCCCCACGTGGCGGGATCGAGCTCGGCCTTCTGCATCGCGACAGCCTTGGGTCCGGGATTGATGTTGCCGGTGATCGCCTTGCCGTCCCAGTTCATCTCGAGCACGACGTGCGTCCGATTGTCTTTCGTCGGCCCCCAGTCGCCGCTCCACGTCCCTTTCAACGGGTGTCCGAACTGCGCCAGCGCCGGCGCGGCAATCAGCAGCGCGACGAGCGCCGCTCTGGCCGTGGCGTAGCAGCCGACAACCCGCTTTCTGCCGTGAACCGGGTCATTTCGCCGCGACCGGGCGCAATCCCCCGATGAGAACGACTCAAGCAGGCCCGGCACGCGACGGATCGCGACTCGCATCGACGTTCCTCCTTGGGAAGCCTTACTGTATACCGACTGGAATTGATCTCCTATATCAAGTTACGATCGCGCGCCTCGTCCCGGGAGGGAAAACAACATGAAGCTCTGGTGGCGGATGAACCTTGCGATCGCCGGATTGGCCGGCGTGTGGCTGAGCGGTCTCGTGTTGGCGGCGCAGGGCCTGGCGGTGACGCCTGCCGCAGGAAAGAAGGCTGGAGAGGCGTTCAAGAACGTCACAACCAGCACGCTCAAGGAATTGAGCGTCGACGATTTCGTGGCGAGCATGGGGCTCATTTCGGCCAACCTGGGGCTCGACTGCGCAGACTGTCATCCGAACGCCGGCACCGACAAGGCAGATTTCGTGATCGACACGCCGCGTAAAGTCACCACTCGCCGGATGGTGGAGATGGTGGCGGGCATCAATCGCACGAACTTCGCCGGAGTTCAACCTGTCCGACTTGGAAAAAGCGCTGAAGGGATTAGCCGTGGTCGGAGCTAGCGTGCCTGCGACTGCCGTCACTACCGCTTTTCATGTGCCTGACCTCGGCCTCCGCGTTGCGTTCATCGGTCCGGAGCAAAGCCAATCGGCGTTGGGTTCCATGCCTCAGGGAGCGTTGGTCATGGAGGTCGAAAGTAGCGGTGCCGCGTCGAAAGCTGGGATCCATGTCTTTGACACGATTGAAGGAATTGGTGGCCATAAAATCGAAACCGTGGATGACTTGCGTGAAGCCATTCGCAAACTCGGTCCCGGAAAAACTTCGTTCATGATTCGTCGGCCCAACGGCCGAAAGACAATCTCAGTCGATTGTCCTAACTGCAAAGCAGAATGAAATTTGACCGAGGTCGACAGGGCTACCATAATGTCTTTGCCGCACAGCTTTAAAGCAATGGTCGTAAGGGAAACTCCCGACAAGCAATTTGTCAGGGAGGTGAAACAAAAGAGTTTGAGCGAGCTGCCCCACAACGAAGTCCTCATAGAAGTTAAGTATTCGTCATTGAATTATAAGGACGCGTTGTCAGCCACTGGGAACAAAGGCGTCACGCGAAACTATCCTCACACGCCGGGAATTGACGCCGCGGGAATCGTCGCGGAAAGCTCTCATCCGGCTTTTGAAGAGAGAGATGAAGTCGTTGTAACGGGGTTTGATCTAGGGATGAATACTTCAGGTGGCTTTGGTCGTTATATCCGCGTACCGGCCGCCTGGGAACCGGCGCCACAGCTCGCGGAACACCTCGTCGGCCGCCGCATCGTCGTCCAGGATGATGTAGTGCGAGGCGAGGTTGTTGAGCGTCTCGGCCGCCCAGGTGCTGTCGGGGAACTCGTCGACGAGCGCGCGCGCTTCCACGAGGTACGTGTCGTTGTCGCCGAGCGCCCGCGTGGCGGTGAGCGAGAAGAAGCGCGCTTCGGCCTTGCGCGCCGCGCTCTTCAGGTACGGCCTCAGCGCATCGCGCGACGCGCGGAACCGATCGAGGTAATAGTCGCACTCCGCGAGGCGGAGCGCGGTCAGTTCCTTGTCGTCTCCCGAGGCGAGGTTCGCGAGCGGCTCGAAGCCGGCGCGCGCCTGTGCCCAGCGCCGCGCGTTGAAGATGCGCTCCGCGCGAGCGAGCTCGAGCGTGAACCGTTCGGCGAGCGAGGACGTGTCGAGATGCTCCAGGA
>Ga0137409_10001293_pt1 | contig 27186 bp, 14 predicted proteins | sample CZODoug1_16funga_FD_122059 | JGI IMG/M metagenome (GOLD analysis project Ga0137409, IMG submission 122059) | Vadose zone soil fungal communities from Angelo Coast Range Reserve, California, USA - CZODoug1_16fungal (Hybrid Assembly) | ecosystem: Environmental > Terrestrial > Soil > Vadose zone...
TCGATCCCGGTAGTGCCGCCAAAGCAGTAGCCGACCGAGGCAAGCTTCGTCGGATCGACCATCGGCTGCGCCTTGAGGACATCGAATCCGGCCAAGGCGCGCGCACGCATCAGCGGACGGTCCTTGTCGTAGATCGTGATCAGCTCCGTCATCTCTGGAACGGATTTGGGCACCACGCCCTTGCCGAAAATGTCCTCTGCGAAGACCACATAGCCTAGCTTGGCGATCATCTCGGCATCCGCGAGCGTGCCCGCCGAGAAGCCGGACCGGTCATGGATCATCAACACACCGGGGCGCCGGCCTTGGACAGCGTCGTCATAGACGAGATAGCCGGACAGCGCCGTGTTGCTTTGCTTGTAGTCGATCCATTGGGTTTTCATGGCAGCTTGCGCCGCGCCAGCAAGCAGGATCATGGCAGCGGCGGCCAGGGCGAAAAACTTGAGACGTGCGATTCTCATTGGATCCTCCCGAATGCGTTTGCACAACTGCTGCATTGTCGCATTTTGGCAGCGCCCCGCAAGGCCCGGTTGTGGAAAGTGGGCTGGTTTGAATGTAAAGGACTCTACGGCCCCTAACCGAATATCCAAAACATCGCTGCGACCGCCGACCTTGGCGCACAGCGGCAGTGCGTGGAGCGTCCGGGCGCTTCCAGTGTCGAAGTAATTCCGGATCTGTCCAGATAGCAAATTGATCGCGCGGCACGATTCGGGTTGAGCATAAATCTTCAAAACCCATTTATTATTGGCAAAAGGGGCGCGCCCCGGGGACGCATTTAGAATTTTTCTCGGTGATTTCGTGGCATGTTTGCCACAGGCTCACTTCTCTGGTGCATTGAGTCTCCAGCATGATTGGGAGTCAGGGCTGGTGCAGCGCAGAAAGCCACATTCCGAGAAAAGGGCTTCTCACGACCAATCGGCGCGGGCATTTAGACTAGGCGTGCGCCGCAAGCTGGCCAGGCGCGACGAGATTTATGCCGGGTTGAGCCATTTAGGAAGGCTCCTTCCTCCCACTCACGATCAGGACCTCGGCCGGAAAACTCATGGCGCGATTGGCGGAATACGCACCAAGAGCTTCGAGGACGTCACGTTTCAGTTCGGCCAACTTCTCCTTTGAGAGCATGGCGAGTTTTGTGCGAAGCTTTTCTGACATTTCAGTTCGTAATGTCCAAAAGTCCTCGATAGAAATCGGCGCTCGTATCGCGAACCGTAGCAGGCGTTCCGATGTCGCAACCGCGCCAGCGTTTGAAAGAATCGCCAGCAATTTGCCGGGATCAGCAAAACGGAACGCATCTGGCGAATCCGGAACAGGCGGCGGTGAATTGACGTACCGTTCCACGACTTGCGACAGGGTGTAATGGAACGGGTTTCTCTCGGCGAAATGCCAGACCGCGATGGCGATTCTGCCCCCTGGCTTGAGCACCCTCAGCATCTCACGAACAGAACCAACGGGAGACGGGAAAAACATCACGCCGAAGCGACTGACCACAGCATCGAAGGTGTTGGCTGGAATGGGTAGATCGTCGGCGAACGCCACCTCAAAGTTGGCATTGTGAAATCCACGACGCTTCCCCTCTCGACGAGCAGCTTCCACCATTTCCGGAGCCGCATCTACGCCCAAAACCTTACCCTCAGGTCCAACCAAGTCGGCAATGCTCAATGCCGGTTCTCCCGGACCCGTGGCTACGTCGAGGACAACACGGCGGGAGGTGATCTCTGCATCTTCAATGAGAGCCTGAGTGATCGGCGCAAACATCTCCCGGATAATCTCTCGGTGCTTTTCCCAGTAGGGCGCCGATTCGCTCCATTGGCTAATGATTTCCTTATCCTTCTGCATCGAAGTTATCTGATCCGGAGTTTCCATTTTTATTTCTCGTGTCGCCTGCAGTGTACACCTGACGGTCTCCACTTCGCAGATCACAGCGGTTTCCCGTCCCGTTCCCCTTCAGCTATGGGCGCAAATCGACAGTACAATACTTTCAAAGCACGCCGCGTCAAATAGTTCTCAAAAACCTGACTGGAGGATTGCTTACCGGGGTGGTCAGGCTGTACATTATCGGTCAGCCGAGGGGTCCAAACGGAAATTCCCGCTAATTGTGGAAATACCGCGCTACTGGAGGCCGAAATGACGAAGAGGAATAGCAATCGTATCCTAGGGATGTTTGCCGTGGTCCTGGTGTTTTTTCTAACGTGGCTCGTCGCGAAGCAGAGCCGCGGCGTTGCGGTGGCGGGTACTGCCGATTACATTGGCGGCGTCGTCACAAGCTCGAAAGGTCCCGAAGCCGGAGTGTGGGTAATCGCCGAAACTACAGAACTGCCGACGAAGTATGCCAAAATCGTAGTAACTGACGATCAGGGACGCTACGCGCTGCCCGAGCTACCAACGGCAAACTACCAAATTTTCGTAAGAGGCTACGGGCTGGTGGATTCGGTCCGCGTACCAGCGAAACCAGGGCAACACCTCGATCTCAAAGCTGTGCTGGCGCCCGACGGGCGGGCGGCCGCGCAAATCTATCCAGCCAATTACTGGCTGAGCCTCGTGAAAATACCGAGTGGCAGGCTATCGCCCGATGAAGTGGCCGGAAGAATAAAGCTCTGTATGAACTGTCATCAGATTGGGGACAAGGCAACACGCGAAATTCCCGCCGCCACCAAGGACTTTGGTCCTTTTAACAGTAGTCTCGAAGCCTGGGATCGCCGGACCAAATCGGGCCCGGTAGGTGCGAACATGGGCGGCACATTCCTTTCGCTTGGTGAGCAACGCTCGCTGTTCGCTGATTGGACCGATCGCGTCGCCGCGGGCGAATACCCGAAAGAAGCGCCGCCGCGTCCGAGCGGCGTCGAGCGCAACATTGTGCTCACGTTGTGGGACTGGGGCACGCCGATGAATTACATGCACGACGAAGCAGCTAGCGACCTGCGTAATCCGTTGGTCAACCCAAATGGGCCTGTGTTCGGCGTCATGACCAGCGGTAACTCGCTGGTGTGGCTAGACCCGATTAAGAACGTGGCCTCCGAGATAAAAATTCCATCGCAGGCAGAGCCGCTCGGGTCAATGGAGATGCCTTCCCCTTACTGGGGCGAGGAAAACATCTGGCTAGCAGCAGCTCAGCCGCGCAGTGCGGCGGTTGACCAGGCGGGACGGGTCTGGTTCGCAAGCAGGAATCGGGGCGGGAGTATCTCCTCGGACGGAGGCAAACAACCAGACTTTTGCAAGGCGGGAGCCAGCAACAAGTTTGCCCAGTACTTTCCCATGGAACGTGGCAACAAACAGGTCGCGGTGTACGATCCGGAGAAGAAGGAGATTTCTGAGATCGACACTTGCTTTACGACGGACCACAACGAATTCGGCGCCGACGGCAGTTTGTTCTTCGGCCAGAACGGTTCAGTCGGATGGGTCAATACTGCGGCGTGGGACAAAACCCACAATGAGGAAGCCTCGCAGGGTTGGATCCCAGGCGTGTTGGACACCAATGGTGATGGCAAGATCACCAAGCCGTGGACGGAGCCGAACGACCCAGTCGATCCTGCCAAGGACCACCGGATCACCTTCGGTTGCTACTCGATTTCTGTCAGTCCGGTGGACGGCAGTGTGTGGTGTTCAGGGATCGGCCTCAAAGAAAAAACGCTGGTGCGCCTGGATCGAGGTCCCAATCCTCCGGAAACAAGCAAGACCGAAGTCTACGAGCCGCCGAAAAAAGACCCGCCCTTATTTAGTGCGGGCGGGGTTTCCGTGGATAGCAACGGCGTGGTTTGGCAGAATTGGCGCGCGACCGACTATATAACCGCATTCGATCGTCGCAAGTGCAAGGTACTGAACGGGCCGACCGCAACAGGCCAGCAATGTCCGGAGGGCTGGACGATTTACCATAAGCCCGGTCCGGCCTTTCAAGGTGTGTCAGGGATCAATTCCGATTTGAACTATCTGATCTTCGTTGACCGGCACGGTGTTTTGGGCCTCGGGAAGGATGTACCGATGACGGGCGCCGTCAATTCCGATGCCATGGTAGCCCTTGTTCCGAACACCGGCCAATTCGTGACGATCCGCATTCCTTATCCAATGGGGTACTACACCCGATCGATGCAGGGGCGGATCGACGATCCAAAGGCTGGATGGAAAGGCCGAGGCTTCTGGACAAGCTACAATCCGAATACGCCTTGGCACATGGAAGGGGGCAAGGGTACCAAGGACAAAGTTGTAAAAGTTCAGATGCGTCCCGATCCCCTCGCGAATTAGGGGCGTTTCAGGCGTGACGATGATGAGGGACTGCTTCCGACCCGGCCAGACTTGCCGAGTAACTACCCAGAAGAGCTTGTCGAAGGTACCAAGGCTTGGCCCTCGATGCCGCCGCTTCAGCACGGTGTGTTGCTGGCGGAGCACGAAGTTTTCCAAGAGAAGATTCCTACGGCCACGAAAGAGGCGAAGGGACGCGCCGAACCAGAGCAAAAACAGGTTGGACATGGGTCAGAGGTAGAACAAAGTGCGCTTGGAACCAGGGCTGTATGTCGCTGATTCTTCGCCCTGCAAACATTTTGGCGCAGAACAGGCTAGAAATGCCCTTACTGCGGCCGCAATCGACCGGATCGGGAGGGGTTACAATTTTCATGGTTTCGCTATTGCACCTCATAAACCTTGACTTCGGCTATCTTTTGCCCGTGGCGGGGGGCAGCAACGAAATAGCGTTTAAGCTGAGGCACCAAGATAGCCGTCTTTGCGCGAAAACCCGTTGGAATTCTGCCCAGCTCTGCATAATGGTCAGCATCGTGCTGTACGTACACCACTACGAACTCGTCGCACGCAACATAGATACGTTTACTCTCAGGATCGAAAAGCATGTCGTCCGTAAGTTCAGCAGTGGGCAGGGTAGCAATGATTTTACCGGAGTCCGAGTCGAGGACTGTGAGTCTCGCAGGCTTGCGACCGACAACGAAAAGCCGCCGATGGGCCTCATCTAGGGCCATCGGTGTGTTTCCGTGAACGTCGCCCAAAGGCCAAGTAGAAGTCACTACCCTTTTCTTCGTGTCGATCACCGCGACAAGACTTCGGTCTCTGACGTTGGCAAATAGCCTATCGCCGTTTTTATCGAGGGCCATGGATTCGATATTAGTTGAGTTCACCTTTATGTCGCCCACACGCCTACGAGTGCTCGTGTCGACTATGCTGATTAATGAAAAGTCCATCTTTGCGTCTTCGCCGCCGGTAGCGATGTAGAGGAGATGATTGGAGGGATCGTAGACCGCTGAGTCCGCACCAATAGCTAGCTTCACGGTTTCGACTACAGCATAGGTGGTAAGATCAAAAATTTTGATTATCCCGTCACCTCCGTCGACAACCCAAAGCTGCTTGGTGGCGGGAAGATAGAGTAACGAATGGGGAGTATCGACATCCCGGATCGTATGAATCAGGGTGTTGGCGCGAATATCAAACACTTCCACAGCATTATTCTCTTCTGCCGTTAGAAATAACCTGTTGCCCGAGAAATCGACATCGAAATGATCGAAATCCCCACCTTTGAGTTCGGGCAGCGGGATGGTTTGCAGCAGCCGCAGCGGCGGTTTGGTTTGGGCCGAAGCTGCGACGGCAAAAAAGATAACGTTTGCCGCGATTGAGAACGCGAGGAATCTCTTCATTTTCTCTTCTCCATTGGTTACAACGGGTTCTTTTATCAGGAGAGCCCGGTCTCGGGTTTCATACCAGTCTACGCCAATTGCCCTTCTAGAAGTGCCGAAGCTGAATGTCTGTTCGCTTATCGACACCCCGGCTCAACGATGAGTTGACCTGGATTCGACGCCCCGAAAAGTTGCGCCGCAAGAAACTATTTACAATTGGGCAGTTCGGATTCTGCTACTTACAATACACTGTAACGTACGTGGCAGGAAATGATCGCGAGCACGGCCCGGCGCTTTGTTGGTTCCTTAGCTTCCCCGCGCCAAGATAAAACAACCTCGTCGGAAATCGCCGTCAACGTCAATGCGGTGCAACGGGCTCGACGAGGATCAATTCCAAACTGCTCGCTTTGGCAAAAATTGTACGCGACGACGATTCGCCTGAAGGCGGAATGAGATGCGTTGGTATCACAATCTATCCATTCCTATCAAGCTCCGAGCCATTGTCATGATCACCTGCGGGGTAGCCCTAATGGTGGCAGCCGTCCTATTCACTTTATATGATCGGGCTACTTTCCTTCGCGAGAAAACACAAGATCTTATTGCCTCCGCTAAAATGATTGGATCGAACAGCGCTGCCGCGCTGAGTTTTCACGACACAAGGCTGGCCCGGGAAGTCCTGAATGCGCTGCAGGCCAAGCAACATGTAGTCAATGCCTGCATTTACGACTCGGATGGCACTGTCTTCGCGAAATACAGCCGGAGCCCCACCCATGTCGATTTCCCTCCTCCTCCTACAGCCCGAGAAGATGGAACCAGAATCATTGCGCGGCACATGGTCTTGTTCCAAGACATCGTCCTGCATGGTGATTCCATCGGCACGATTTACATCGAGGCAGACCTAGGGGACCTCAATGACCGGTTACTCCGATTCGTGATGATTGATTTCGTTGTGTTGCTTGGCTCGCTGACAGTTGTGTTTGTATTGTCTTCCCGGTTGCAGCGCGTTATTTCGGAACCGATCCGCGAGTTAGCAGAAACGGCAGCGACGTTCTCCGCGCATGAAAACTATTCCATGCGGGCGACAAAGAGAAGTAATGATGAAATCGGGGTCCTTGTCAACCAATTCAATGGCATGCTCGACCGGCTCCAACAGCGAGATGTTTCTTTACAGCAGGCGCGTGACGGGCTGGAAAAGAGCGTGGCAGAGCGAACCTCCTATCTAAACGCTCTGATCGAGAATAGTCCTCTCGGGATTTTGGTCCTGGATTCCCGACGCTTCGTAAAGCAGTGCAATCCAGCGTGTGAGACGTTGTTTCAATACACACGGCTGGAAGTCGTCGGGAAAGCGATCGATGGATTGATAGCCGACGGAGGCTTGCTATCCGAGATTCGGGAGATTTCTCGTCGCACGCTTGATGGGGAAGTCATCAACGTGATCACACGGTGCCAGCGGAAAGATCGAAGCATCGTGGACGTCGAACTCCATACTGTGCGGCTAATGGTCGACGGGAAGGTGGAGGGCACCCTCTATATCTATCAGGATATTTCGGTCCGGAAACGCGCGGAGGAAGAGATGCAGCGGGCCAAGGAGGCAGCCGAAACATCCAACCGTGCCAAAAGCGAATTCCTTGCGAATATGAGCCATGAGATCCGCACGCCGATGAACGGCATTATCGGGATGACGGACTTGGCGCTCGAAACCAAGCTCAGCCAGGAGCAGCGTGAGTTTCTTGGCATGGTGAAAAGTTCGGCGGATTCCTTGCTCTCGCTGCTAAACGACATTTTGGACTTCTCCAAGATAGAGGCCGGAAAACTAGATTTCGAAACAATCGACTTTCGGCTGCGCGACACGCTAGACGACACGATAAGAGCCATGGGCCTGCACGCCCAGCAAAAAGGACTCGAACTCGCCTGCCACGTTCTGCCCGATGTGCCGGATGGTTTACAGGGCGATCCTACCCGTATTCGCCAGATTGTGGTCAATCTACTTGGGAACGCCATAAAGTTCACCTCGGAAGGCGAGGTTGTGATCCAAGTCGAGATTCAGGATGAATCAGAGGACGAGGTGGTGCTGCATTTTGCCGTCAGGGATACGGGGATCGGCATCCCGTTGGAAAAACAGCAGCTCATCTTTGAAGCGTTTACGCAGACAGACAGTTCGACTACGCGGAAATATGGCGGCTCTGGTTTGGGTCTCGCGATTTCCTCCCGGCTCGCCAATAAGATGGGTGGAAAGGTCTGGGTGGAAAGTGAGCCCGACCGAGGCAGCACTTTTCACTTCACGACGCGCTTCCAATTGCAGAAGATTTCATCCAGGAAGTACGCACCGTTGGGTGCGGAGGCGCTTCGCGGTCTTCCCGTATTGGTTGTGGACGATAATGCCACTAATCGCCGCATACTCCAGGAGATGCTCCTCGCCTGGCAGATGAATCCAGAGTTGAGCGAAAGCGGGCCCGAAGCGCTCAAGATCCTTGAGCGGGCTAACACCGAACGAACTCCGTTCTCCGTGATTCTGCTGGACGCGCAGATGCCGGGCATGGACGGTTTCAGCGTCGTAGAAAGAATCAAGCAGGATACAAGGCTCGCCAAATCAGCCGTCATCATGCTGACCTCGGGAGGCTTCCGGGGCGACGCCGCTAGATGCCGGGAATTGGGTATCAAGGGCTACCTGACCAAACCGATTAAACGATCGGATCTTCTCGAAGCCATTAATGTAGTCCTCGGATCACAAACCGGAGCCGAGGCGAGCACCTCGCTCGTCACCCTCCACTCGCTGCGTGAGAGTCGCGGACGGCTGAGAATTCTCCTGGCTGAAGATAATCGCGTAAACCAAGTGTTGGCGGTCCGGCTTTTGGAGAAGAGAGGACATGAGGTCGTAGTGGCGAGAAACGGGGAGGAGGCCCTTGAAGCGCTTGATAAGCAAGCGTTTGATCTCATCCTGATGGATGTTCAAATGCCCGAGATGGACGGTTTGCAGGCGACAGTGGTCATTCGTAAGGGCGAAATGAAGACTGGGAAACACATCCCAATAATCGCCATGACAGCTCACGCGATGGCGGGGGACAAAGAACGTTGTCTTGAGGCCGGAATGGATGACTACCTTACGAAGCCGATTCGGCCGGAGCAATTGGGTGATGTACTTAAACGTTATTCGCTCGCGACTGCAACGGAAAAAGTGTTGCTCTAGCTATTTGAAGAGGATGGTTCCGGTCTTCGTCGCACAGAGATCGAGATGGTCAACGAGGAGAAGCCATGATTCAGCCCGATGATCGTTCTCCTGATCTTTCACTGGATCTTCCGGACCTGCGCACACGAGTGGATAACGACCGCGAACCATTGCGCGAGCTGTTGAGGATCTTTAAAACGGAGTTCCCCTTCCTTTTGAAGTCATTGCAGGAAGCTGTAGTTCGAGGGGACATGAAAGGGGTGAAAGTTAAGGCGCATACCATAAAGGGCATGCTGGCGAATGTTTCGTTCGCGTGGGCGGCTGCCTCTGCCGCGTGCCTTGAACACATGGGACTGCAGTGCGTGACTCAGGGTCCGCCAGAGGAATTAGCAGGGTTCGAGCAGGAGGCCTCACTCCCTCTGGCTGAGCACGGGCCCTGCTGCAAAGGGATAGTCCGATGAAAATCCTCATTGCCGATGATGATGTAATCTCGCGGTGTCTGGTGCAGAAAACGTTGGATCGCGAGGGTTACGAAGTGCTTGTCGTCGAGAACGGGAGCTCTGCCGCAGAATGCCTCTCAAGCGATGAAGGCCCGAGGCTCGCGCTCCTAGATTGGGTCATGCCGGGGCTCGATGGGCTCAGCGTTTGTCGCCAGATACGCAGTGTGTCCAATCACCCTTATGTCTACATGATCTTGCTCACCTCGAAAGAATCCAAAGAGGATATTGTCAGGGGTTTCGAAGCCGGGGCCGACGACTATCTCACCAAGCCCTGCGATCCCAAGGAGCTGAAGGCGCGGTTGAGGGCGGGCCAGCGGATTTTGCAGCTTCAAGACAAGCTGATACAAGAGGCTCGTCAGGATCCGCTGACACGACTGCCGAACCGTACATTCTTTCTAGATCAACTGGCCCGCTGCGTTACACGGGCAAAGCGGCGTCCGGATTATAAATTTGCCATTTTATTCGTAGACATTGATGGTTTTAAGATTGTAAATGACAGCCTCGGTCATTTTGCGGGTGACCATCTAATTGTGCAGATTGCCGAGCGTCTAGTCAGCTCTGTGCGGCGAGATGATCTTGTTTCGTGTTCGGCTGATGTAACGGGACGTGTCAAGCAGAGCGGCGAGGATACGCTGGCGCGGATGGGAGGCGACGAATTTACAATCTTGCTCGATGATATCCGGGATGCCAGTGACGGCATACGCGTGGCTGAACGAATCCAACAAAAACTCGCATCTCCCTTTTTGATCAGTGGGCAGGAGGTGTCTATCACGGCCAGCATTGGCATTGCCATAAGTGCTACTGGTTATAGTACGGCTGAAGACATATTGCGCGATGCCGACACTGCCATGTACAGGGCCAAGGCGCTAGGCAAGTCGCGGTACGAAATATGTGATCCAGCCATGCACGCCAGGGCGGTGAGCCGATTGAAACTGGAGACTGATCTACGCCGGGCGATGGACCGCGACGAATTCCGTGTCCACTATCAGCCCATCGTCTCTCTGCGGGGCTGTCGGATCATCGGCTTCGAGGCCTTACTGCGCTGGCAACGACCCGGCTTTGGATTGGTCATGCCGGGAGAGTTCGTCGAGGTAGCGGAAGAAACCGGTCAGATTCCGTTTATTGGTCTTTGGGTGCTGCGCGAGGCCTGCCGACAGATGCGCGCCTGGAACCTGCAGTTTCCATCCGATCCAGCGTTTACCATAGCCGTGAACATCTCGGGCAAACAGTTTGCTCAACCGGATCTAGTTAGCCGAGTGCGGGATATCCTACACGAAGCATGCCTTGATCCCCAATCCTTGAGGCTGGAACTTACGGAAAGTGTGACCATGCGCGATGTGGAACGAACGGCCCGAATCCTTGGCGAACTCAGAACGCTCGGTGTCGGTTTGAGCATCGATGACTTTGGTACAGGATATTCGTCCTTGAGTCATTTGAGGCGCTTCCCGCTGGACACTCTGAAAATTGATCGGTCCTTTGTGTCTGAAGTGGAAAACAGCAGCGACAGCCGCGCGATAGTGCAAATGATTATATCTCTCGGACGCAGCCTGGGTATGGAGATAGTAGCGGAAGGCGTGGAGGCCGCCAAACAGGCGGGCCTACTAGAATCGCTTGGTTGTGAGTATGCTCAGGGGTACTTCTTCTCAAAGCCCATAGACCAGGAAGGGATGGCGGAAGTCCTGCTTGAGTCGCGCGGAAGCGCTTACAAACTGCCGCAACAATCTGTCCTTCGCCAAAATGTTATCCGGCAATGAAACGAGAGAGTTCGAGGTCTGGTTTGTGCCCGCAAAGCATGGTGTCGGAGATTCAGTCAGGGAAGTAGCCTTCCTTGGCTCGGACGCGGTAATCCTTTAGCCCTTTCACGGAGAGGTTGATCTTGTGCCACTTTTCGTCTGCAGGCGCGGAAGGTGGTTGATAGCTGATCATGTACAGGTGTTGGAGATCTTGCGCGATTTTATGAAACACTTGATCGATATCGCTAGATTTGTTGACCTGATAAGCTGACCCGCCGGTGCGCTGGCTCAAGTCCTCAAGGAGTTTCTTCAGGTTCGGGGATTTCATTGCGTCTCCTTCGGCAATTGCGTATAACGGAATGCCGACCTTCTTGGCGCGCCCAACCGCTGCATTCGCATTTAAAGCGCTCGAGTTGTCGTCACCGTCGGTGAACACGATGAGCGTCTTCTTGCCCGGCCGTTTCGAGATATCCTGTGCAACTTGAGAGAGAGCATCGAACAAGGCCGTTCGGCCTTGGGCGCGCGTCCGCAAGATGGCTCGTTTGGCGGCATCTTTATCCGTAGTAAATTCCTGACGGACGGTCAAGCGTTCATCGAAGGTATAGATGGCCACTGAATCCTGCGGCCCGAGCTCATCGATCAATTTCACGATCGAATTCTTCACGCGGGGAAGAGCCTCAGCCATACTTCCGGTCGTATCGAGGAGAATGGCGCAGGAGAGACTTTGGCCACTGGTCTCGAAATTTGCGATTTCCTCCGGCATGCCGTCATCGAAGACCTGAAAACTATTGCGGCTGAGACCGTCAACATAACGTCCCTTCTGGTCGTAAATCGTCGCGTATACTTCAATCAAGCGAACTTCAACCTTGATCGTTCCTGACGACTGCGGGACAGGGGCAGCAAAAACGACCGGGAGAACGAGGAACAAGAAGAACAGCCAAATCACGAAGTAACTTTTCGTCATTGTTCAAGCGCCTGTCTTAGATCGTCGGGGGTGACGGACGCATAAGCAGCGAGCAACGACCGCCAATCACCGAAGTTGGACATTTGCGCAGCCCCGAAAGCCTTCTGCGCAAGAGTTTCGGCCACATTGACCAGAGCGGAGGGCTGCAATCCAATGTTGTCGGCCAGGAAAGCAAGAAAGAGCTTGAACTCGGCGGAGCGTTCAGCAATTTCGGCGGGGAGAAACTGCCGCTCATATTCTTCGTAGGGGGCGTCCGTGAAAATGTGGGGATGCCCGCAACCAAATGTGTGGTATTTGATAGAGCCAAGTATTCGCAGGCGCGAACCATCATTCGTTGCGACGACGGCGCGCAGCGCTGTCGTAACCGGCGAGGACCAGGGATCGGTCTTAAAATGATCGAGATACCTGCCGCCGAGCGAGAAAAGATCGGGGAGCAGGGCTGAAGCCCAGACTTTCCGCCAATTCCTCGACTCGATTCCATTAAGCAGATCGGCGCGGCGAGTGAGGGACAGCAGACCCTGAGTCTCTTCACCCAGCGCCTGAAGCAGCTCCGGGCGGCGCGCCGATTCAAATATCCATTCACGAGCAACTGAAATTCGCAGGCTCACAAGTCGCAGGTCGGATTCCTCGAGACGGTTCCAGGGGGCCGCGCGGATGGCAGCAACCTCCGCAACGATTGACTCACCCGCACCGGGGCCCCCTCTTTTCCATCCGACCGCGGCAGCGGCTCCGGCGGCCAGCGCAAACCGGCCAAAGCCTCCCACAAAATAACTACCAACCCCCTCGCTATCCTTGCGAAATTCAGAATCCACGTTTGCGCTTTGATGTCCATCCCCTGAATAGTTGAAGTAATGCTGCTTGCGGAGGAGCAAAGGGTCCGCCGAAACAACGAGGTCGGCCGATCGAAGAAAGTACGCATAAATTGGACCAACAAGCGCGAGGGTGACCTGTGGTTCGAGTTCCGCGAGGAGTTCATGAGATAACTTATCAATCTGTTCTCGATTGATTTTGCGTTGTGCAAGCTTTTGCTTGAGTTGGGCTACAAGTTTCAAAGCTGCCGCCGTCTCGTAACGTTCGATAGATTCTTTCTCCTTGCCACGGACTTTCAAATCTTTCGGAAATTCGACGGAAGGCAGGCGGCTTATACTTGACTCGATTCCCGCCAAGTTAACTGTCGCAGTAGTTTCAGTCGAGAGTTTCGCCACCGCATCGTAAATCGAAAGTAGTGCATCCAGGCTTGGCACCTTTTGCTCGTCCAGAACGTGCTGAAATTCAATCGCCTGCCGATTGGAAAGTTCGGCGGAACCAAGCAGGCAAGTGCGAATCCCCAATTCGGCCGAGACTATCTTTTCACCCGGCAGACAGTGACTCAGGATTGCGCGAGCCGAATCGAGTGCAGCGGCAGCATAGACTGCGCCGTCCGCAGCGGAGGTGAAGCGTTCACAGATGTAGTGGAAGAGCTGCTCAGCCTGGCTATCTCCAATCGCATCGCGGCGATTGAGGAGACAGATCCACTCAACTAAGGCATGCAACTGCCCGAGCTCCAGGTTAGCTTCGAGCGAAGAGTGGGATCTGATCCGATCAACTGCTAAGAAGAACTCCCGGAAGTCCGCCGTACTGAGAGAGGTCAGGTCAGTAAAATATGCATAGGCGCTGGAAGAGTCGCTGTAGTGCTGAGCCAGCAGCAACACTGCCTCTTCGTCGAGTGGCTCGGTGCGGTGCGCATCGATCCTCGATACCGCGAGGAAATTGTCGAGCTCGGTGTAGTGGGTGGCACTTTCTTTGTAACGGGTTTCCGCCAAGCGAAACAACACCTCGTCTTCGACTTCTGGCGCGACGGCCCTGGAGACTTTCTTGAGCAATTTCGCAGTTTGCGCGTCGCTTGACGAACGGCCTTTGGCCACTGTCCAAACCTCGGCTGATCCCGGAAAATCAATATGGCCTTTGCCGTCAAGAGGCATGGACCGCAGGAAATCCCTGAAGGCCTCATCCCGAATGACGCCCGTGGCCCCGCGTTGCATTTCTTTGGAGGATGCAAAGAGTTTATAGAATTGTTCAGTGCGAGAGAGGTGATCAGTAAAGAATGCTTGATGCGGTCGATCCAGCTGCGACAGAGTGAAAAAGAATCCAAGTAGTTTGCCGTTGTCGCGTTCGAGCAGAGCACGAAAGAAAGCGCCGGGCTGTCCTGGACCCGCACCTGCGAGACGTTCCCAGATCTGTTCGGCGTGCGGCCCTCCAGGCACCGCAGCATGGCCGGCTTGAACTGAAAAGGCGGGAGCAAAAAGATACAAGAGGTCGGCGTAATGATCGTAGAGTGTCTTCAAATTGACTGCGGAAAGTAGCTCGGAAACTGTCTTCCGATCGAGAAAACTGAGGGCGATGTAAAGGGAGGCCATCTTTGGCATGTGGAGCACAGCAGTCGCAAGACCACCTGGCGAATTGTCTGAAGAGTAGAACGTTTCACGCCACAGTTTTTCGCTGGGATATACTGCTGCCCATTCATAAGGAATCTCAAATGTATACGGTTTCCCGGCCCGAAAGGCTTCATCCATGCCTACTTCATCGAGAGCCAGAGCCGAGACGGTCTCTTGTTTCTTTGCCTGGGCTTTTTTCTCCCCGCGATCCAATTCCACACCGTTTTGCGCAGTGCGCAATTTGATGCCGAGCAGCCCTAGAACCTTCTCTGTATTTCGGCGGCCATTTTTTCCATCAAGAGAGAGAGTGATGACCACGCGGTTGCCATCGCGTTTTCCGTACCCCTCAAGAGCGGATATGCGTTGGAAGTGTCCCTCGATACCTTCAATGTACTGATTCTTGCCATCGGCAAAGGACGGTCCGATTTGGTCGAGAATCATCTGACAGTATTGAACGAAGAACTTTTCCGGCGGAACGTGCTCCTGAGCATGAGCGGCAAAGGCTAATGCGTCGAGCCCCCCAGGTACGATCGTGCCGCTTTCAGCCTGCCCCGCGCTGCCCAACAGTCCTTGGAACTCGACGTGCCCGGCCGATTCAAGCAGCCCGGCAAACGATTGGGCATCCTTGAGATCACCATCACGCAACGATACAACAAGTCCTCGCTCCAGAGCTTGCAAGCGCTCCGGCGAAGACGCTTCGAGAGCTTCGGCCAGCCGGGAATACGCGCTCGCAGCCAAACCGCCAAAAGTGTCCTCGGTGTTCGCAAGACGTGAAAGAAGGGCACCGTCCGTTACTGTCGCTGCACCTTGTTTGAGCGCGCTGCGTGCGCTGTACATTTCGGCCTGTTTCTCCAGGGCATCCGCCTTCACGATGTAAAGGTTTGCGGATTTTGGCGCCATGGTGATTCCGGAATCGGCCGCCTTTTCGGCCCCTCGAGCATCGCCTGCCTCCAGCAGCAACCGAGCAATCCGGTAGTGAGCTCGTTCGAAGTCCGGCCGCACTTCGAGTACCCGCCTCCAAGCGACGAGCGCTCCGTCGCTCTGCTGCAAGTCATCGAGAACGCCGGCGAATTCTGCGCGAGGACCAAGGTCAGAAGGGAGGTTCGCTGTCTCCAGGCGGGCAAGTTCTAGTGCTTTTGCATTCTGTTTCGCGGCTAGATAGAGTCGCAGAAGAGACGAAGCTTCCGGAACATGAACACCACCCAGCGCCAATCCTTGCTCGAAAGAACGAATGGCGAGCGAAGAATCCTGTAACCGGTTTGCGGACTCGCTCTGGAGAAACCATAGATCTTGGCGCTTGGGATTGGCTCGAAGTGCATCATCCAGGTAAGAAATTGCGCCTTTGTCATCGTTTCGTGCGAGATGTATCCGTGCAAAATCCTCGCTGACCTCTGGCGTACCCGCTTTTAAGCCAGCGGTGTGGTTCAACGCTGATTCTGCCTTGTTAAAATCGCCACCCAGCAACAGAACATGTCCGAGAACGGCATAGCCAGCACCGTCTAATGGACGGACCTCGATCATGGATGAGCGGAATTTCGCAGCCGTGGTGTAGTCCTTAAGCTGTTCGTAGAAAGCGGCCGCAGTGAGCAGCGTTCCAGCATCGCGAGGATTTACATCCAAGGCTTTCTGGATATCGTCGCGAATGCGTTGAGCCTTGGCCTCCGTGATAGGACCCTGACTGAGGAGATCGGCGGCTTCGGCAGCCTTGCCTACCATGTCGGCATAGAGCTCCACAGTGGGAAGAGAGTCAGCGGCGGGGGCTGCGATATCTGGCACATCAAGCAGCGTATGGCCGGCTTGATCCGAGATAATGGCGTGAGAAACGACAAAGCCCTCCGACGGCGTGGCTGGAGTCCAATCCACCTCGACGATTGACTCCGAAGGGTTGTCGAGAAAGGAAGAAAAGCTGCTCAGTGTGCCTTGAACTATTGTGCCGCCAGTAGCCTCGAAGAGAGGAAGCCAACTATCGTTCCCACCGGCCGGCGAAAACCAACTGACTTGCAAGTGCCGGCTGCCGAAAGCTCGCAACATTAGGGCAGACGCGTAGTCCAAGGTCAGCGGATCCGGTGCAGGAAATTCTCCGATCAATAGCACGTGTGACCCGTCCGCGCCCAACTGCCCAACGCTAGCATTCAGTGTGTCAAAGACGGTCGAAGTAGGAACGGAAGCGGACGGATCGGAGACGGGCGTGACTTGATCGAGGGCGGCCTTGAGGCGAGCTCGGGTTGAAAACGGGCCCGTGACCGCCAACGAACCATTCCGGATCAATGCGACGCGCAATGGGTGCCCATGCAGAGAAGTTTGAAGCGCCAGCAGTCCATTTCTAACGCTGTCGAAAGCATCGGAGCTCAGGGTGTCCGCGAGCACTACGACGGTCACTGAGGTCGAGAGCTTTGCAAGTGCGGTGCTAGGGTCGGCTTTTCCCGCATAGGTCTGGATAGGTGCGAGTCCTGGGGTCGTCGAGGAGGGAATGCGCAGAAACACCGAAGAGCCCGTTGCAACATGACAAATCGACATCAGCGCGAGGAAAACAATTCCAGCGCGTATACGGAAGTCCAATTTTCCCTCCGAGCTTCTTTACTCCCGGCCGGTGGATTGGCATTTACGCTAGCAATGTATTGGAGACTTGTAAAGGAAGGAAAAAATTCATTCCTTACTGTTTAGAAAAATGAGGGAACAATCGGGCAACAGGTAAATTCCTCGCCCTTCCTATTCATACCTTTGTATTCTCGGGTGTTCTTTACACCTCCTTGGGAATGCCGTCCCTTCGTAGTTTCGATCCCCACCGCGCCTACCAAAAGTCCCGTTGAGTCCGTTACCCTTATCACCCGAGGCACACGGTTTTTGGGTTTCCGCCGTGGCGTCCATCCAAAAGAATATACCGCGTACGTGCAGGAGCACGTGACGGGGCAATGTACACACCCCTGCGAATCAGAACTTTTCCTGGAAAATAGATTGTGGAGCAATAATCGCGGCGCTTTTACGCAAAGGCTCTCACACTGGGGCGGCATTTCGCCACCCCCTTCGCTCGCATCTCGAGTGCTTTCAGAATTCTTGCAATCACGAGGAACTACAGGGGGTCGCGGCGTCAAATTCCGATCCGTGCGTCGGCGCCAATGGCAACTGGTGAATATCGGGAGGAACAGCCGAACGGGTATTATTTCGATGAGCCCTGCGAGGTGCGGCAAATTGTCGCAGTGCTATCAGGAGGATTCGCCGTTACTTTCATGAAAGCCTTTAAGTTCAACCGGTTACAGTTTTATGGGAGAGACTCCGTTGGCGGTTAACTTGCTTCCACTCTTCCGGAAAGCCCTTGCAAATCGCGGGATGATGACAAATTCGCGAAACCGGCTACTCAAATGATCGAGATGCCGGGCAGAAGTATTTGGGCTCGGGTCCTATCTCATATTCATATATTGTTAGTCTTTGGATTTTCTTTGGTGAGTTCGGCGCAACAATTGTGCACCCTACGAGTAAACATCAACGACGTAATTCTTCGGAGATTGCGCGCAGGTTTCGGGGCGATTTGGATGGGTTGTTCTGAACGAAAGCCGTGACTAGATAGGGATGCCTACTAAGAATAATTCGCGAGCAGCCCGCAGACTCAGTCAGTTCGGTTGGGTTGCCGGTCTCCTGTTCGTTTGTGCGGCGCTGGGAATGTTCGTTACCTGGCGCGTGCCCGGGCTGGACCTCGATGCAAGGACCTGGCTGGTACGGGCTAGGGGTCCTCTGCCGTTGCCGGATGATATTGCCATCGTGGCGATTGATGAAGCGAGCCTTGCAAGGTTCGGGCGCTATCCCTGGCGCCGCAGCCTCACGGCGCAAATGCTTGACCAGCTCACCGGTGCGCACTCGAAGGCTATTGCATTGGATGTGTTATTCAGCGAACCAACAAACAATGCAGACGACTCCGCCCTCGTTGCCGCGATTGCAAGAGCGGGAAACGTCGTCACTGCTGCCCAACTCTCACGCACGGAATCCGGCCGGGTCGTCTGGCTTCGGCCTTTACCCTCTATCGAAAAGATTGCCGCGGGGGTCGGGCATGTCCACGTTTCGACCGAAGTAGACGGAGTCGCGGGCTCCTTCCTGGTTCGTCAGGCCGACGACCAAGGCCAAGCCGAGTGGGCCATGGCCCTCGAAATTATTCGCGTCGGAGAAGGGGTAAACGATCAGTCCATCCAAGAACTGCCTGGAGCGGTGAGCATTGGCGGGCAAACATTTCCTATGAGAACGGAAACCCGCACAATGGAGATTGAATCCAGCCACCCGCGAAACACGCAACGTTTGAGGGCGAGCTGGATTCCCATCGAATACGTCGGTCCGGCCGGTTCCTTTGCACCACGCACATTCAGCTTTGCAGATGTCCTGGACGGCAGAGTACCGGCATCCGCGTTTCGCGGGAAATACGTCATCGTCGGCGCGACGGCCGCCGCGCTGGGAGACCGATTCACCTCGCCGTTTGTTCATATCGAAGGCCCGGATGGTCAGCAATATGGAGAATTCGTGCCCGGAGTCGAGGTCCTTGCCAATTCCCTTAACACGCTCTTGCGTGGAAGATGGTATTCGGAAACACCCGACTGGCTCTCGGCGGTCTGTGCGGCGCTGGTCGCACTCTTGATGCTTGGTGGACTTTCCATCGCACAGGGCAATCAAGAAAACCTCAAACAACTGGCAATGATCGTCCTGATCGGCGTTTCGATCCTCGCCCTTAGTTATTTCGCATTCCTCCACTGGCTGGTATTCCCACCGATAGTGCCTTGTAGTGTTTCATTTATATTTGTGATACCGCTGGTCCTGCTACGCCGGTCCCTGGTTGCCAGTCGCGAGTTGGATGTCCAAATCCGCCAGATGGTTCACGCCGAAAGCTGGATGTGGCCTCCGGCGCGAGAGACAAAAACGGATCCGGCCGCGCTCATCATGCAGCTTACGAATACTAGCGGCGTGGCCATACTTCGTTGCGTTTCAGAGGGGAAGTATCGCGTGGCCGCAAGCTCGGGATTTCCACTTCTGACTTCGGTTACAGAGAGCGACCGGCTAAGCATCAGATGGCCGCAATCCTCAGTTCCGAACGAAGCTGGAGATGTATTTCCCGGCAAGCCGGATGAGGAGCTAGTCCATTTGTTCCGCGAAAATCATGACCCTCAGGCGCAACAGATGACCGCATGGAAATGCCCTCTCGGCGACAGTGAATCCCCGACTGGATTTCTCATTCTTCTGCATCAAAAGGATGGGCGATTGCCGCTCGAAGTGCTTCGTGTCTCTGTCGAACTTGCCAATGGTTTCATCGTGACCCTCGGAATCCGAGACCCAGGGAAAGCCGAGGCCGCGAAATCCATGCGGCAAGAATCCTGGAGCCTGTGGCCTCGTGGAATTACGTGGAAGACACGCATGCTGCGTTCACTCAATCAGCGGCTTCTTTCCGATTCTATATTTGTCGATAAATCCCTGCGCTCCGTCGGTGATGGCTTGCTGGTCGCCGGGACCGGAGGGCAGATTGTATTTGTGAATCGGCGAGCGGCGGACATTCTTGGGAACAAACAACGCTCATTGCTCGGGAGCAGTCTTCTGGGACGCTTGGACCAGCCCGAGAAAACGATGTCAGAAACGCTGGAAAGGCTGTTGGTCGATCGATCCACGGTCGAGCGGGAAATCACGCTCGGGGGTTCCTCACCGCGACATTTCATTTTGCGTTTATCTCCTGTTTGCGAGAATCACGCCGACCGCGGCCGTGACGCCGTAGTCGGGATTGTCGCGTCTCTCTCCGAAATAACGAAACAGCGGGAATTGCAGCAGATGAAGACGGAAGTCATGGCCCTGGTCACGCACGAACTGCGGACGCCGCTCACGGCGATTCAGGGCCTCAGCGAAGTACTCTCGAAATTCGATGTAGACCCCAATCGACGCAGAGAGATGCACGCGGCCATCAACCAAGAGGCCAAACGTCTGGCCCGGATGATCGATGAATATTTGGATATTACTCGCCTCGAGGCCGGGGCGCGCCCCCTGCGGAAAACACCGCTGCGAGTGGAGCCGTTGATTGAGCGCGTACTCTTGCTGCTTGACCCAGTTGCCGTGTCTCGCGGCGTTCCGATCAAGTGCGAATTTGAAAAGAATTTGCCTGTGGTAATGGTGGACTCTGATTTGATCGCTCAAGCAGTCACAAATGTCATTGCCAACGCAATCAAGTACAGCCCTCCCGGCAGAGAAATCCTTGTCTCCGTGTGGACGGAGGGAAACGATCTTCGGATCGAAGTGGCAGACAAGGGTTATGGAATCGCACCCGAGAATGTGAAGCGTATCTTTGAAAAATTCTACCGTGTGCCCCATGGTGAGCACACCGACGAGCCCGGCACTGGCCTTGGGCTGACGTTTGTGCGTGAAATCATGGATGCCCACGGCGGTTATGTTACCGTGGAGAGCGAACTCGGCGTGGGTTCGACGTTCATTCTGCGCCTGCCGCTCGAACTCAAAGACAGTCATAAAATCAACGGGTCAACCGATGGCTAGACAGCCCCACATTCTTGTTGTTGACGACGAGCACTCGATCCGGCTCATGCTGGAGTCTGGCTTGTCGCTCAACGGCTTTCGAGTGAGCTTCGCCAGGAATGGAGCCGAGGCGCTCGCCGCGGCCCCCACCCAAGAATTCGATGCCGTAATCAGTGACATTTACATGCCAGACGGTGATGGACTCACACTGGTCCAGGACCTGCGCGCCCTGTTTCCGGCTTTGCCGATCATTTTGATGACCGCCCAAGGCTCTGTCGAGCTGGCCGTCCGGGCGGTCGAAGAGGGTGCCACGGATTTCATTGCCAAACCATTCGAAGTCAGCGCCGTGGCGGCTTTGTTGCGCCGTTGCCTTTCTGCGGCATCGGAGGCTGCGGATACGGGTACCGATATTTCTACTCTCGTAGACGACATTTCCCGGTCGGGCCTTGTGGGCAAGAGCCCGGCTATGGTGGGGGTCTATCGGTTGATTGCGCGGGCAGCAAGAAGCGATGCACCGGTACTTGTGATGGGAGAATCAGGCACGGGCAAGGAGTTAGTGGCGCGGGCAATTCATGATTTTAGTTCGCGAGAGAAGAAACCATTCGTGGCCGTGAACTGCTCCGGGCTGACCGACGCGCTTCTCGAAGCGGAATTGTTCGGTCACACGAGAGGAGCCTTCACCGGGGCCGTCGGGGAGCGCTCCGGGCTCTTCGAGGCGGCAGATGGCGGCACTATTTTTCTCGATGAACTCGCCTCGACCAGCGCGGGGTTTCAGACTAGTCTCTTGCGGGTGTTGCAGTCTGGCGAAGTGCGGAGAGTTGGGTCCACACAATCAAAACGGATTGATGTCCGTGTTATCGGGGCAAGCAATGCGTCCCTGAGGGAGATGGCAGCCGCAGGCACGTTCCGTCTTGACCTATTCTATCGGCTAAGCGTGATCACACTGGAACTCCCAGTGCTGCGCCAACGCGGAGGAGATATAGATGTTTTGATTGCTCATTTCTTGCGCGCCGCGACACCCGAAGGAAAGCCTCAGTACCGTCTAACCGGGGAAGCGGCGTTAGCCTTGCGCTCCTACCCTTTTCCTGGAAATGTCCGCGAGCTCGAAAATGCCATCCGCCGCGCGGTCGCCCTCTGCCCCAATGCGATGATTACTCTCGATTGTCTGCCTCCTGAAATCGCGGTGGGCCTCGGAACTCCGACGGAGTCCGTCACCTCTCACAACGAGGCGACAATTATCGCCGACCGTCCTTCGATGGACGAACTACAACGCCGGTATCTGCAGCTAGTCCTGGATGAAAATCAAGGCAAGAAGAGACGGGCGGCGGCGGTCCTCGGCCTGGACCGCCGAACAGTCCAAAGGTTGGTAGCCAAATATCGGCTGCTCGCCTCTGCCGAAGGGGACAACGAAGACCCTGCTGACCCTGAAATTCCACATGACGAAGACGGCGGAAATCCTTGATCGCAGGATCAGTGTCGGGACGTATTCTCGGGAGAACCATCCAGGTTTTGATCGGAGTCGCGCTCGCCTTGGCGTGTTCGGTTCCGGCTGCCCGCGCCCAAGTGACATCGGTCGAGGCTCGCATCGCCAGCGTGAGTGGCACAGCTTTACTTTCGACCGGCGCACAGCCTCCAAGTATCGCAAAGCGCGGAGATGTGCTCTTCCCTGGAGAAGAAATTGATACTAGAGGCGGTGGCCACGTCACGATTGAGTTGACCGACGGGAGCATTGTTTTGGTTCGGTCAGGATCGAGGATCTTGCTCAAAGATTTTCGAACTGCCGGTTCGGTGCGAGAACTGTTCGAAATTCTTCTTGGGAGGGTGCGCGTCAAAATCAACCATTGGGGAGGGAAACCGAATCCGTACCGGATCAATAGTCCGACCGCATCGATCGCGGTTCGCGGTACCGAATTCAGCGTTGCCGTAAACGAAATCGGCGAGACAGAAGTAGTGGTGTATGAGGGGCTTGTTGAAGTGACAAACATTTCGAATCCGCAGAATAAAGTCCTCGTGAATCCTGGGCAAGGGGTAATTGTCCGCCCCAATCAGGACATACATTATTTTGCATTCAATCCAGCCGGTGAAATCGGGGGATTGGGGGGGAGTCAAGAGGCCGGTAGCAAAAATCCAGGCCAATCTTCAGGTACAGGGAGCGATCCTCAAGAATCGGAGAACGCAAACTCACCCCGAAATTCTCCCGGGATTTATGATCGTTTCGTGGAGCATGTGATGGACGCACGGCAAGGCCCGCTCTTCCTCCGTTACACGGCATACCCGGATTCCTTTCTGGATAGCCTGGAAAACCCTGCGTACGCAACGGAATTTTCCGCTCCCGAGGGACGTGTCTTTTTATTGCCATCGTTTAGTGGCAGTCAGGGCGCCGGGGCAAATCAGTCCGCCTTGGTTCCCAGCCCCGGGCAGTCTCTCGATTACAGTTTGTCTCCCCAGGGATCATTCTTCACACTTCTGCCCGACCACCGCACCGCGATTGGGGGAGGCGCAGCGGCCTTTCGCAGCGGCGTCCAGTCTTTCACGCTGGATGATGCAGCAAGTCTTTCTGGCCCTCTGTTTCCTCCGGAAACAATTGGAACGCAAGCATCATCGGATACCACGAACACTTCTCTCCTCACTGGTTCATTTGCATTGGCTCGCGCGTTTGGAGACGACAAACGAACGAGTCTTGGCTTCGGTTTGGATTACTTGAAAGGCTGGGGATCTCTTCTTACCTTTGTGACCCAGCAAGATCAGGCGGGAAATGTAGCAAGCCAAAGAATTGACTCGAACTCGAATCTGGTCCAGACGCGAATAAGAGCGGGAGTTTCACACGATTTTTCCGGAGATCGAAAACTTGGAATCTACTATAGCTATGGAATTGTGTCCGCGGATTTCGGCGACGTCTCCCACACGCTGAATGGACAGCCGCAGAACCTCGATACCACGCGCAGCACAGGGCATTCTTCTGAAGTGGGCATCCGGTTTCGCGGAGTGCTGACGAGGAAGCTGTTCTACGGAGCCCAGGCATCCTGGTTCCTCCTCTCCCTGGACGATCAGCTGAAACTTTCATCGATCGTGAATTCTCACGCGCAGGACCGTACGACGGGGTCGAGCTTCGCAGTGGGTCTTGGGTATGCCATTCGCCCGCGGATCGTATTCACATTGGACCTGGCAGGAGGGTTTTCCAACACCACGACCATGCGTACGGAGGACGCCACCGGTAACCTCTTGGAACGCAACTACAGCAGCAGTCCTTTCCTGTCCGCCCATGAAGCTGTACAAGCTGACGTATGGAGGCGCATGTTCATCAGTGGCTCGCTCTTGACCGTGCGTCAGACTCTTTCCACGAACCTGACTCTCTATCCAGATCAGTTCGAACGCTTGCTTACTTCCGACGGTACCTTTGCTCCGAATGGCCTCACAACTGACCGTTCGACAAACTATTATTCTGAGTTTGGAGCGGGTTGGCGGTTTACAAACAATTTTCTCGCCGAGTATGTTTTTTCGACCGACTATGGCCTTACACGACCCAGCCACGTAATTTTGCTCCGATACAACTTTGGAGTACGCGAGCACTAAACAAATATTCTGGGGTTTTGATCGGGAAACTGACACTTCTGTATTGTCTCCCAAAGAGTGCACCTGCAAGTGCATTCCATTCTTGCCGACAACTCACCAAAGGGAGGGGTGGCAGTTTGCGACAACATTCCAGAGGGCTGGGCGGCAGTTTGCCGCCCCCAAACGTCCGTTCTTTAACCTCACAAAACGGCTACTTGCAATTCAATCAACAGCTTGCGACAGCGAATGTTCTGGCCTCGCGCGTGCAACGATAACTGCGAGGGTGAGGAAGGGGGCGGTTAGGACCACCTCCGGTCAATGGAACTGAGCACCGGGGCGGACGGTTCCCGCTGTTCCTCTTGCAATCAGAGTGCTGTTCCCAGCCAGAATGAGCCGGGCATTTCGTTGCCCGTCGCACACATGTTGATTCTCAATGAGGCTAAATTCCCAGGAGGAATCAATGAATCCACATGGGGGAATCCGGAGTTTGAGGATTTTGGCGGTGGTTTTCACCGTTCTCATCCCTCTAGGCTCGCAACCAGTTGGGCCCCTAGCCCAGACGACGGCGAGCGTAGGCAAGAGTTTTGCCCAGAAACTGGTGGAAGCCACACGGATGAAACATGCCGAAGCAGATGAAATCGGCATTTCCGCCACTACTCGTCACGGATGCATCGGAATTGCCTCGACCGACAAGAGTGACATTGGAGAAAAATGCGAGAAGGACGATGTCGAGGCGATGCAAACGGGGAAGCCATTTGTGGAAAAGGAAAAAGACGGCTTCGATGTTTCCCTGCCGCTGCACGATTCGACGGGAAAGCTCATCGGCGTGGTTGGAATCGGGTTTAAGGCGGCGGCCGGTCAGACGGAAGCGTCTGTCATGGAACAGGCTCACAAAATCGCCAGCGAGATGGAAGTGCAGATTCCGTCGAAGGCGAAACTATTCGAGCGGTCCGAATGAGAGTGACGCTGCACTTTCGCGCAGGTCACGCATCTTTGCGGAGAATGTCCGCCGCTACCGAAGTGGCGGCGCGATGCGGATTTCACGGGAAGTCAGGGCACAGTTCGACGGCGTTCAGTAATCACCAAGGGCCGCACGCTATCGTCGCACGAGGCGAGCCGCAAGATCGGTTTGCTGCAGTGCGTCGAGCGCGCTCTCGGCGAGTTGGTCGCGTAGCGGTACCCATTTCTCTCTCTGGAGGTGTGACGTGTTAAAGAAGCAAATTCATCTGGCAGTTGTCCTTTTAAGTTTCTTCGTCATCACTGGATGCGGTAATTCCAAATCATTCATGCCCACTCAACCGCTGGGTGGCACCAGGGTGATTCTTTCTTTGAAGGACACGCCTCCCGCAAACGTGGACGTGATCTCCTTCGAGGTCACGGTTTTGGGGGCAGTACTGAATCCGGGGAATATTGACTTGCTCGCTACGACTGGACCGCAAGATATCGACGTGAAGAGGCTCCAGATTGAGACGGCATTCCTGAATACAACCAGCGTCCCAGCCACTTCAGGTCCATTCGGAAGTCTGACTTTGACGTTTGCCAAACCAGAGTTGACAATCAGGAACGGCACCGCAAATCCCCTTGCGGGATGTGCACCGAGCGCTGTATGCCGGATCACTCCTTCGGGTCCTCTCGTGGCAACCGTAAATTTCAATCCCGCCTTAAGTTTGACCGCGAACAATTCCGTGGGACTCCTGGTGGACCTGAACCTCAACACGATCTTGACCGACGTATTAGGGATCGACTTTAGCGCCGCAAGCGCACTCAGCGTGACCCAGACGCAGATAAGCCCGGACAACCAGTCGCAAGAGATGGAGAACGTCGAAGATATTACCGGCAAGGTTGCGAACAAAGGAACCAACAGCTTTGATTTGCAAACGGCACAGAAAACAATTTCAGGAATCCAGGTCGATAAAAATACGATATTCAAAGGCTTCAGTTCGTGCACAGCGAACCCGCCGGACCTAACCTGCCTGCAGAACGGCCAGATCGTCGACGTGGACCTGACGGTCCTGGCCACCGGCGCGCTGGTGGCAAAAAAGGTCAAGATGAATGTTGCCGATACGACGGGGAATGATGAAGAACTCGATGGCTTCGTGACCTCTGTAAACACGCAGATGGCTTCATTCACCCTTGTGGCTGCTGAAAACCTGAGTGCCCTGTCAAATACTGTTGTTGGCAGCCCCATGCAGATTCAGATTCAACCAGGGGCGCAATTCACGGTCGACTTCGAGGAATCCGAGAACAATTCCGGATTCACCGGTACCTTCTTCGATGTGAACTCACTCATGCCCGGGCAGACAGTTCAGGTTCACCGCGTGAGCGGAGATGGCAGTACCGCCACCCCCCTCGTCACGGATCGTGTGCAATTGCAAGAAAGTCGCCTCACGGCTCCCGTAAAGGCAATCACGGATGCAAATACGTTTACTCTCGATACGACCAAGATGAGTTTCTTCACTGCAGTCGGCATCACTGAAATCACGGTGGATGCTTCGCACGCCAAGTTCGATGGGGTTGCGAATGTGGCCGCACTGGTCGTGACACCAATGCCGGACACAGTTTCCGTCCGTGGCTGGCTGTTCAAGCAATCCACGCCCATGTTGCCGGTTCTCGAGGCTTCGAGGGTGCGGAAGCACTAGTCGGCGTTCAAATTCTACAAGCGTCCGCGAGCTGCGAGATTTCTCTCCAGACGAGATACGTGGCTCGCGGGGCCATGCTCATTCCCAATTTCGAAAGAAGCTTGATGCCAAAGAATCATTTCGTGT
>Ga0137409_10001294_pt1 | contig 27173 bp, 21 predicted proteins | sample CZODoug1_16funga_FD_122059 | JGI IMG/M metagenome (GOLD analysis project Ga0137409, IMG submission 122059) | Vadose zone soil fungal communities from Angelo Coast Range Reserve, California, USA - CZODoug1_16fungal (Hybrid Assembly) | ecosystem: Environmental > Terrestrial > Soil > Vadose zone...
TAAGCCTCGCCGGGCCGATGATACTGCACGGGCAACTGTGTGGGAACGTAGGTCACCGCCGGGATTAAATTACAAAAGGCCGTCCTGATCGCTCAGGGCGGCCTTTTTGTTTTGGGGCGAAGATGTTCCGAAGACGGGGGGGTTACCGATAAGGAGAGCGAAGCTGAAAAAGTACTATTGACCCCGACAATTTGCGGGACTAAGGTTGGTATCTCACCCCAGGCGTGGTAATTCATCCAGAGCGAGGTCAACCATGACCGTAAACATTGCTCCTCACCCTCTAGACAGGACCGTACAAGAAAGATGGGAAAGTTTGCGAAGCCACAAGCGCATCATCTCGCGGGTTAAGCTCCTCGTAGAGTGGGAACAAGGCGGAGGGAGAGAACGCGCCAACGCCGTCACCGTGGACGTGAGCCAATCCGGCTGCATGGCGGTGGTGGGAGCGGATTTGCCGCTGCACAAACGCGTCCGTCTGATCCATCCAGGAACGGGCCGCAAAGCGGAGGCTGAGGTTGTCTGGCGCAGCCATGAAGCGTGGGATGCAGGCTTCGAATTGGTAAAGCCGGATGCTACCTTCTGGGGTCTGAAATAATCGGCTAGCCGATGCACCGATTCGAATCTACTGAGGCCACTTCTCCTTCGGCAAACTCTTCGCAATCGTTTCTAGACTCTGAAAACCGCCCTTGATGACGGTCACTTGACAGCATCTCCCTTCGCCCGCGCCACCTCGGCGGCCAGAAAAAGCTCTAATTTCTTGGGGAGAGCAAATGATCGAAGCGTGGCGAGATGCGTTCCGTGAAGTTGGCGATCCAGAGTGCCGCGACCATCCCGGCAAAAATATCCATCGTGTAATGCGCGCGTAGGATGAGAACCGTTGCGATTTCGAAAACGACGAGAAGGACAGCGGCGGCCCTAAGCCAATTTCGGTGCAAGCGGGATAGCTCAATCGCTCCGAAAACTGCGATGGCGGTATGTCCGGAGAAGAAAAAGTCATTGGCCACGTGATAGGTCACCAACAGCGAGGGGAAACCAGGGTAGTGCCAGATCATATTCGGTGGCGGAGGCAACGCGCAGATGGCCTGCATCAACTGTCGGAGGGTCATGAGCAGGAATAATCCGAGGAATGGGCGAACGCTTCCGCCGAAGAGCCATCGTCCGATGAGAAACAGGCCCAGGGCGTCGATCAGCGCGGAGCTTAGTATGAGCAGCGCATCGGCCGCTCTGGTGTTTTGAGCGAAGTAGGAGTTAAGTCCGGCGGTCAGGTTGTGGAGCGCGTCGCCGATACCGGATGCAGGAGTGGTCCGCGCTCCGATCAGTGATTGCGTCCAGAACCACAGCGCGAGGACAATTCCGGCCACCAGAAGCCGCAGGAGCGGGCCGCGCCGGTGGCCCAAGTTTTCGGCTGGCGTCATTGAGAGTTTTTCATCTTCAGCCGGCGTTCCGCTAGTCGCGAAGCGCGCGTTGCATCATCTCCAGCGCCAATCCGCGCGCTTTGCGCAAGTCGAGCTTTCCGGTACCGAGATAGGGAAGCGTCTCGACGCGTAGGAACTGGTCCTTCCGTGGCCGCCATAGTGCGGGCAGGTCGCTCTTTCCCAGTTTCTCGAGGCATTCTTCCAACTGAGGCTCATCCAGCGTGTGCAGCACGACGAGGCGCTCGCCTTTCTTCTCATCGGGCACGGCGGTGACGACAAAAGTCTGTTCCGTAGCGCCGGCCAGCTCCTGCAGGATGTCCTCGACTTTGATGTGCGGCACCATCTCGCCGCCAATTTTGCTGAAGCGGCTCAAGCGGTCGGTGATGCGCAGAAAACCATCTTCATCCATTCTTGCGACGTCCCCGGTGTTGTACCAGCCGTCGCGTAGGACCTCGGCAGTTTTTTCCGCCTTGTTGAGATAGCCGCGCATGATGTTCGGGCCGCGGACGAGCAACAGTCCAGGCTCATCTACGCCTACGGGCTGCAAGGTGTCGGGATCCACGATTTTCACCGTGATTCCCGGCAAGGGATGTCCTATACTCCCGCGCTTGGCCCCTACCTGGCGGAACGAGACCGCACGAAAATCGATGGTGTTCACCGTAACCGCCGGCGAACATTCGGTGCAGCCGTAACCTTCGTGCGGGCGAATGCCGAAGTGATCTTCGAATGCTTGTGAAATGCGGTCGGGCAATTTTTCCGCGCCAGCCATAACGAAGCGCAGGCTGCCGAAATCTTCCGGCGTGCAGCGGCGCGTGTACGCGTTCAAGAAGGTAGGGGTCGCCAGCAGCATGGTGACCGCGTACTTGTTGACCAGAGCGCCGATAACGCGCGAATCGAGCGGATTCGGATGGAAAACCACACCGATGCCGGTCGCGGCGGGCAGGCAAAGCGTGCCCGTGAAACCAAACGAGTGAAAAAACGGCAGGATGCCCATGATGCGATCGTCGGCGTGCAGCATGAAAACCTGGTTGAGCTGCTCCACGTTCGAAGCAATATTGTAGTGCGTGAGGATGACGCCCTTGGGGTCACCCGTCGAGCCGCTGGAAAATATAATTGTGGCGATGTCATCGAGCGAAGCGGGGCGGTCGCAACCTGCAAATCTCGCGATGGCCTTCGCCGGCAAAAGGCTTGCAGCAAATGCGGCGGCGACACGTTCACCGAAGCCGGCGCCCTTGGCCACGTCCTCGATGAAAATCGTCTCTCCGGGAGGCTGGATCTTGACCTTTTCCAAAAAAATCCGTGCGGTGACGACCGTTTTCAAGTTGCACTGTTGCGCGCAGGAAGCGAGGGTTTCATTCGAAACGGTGTAGTTCAGGTTTACCGGTACCTTGCCCATGAGCATGGCGGCATAATTCACAAGCGCGCCGGGCACCGATGGCGGCAGCAGAATGCCGACCATTTCCTGTCCTTGCCATTGCTTTCGCAAGCGCCGCGCGAGCACGAGAGCTCCAGCCAACGCCGCAAACCAACTCAATTTCGGCCTTTGCCCCTCGGCCATGGCGAAGCGGAAGGGGTGCCTCCGCGCGGAGTAAATGAATGATTCGGGCAAGGTGTGCATGTGCTTCTTGCGGCGCGCGAAGGCTTCCGCGCCCAGATCCTGCACCGCGCGTCGGACTTCCTGCGCAGAGGCTGTCGGCGGCAACGGCTTTCCAAAGGTGACTCGCACGGGGTAAGGAATTTGCCGGGGAAATTTCCAAAGAAATCGCCCACCGGCAAAACTGAAGATCGAGCCCCACACGCCGTCCAGATTCACGGGAATGATGGGAACGTCGACGCCTTTGATGATGCGCTCCATGCCGCGGCGGAAGGGCAGCATCTGGCCGATCCGCGTCATCTGCCCTTCCGGGAAGATGCAAACGATTTCGCCGTTTTTCAGTGCGTCCGTGGCCAGGCGCAAAGAATGGATCATTTCGCGCGGCCCCTGGTCCGACGCGATGGGAATCACCCCCATGATCTTTGCGAATGGTTTGACCAGCGGGTGTTCATAGGAACCCTTGAACATCAGAAACCGGATCGGACGATCGAGCGATGCGATGAGCAGTACCGCGTCGGCCATGGAAACGTGATTGGGGGTCAATAGCGCTCCGCCACGCGCGGGCACGTTTTCCCGGCCTACAACATCCAGACGGTACAAAGTGTGCGTGGCGAACCACAGCATCAAGCGCAGCAACGAGTCCGGCAGCAGCCACAACACATAGGCTGTTGCTCCGAGTGTCGCAATCGCCGACCAGAAGAAAATACCGCCCGGGCTGAGATGCGCAAAATGAGCGGCAGCGTAATACACACCGGAAGCGGCGCCTATGCCCACGAAAGAAAGCCAGTTCGCTGCGCCGATGACGACGCCCTTCTTGTCTTCCTGCGGCTGGTGCTGGATCAGAGCGCTGATCGGAACGATGAAAAATCCACCGAAGAAGCCCAGTGCCGCCAGCAGCAACAACACGGCGCGGAACGACAAGTCCGGTATTGCCAGGCAGAGTCCGAGGAATGTCATGCCCAGTGAGCCGAGAGGAATTAATCCATATTCGATTTTTCCGCCCGAGAGATATCCCGCGGCAAAACTGCCCAGGCCGATTCCGATGGCCACAGCCGCCTGCAGGAAACCTCCCTGCGTCGAACGAATATGCAGCACGTCTTGCCCGTAAATAAATATGTTGAATTGCAGCAGCGCACCGACGAAAAAGAAGTAGGTGTTGCCCAGCACCGCCAGCCACAGCACGCGGTCGCTGCGAATCACCTTCATCGGCGACCAGACATCGATCAGCGAGGTGAGATGGAATCTCTTTGCGGGGTCCGCGGCGGGTACGCGGCTGATCCCAAAGCTCCAGGCCAAACCGGAAATCGTAAAACCGAGCAGCAGCGCCCCCGAATAAACCTCGCGCCCATCGAAAGCCTCGGCGAGAAAAGAACCGCTCACGCTCCCAACGATAATGGCAAGGAAAGTCCCGAGTTCGAGGACGCCGTTGCCCCACGAAAGCCTTTCCTGCGGAAGCAGCTCCGGCAGCAAACCGTACTTGGACGGCCCGAAGAGCGCTCCCTGCGTGCACACGAGAAAGATCGCCGCCAGCGCCAATTTCAGATTGGGTCCCACGAGGGCTGCTGTTGCGAACAGCATGACGCCCACTTCAAACACTTTCGTCCAGATGGTCACGGCACGTTTGCTGAACCGGTCCGCCAGATATCCGCCCGTCAGTGAAAACAGAATGAAGGGGGCGGCGAAGAGAACACCAACAAGCAATTCGAGTTGATCGCGCTGTGCCTTGTCTTTTTCGACTGCAAGAATGAGGTAGATGACGAGAAATTTCAGGGCATTCTCGTTGAAGGCGCCTTGGAACTGCGCAGCGATGAGGCTCCAAAAGCCGAGCCGCCACTTTTTTTCGGGTTCAGGGATGCAGAGGTTTTCGTTGGCCGGCATGCACGCTCACCCAAGCGTTGCGATTAGAACGTAAGCAATTCAATTAGTCTAGCAATCCTATTCGATCCAAAGAGCAGGACCTCCGCGCCCTGTGACGAAAACGGGACGCCGACAGGCCGAGCGCGACACACTCAAATTCGCGATACGATAGGCTGCGCCAAAGGGGGCGGAATGGACGCGGAGCGCGGAACTCGGACGATTTTGATAACAGGGGCTAGCGATGGATTGGGGAAGGCCGCGGCTCTCTTGTTGGCTGAGAATGGCTACCGGGTATTCGCCGCGGGGCGCTCGGCGGAGAAGCGCGTGCAGCTTGATACGTTGGCGAACGAAAGGGGATTGCCGCTCGAAACCCTAGAAATGGACGTTTGCGATGACCGTTCCGTGCAGCGGGCGGTCAACTTGGTCTATCAGAAAGCGGGCGCGATCGACGTGCTGATCAACAACGCGGGACTGGCCTACGTGGCGACCGTCGAAGACATGACCATGGAAGACTGGCGGCGGCAGTTCGAAACCAATTTCTTCGGTGTCGTGCGTGTGACCCAGGCGGTGCTCCCGAAAATGCGCGAGCGGCGCTCCGGCCGCATCATCATGATCAGCTCCGTCTCCGGACTCGTGACCCCGCCGACGCAAGGTGCCTATAGCGCCAGCAAGCACGCCATGGAAGGATTGAGCAACGCCTTGCGGCACGAATTGTATCCCTTCGGAGTCAAGACCATCTTGATCGAGCCGGGATACATCGTAACGAACATCCAGCAGACCGCCGTGCAATTGGTGCAGCCGTACCAGGAGAAAATTCAGAATGGGCCATACGCCAAAGTGTACGCAGGCTCCTGGTCCGGCGCGAAGAGCAGCCGCGCAAAGTCGAAGACCACGCCCGAAGATTGCGCGCGAATAATTCTGATGGCAATCGAAGCGCCAAAGCCCAAAGCACGCTACGGGGTAACCCCGCTGGCTACGACGCTCAAATGGGCCAAGCGTCTCCTGCCGGACAGCGCCATTGACGCGATGATCCGCAGAAGGTACGGGATCGTGCGCGAAGGGTGAGCGCGTTCACACTTACAGGAATCAAGAGCAAGAGAAACTTGGCGGCTACGGATTCGAAACCTGGAAGGAAAGACTGTTTTCGCGCTGCTCCTGCCACATCTTGGACCACGCCTCATGAACCGGACTTTCGGCGTAGTCGGCGGCGGCTTCGGCGCTCGTGAATTCGATGGCGTAGACGCCGCTGAAGTCCTTGATCTGGTTGCGCCCGGTTTTCAGCCACACATTCTTGATGCCGGGAATTTTTCCAGCCATGTCCTTGATGCCGTTGATGGCTTTTTCACGGTCGTAATTCGAGACATTGTCTCTGAATTTGTAAACGACCACGTGCAGCACCGTTTTCGGCTGACCGAAGCGGTTCTGCACTGCGACGCTGCGTGCGTGCAGCGAGCCTGCCGCGATCCCCGCAACGAATATGGCTGCGCCTAGGGCAATCTGCGAGGCGCGTTTCATGGCTGACGTCATCTCTTCCTCCCCAATAGGAACCCTGCCAGTTTATGTAAGCCACGCAGGGCGAAGCAACTCGTGGTGACAACGGAACGCGGTCGCTCCCCGAATGGTTTGACGGGGCAGCAGCAGGGCCGTTACGCTCCCAAGTCACACTAGTCGAGGGCGGAATGGTTTGGTCCAGCGGAGAATCACAAGAGCAACAATCGGAACCCAAGGCGTTGCCTCCGTTGCCGCGGGTCTGGATTGGCTACTTATTGGGCGTCGCGACGATGATTGCGGAAATGATCGCGGTCACTCTGCATCCGGAACTTGCCAAAGAACCGCTGCTCATACCTCCTTTGTATCTGTTTCTCGCCAATTTCATCAGTCTGATCTATTGGCTTGCTTGCGTTTATGAGTATCATGTCGTTCTCGCGCAAGCGACGGCCGGCGCATATCCGATTAAGCCGCTGCGTGCGGCGTGGTTTCATCTGATTCCCATCTATGGCTTGTACTGGGTTTTCAAGTGGCCGCGGGAACTAGCCCGGTTTGTGAATGGCCGTCTGGAAGCGCCACTGATGAGGCCCGATCGAACGGGGTTGGTGGTATTTATAGCCTTTGCCGTGTTTCTGGTGTTGGACCACGGCCTTGGCATGATTCTGCTGTTCTGGGCGGCATCATATCTTTCGCGGTGCCTGCGCTATGCGCTGGCGGCGCGGCCGGCGCCGCCCGGGGGGCAACTGCCTTTTTCGTGATCTTTGTTCCGGGGAGAGTAAATGCAGAGAGGAATACGCTGGATCTTGTCATTTTGTCTAGTCGCGAGCTGTGTGCCTGTAGGACGAACTCAAGGTCCGGATCAAACGAAGCAGCTGGCGCACGACATCTTCAAGCAACTCATTGAGATCAATACCACGGACTCCGTTGGCAACGTGACGACCGCCGCGGAAGCAATGGCCAAGCGTTTGCGCGATGCAGGCTTCGCCGGGGGCGATATCAAGGTAGCCGGGCCGAACGATCGGAAGAAAAATCTCGTCGCGCGTTTTCGCGGGACCGGAAAACGCAAGCCCATCCTATTCATCGGGCACCTGGATGTCGTCGAAGCGCTCCGAGCGGACTGGACCACCGATCCCTTCGAATTCATCGAGAAAGACGGCTATTTCTACGGCCGTGGCACGGAAGACATGAAGGAAGGTGATGCCATCCTGGTTACCAATTTCATCCGCCTGAAAAACGAAGGATATCTGCCGGACCGCGACCTGATTCTCGCGCTGACTGCCGATGAGGAGGGCGGCTCTTCCAACGGTGTGGACTGGCTGCTCAGGGAACATCGAGACTGGATCGATGCGGAATACTGCATCAACCTGGACGGCGGCGAATTTGAAAAGGACAAAGGCAAACGGCTGCTCGCTGGCATTCAAGCTAGCGAAAAAGTTTATGTGGATTTTCAATTCGAATCGCTGAATCCCGGCGGGCATAGCTCGGTCCCCAGCCCGGACAACGCCATCTATCACTTAGCCGGCGCGCTGTCCCGGCTGCAGTCGTTTTCATTCTCCGTAAATATCAACGAAATCACGCGGAGTTATTTCGAGCGGAACGCGGCGCTGACGAAGGGACAGGTCGCAGCGGACATGAAAGCCGTGGCCAAGCAACCGCCGGATCCTGCCGCAGTGCAACGGCTTTCAGCAGTGCCCTATTACAATTCGCTTTTGCACACCACGTGCGTCGCCACCATGCTTTCCGGCGGTCATGCGCCAAACGCGCTCCCGCAAACCGCGCGCGCCAACGTCAATTGCCGGATTTTTCCGGGGGAAGACCCGGAGGAAGTTCACAAGGCGCTCGAGCGGCTTGCAAACGATCCGAAAGTCAGGGTCAGCATCATTCCGCAACTTGCTCCGGATGGAAAGGTGGTGCCTGTTGTGCCGGTGCCCCCCTCGCCGCTACTGCCTGAGGTGACGCAGGCCATGGAGAAAATCTTAAGCGTCACCTGGCCGGGCGTTCCTCTGGTCGCGACCATGTCCACCGGGGCCACGGACGGGAAGTATATGCGCATCGCCGGCATCCCGACCTATGGCATCTCTTGCATGTTTTTTGACATCAACGACAATCGCGAGCATGGAAAGGACGAACGTGTCGGTGTGCAGGACTTTTACGACGGCGTAGACTTCAACTACAGGCTGATGAAAGAGCTCTCTTCGCCGCGCTGAGGAACACGCCCATAAAATAAATGATGGTGGGCAAAGGAAAATGCCCGGAGAAGAAGTCTTCCCCGGGCCGAACGATTCGAAACTGTTAAATTGAGTTACTACGGTTTCCCGGGTGCGGATTGGCCGGTTTTCGGATCGGCAGGCGTGGCCGCCGCGCTCGCCGCGATGGGCTTCGAGGCCTCGGCGCCGTAACGCATCAGGTATGGCATGAAGGGGGTGACTTCGAACGGCATCTTCTCACGTTCCGCCACCGTGCCCACCGGCTTGCTCTTGATGAGCTCCAGCTTATCGTTCCAGGAATCCACCTTTACGCGTCCGCCGATCGGCAACGCCGCGATCATCTGCGGGTTTTGCTTCTGATCGACAGGTGTCGTGGACTTGAGATCAGTCATGATCGGCACGCGATCGCCGAGGTGCGGGCTAATCAGGTTCGGAATTTCCTTCCCGCGGTTCCCGAGCGCCGTGAGGAAAAGACCTGCATTACCGAGCTGGTTCTTATAGGGCGAATTATTCAGGAGCTGCACCGCTTTCGTGTTGGCGGCCCTCTCCTCGTCGGGAGTCCGCGCAAATCCGAAATGGCGGAAAGTCTCCTTGTCGTCGATCAGCAATTGATCGAAGAAAGCATAGCTGGAATCGATGCGGTGGCCGAGAATGGCGTGGCTGAGTTCGTGCGCGAGCATGGTTGCCAGGCTGGCCTCATCCGGCACCACGTCGATCAACCCGCGGCTCATCACGATCGTGTGGCCGACGGTGAAGGACTCGAGCGTGGAAGTCATCATCACCCGGCAGCGGACATCGGGTTCAAGGTCGATGTTGTTGGTGACCTCGAGATTGTTGACCACCGTGTCGAGGGCCTTGTCGACTTCGCCGCGCGGTGCGATCAGCCCGATGCGCTCCAGGCGATCGATCACATTATCTTCCGCTTGGCGGTCCCAGGAGCGCTGTGCCTGAATGGGGGAAAGATCGTTTGATGTCTTGGTATCGTCCTGCACCGGCGTCTCAACCAGGATCCTGCTTAATTCCTGTTCCTGGCTGGAGCGGCCGACGTTGTAACCCCACAGCCGCGTCTGCGCTTTGAAGTCCAGTTTCTTGGCCAGGGCGTAGTGTAAATCTTTTTCCTCGCTGTATATAAAGGAAGGCATCCACAGCCCCGGCTGCACATTGGTGCGCCAGCTGTCGAAGTGAAAATACCAGCTGGAGTGCCCCGCGCCGCCGTAGGCGCCGTTAAAGCGGACAATGTTGTAGTCCTGATCTTCGACCCACATGCGCCCAAGGAACCGGCCCTTGCCGGACTTGTCCTGCGGCGAGACGTCGAACACCAGGCAGCGGACTTCGCCGAGGAATTCGCGGCGCACGTAATCGAACTTGTAGTGCTGCTTATCGAAGCCATTGGTGTCGATAAAGATCATCTGCAGGAAGCCGTCCGGCAGGAATTGCATCGCGAAAGAAAAGAAGTTGCCGATGGCGCCGAAGATCTTCTTCCCCTTGCCGTTGGTGTCCGTCAAGGAAACCAGCGAGACGCCCTTCGAGAAGTCCGCGCGGCCCAGGAAATACTTGTCGCCGGCGGGGGCGTAGCCAAGATCCTTATCGGGCTTCAGGTTCTGGATGTACGTCTCAACCAGCGGGGAAAACTGTTTGATCTGCTGGTTGGCCCGGTTTTCGTTGGTGATCACGCGGTCGATGACTTCTTCCATGGTCCGCGGCTTATCGGCCGGCTTAGGCGCGTCCGTGGCGGCCATGGTCCCCACACCGCTCAAGATCAGAACGAAAATAGTTGTCGCTACCTTACGCATTTTCTCTCTCCCCTCAGTAAGCCAAACGGAATTCAATTCGCACGCGAGCCGGGAAATCCACCGGCTGGCCCTCGCGTCTCGCCGGCTTGAACTTGATCCGCTGCGCGGCGCGAGTCGCTGCTTCATCGAGACCGTGGCCCAAACCACTTACCACTCGGTTCACCTGGATGCTGCCGTTCGACAGGAATACCATATCGAGAACCACGTCACCTTCTATTTTCAGGCTGCGCCCTTCCGCGGTGTACTCCGGACGAGGCTTCTCCAGGATGTCGACAGCCGTCGTGGTGCTTTCGGTCGGCGCTTTCTTCTTCGGCGCCTCCGCGACGGTCTGATCCGCGAAGCCGGCGGACTGCAGCGCGCCGCGCTTGGCGCTTGGCGGAGGAGGATTCGCCGTGCCGTTACCGAACCCAGTGCTCGCCACCGCGCCGCGGATTCCTTTATCACCGCCGGTGCCGTTGCCGTATCCAGGCCCACCCGGCAAAGCGGGCGAACCTAGACGATTGACGTTCGTGGCTTTGTTCGGATCACCCTTGCCAGCGATTCCGTTGGGATCGCCGAAGCCGCCGGTTTGCACTTTGTTCACCGGAGCCACCACCGTTGCCGGAGCCGCGCTGCCTGTTCCAAGATTGCCGACCTTCACATCTTCTTTCGGCCGCTTCGGCTGGCTCGTTGGCGTATCGATTTTCACCTGCTCGAAAACCGGATTGAGTTCCACGGGTTTCGCATCCAACGTCTTTAGCTTGGGTGGTGCGACTTTTGCCGCGAGAAAAACGTGCGTCTGTTTGGGGTTCAGCTTCACCGGTTCAGGCTCTACCGGCTTTGGTTTCGGGGGCGCAACTTTGGCTTTCACCTTCGGCGGCGGTGGAGGCTCTGGCGGCGGTGGCGCAACCGGGATTTCCGTAACCGGCTGCATCAGCTCGGTAACCCGTAAATGTAATGCCGTTTGCATCCGCTCTGGGAAGAGCAGAGGAAGCATGAGCAAGAAGCCGAGAATCGCAAATTGTCCGGCGGCGCTCAGGCCAATGCGGTCCCAGCGTGGCTTGGAATCAGGGAGCAGGGCAAGGCGTGCGGCAATCGGTTTGGTGCCGATGGCTGCCTTCCACGCCAGGGGCTCGCCTGAACGTCGGCGGTTTGCCTCGAAACCGACGCCCATCGTGGTCTTACGTGGTGGATCTGCAATCATGGTTGTCATCCGCGTGCCGCCTCGTGAAATTCCGGCCGCGGTACAAGGGCTATCTAGGAATCCCTAGTGCTCCCAAGTCCGCCAGCAAAATAGGAAGTGCTCTGCCAGTACCAGAGTACTGACGAGGCTAGGGGAGCCCGAATAGGACTTTCGTACTAGCGTCGCGAAGTCGCTAATGCTCCCGCGAGCGCATCGTGCGCACCCACTTCTAACCCGGCGAGGCAGTTTCCGTTGCGGGCGGGGCGCGCAACACTCAACTAGGATACCCTAAACTCGTACTGGGTTGCGTCCTCTTTTGCACGTTTTGCATGCGAGTTAACTCCCGTGGGCTTATCCTTAAGTGTAGCAAGCGCAGCATTATAGCTTGGGGCTGGGTTTCTTGGGATACAGTAAACACCTGAAATAGACATGGACAAACATCCAGAAAGCTGGTCTGAAGACGCGAATACCGTGGACCCGGTGAAGACGCTCAAGGACCGCGCCGCCTTGGTCGAGTGGCTGTACGCGCAGGCCAACGCTGCACGCTGGGGGCTCTCTCGTGGGCATTTCGTGGTCGCGCTGGAGCGCAGCGCATCGAAGCGCTTGGCGAGTGGAGCCGTTACTCCACCTAAACTCGAAGAATATCTCGGCGCGCTGCATCTTGAAGATCTGGCTCTAGCCACCGCTTGCGCCGAAGGAGGTGAGGCGGCTTGGGAGCATTTTTTCACTAAGTACCGCGCTTACCTTCGCGCGGCGGCGGCCGCGATTCTTCGCTGCAACGCCGGTTCCGCGGAGGCTTGTGATCTCGCGGATTCCCTTTTTTCCGAGTTGTACGGTTTGGCCGGCGGGAAAGGCGCAGAACGTTCGCTCTTTCGTTACTTCCATGGGCGCAGTTCGCTAAAGACCTGGCTCCGTGCTGTTCTTGCACAGCGGCACATTGATTCCATCCGTGCCGCCCGCCGCTTCGCAGAGCTTGCCGAGGACGAAACTGGCGAGGGACTGCCGAGGACACTACTGGGACCGCAGATGCAGCCCGGCGATCCGCATCGCGAGCGATACGTCGCTTCATTCACCCGGGCATTGCAGACGGCGCTCGAACGTCTCGAAGCCCAGGAAAAGGAGAGGCTCCGCCTCTATTACGCCGAGGAAAAAACGCTTGCGGAGATCGGACGGCTGCTCGGGGAGCATGAATCCAGCGTTTCGCGTCATCTGGACCACGCGCGGCGCGATTTACGGCATGCGGTGGAGGATATTCTTCGCCACGGTATCGCATCGGCGAACGGTTCCGCGGTTCAGCCCGCACTGAGCGATGCGGAAATCGCTCTCTGTTTCGAATACTGCTCGGAAGACAACCCCATCGATTTGGAAAAATTGCTGCCGCGCTCAAAATCGCCGGGCCCGGCAGCCGGAAAGCGGACCCCTTGACCGCACGGTGCAAGAAAGCTGTGGAGTTTCGTTCTAAGGATGGAGAAGCCTATGGCGCCTGACGAACGCGATCGGAGATTTGACAAAGCGCTTGCGCGCCATCTGCGTTCCGCAGTCCCCGCTTCGCAGGGAGGCTCTTGTCCGGACTCGGAAACACTGGCGGCTTATCACGAGCGGTCTTTGCTTCCGGAAGAATTGAATTCCTGGAAAGAACATATCGTGGGCTGCGCTAATTGCCAGGATATTCTCGCGCAACTCGAAGCCACGGACGAGATTTCATTGCCAGCCGCTGAGCGTGAGGAAGTCCTTGCGAAACGATCCGAGCCGGTGATCGCTGCCCGGAACGTCGAAGCCTTCCCCGCGGCGCCTGCACCCGGCCAAAGCCAGCGCACAGCCGGAGCGGCGCCACCCAAGAAGTCACGCCGGGCTCTTCTTTTGAGAGGTGCGCGCTGGCAGTGGCTCGCTCCCGCGGGAGCAATCGCCGCCGGCTTACTTGTTTGGATCGCACTGCACGAAAACCAGCCCTTGCCTCTCCCAAGTTTGCAGCAAGTCCAGGTGGCGACGAAGCAGGCGCCCCCGCCCCCTCCACCGACACCGTCGGTTTCGACAGCGGTGACAGAGATCTCTCCATCGGCGAGGGCCGCCCTCAAGAAGCCTCAATCCGCAGCCGATGAATTTGCCGGTGCGAACACCGGAGGCGCGTCGGGTGCCGTGAAATCGGATGGGAAACAGGAATACCTGGCGCAGGTTTCGCCTTCAAAATCGATGGCCGACAAAGAGAGCCGCTTGCGAAAGGATGCAGAGCGTGGCTCCTCCGTTGATTTGCTTCGTGCCCAAGAACAGTTGGATCGCGACGCCAAGACCGCGACAGGCGCAATCCAAGAAAATGCCGAAGTGCAATTACAAACACAAGCCGCGAATGTTCAATCTCAGAATCAATTAAATATCAACTCTCCCAAGGTAGCGGGTCCCGCTCCACTCAGCCAGACGGAAGCGAAGAAAATGAAGGCTGCATCTGCCGCACCGGCGGCCGCTTCCTTGGAAGTCGCACGGGAGATTTTCAATCCGCGTTTGATCTCTCCGCCGGGCTCAAGCTTCATTTGGCGCGCCGGCCGGAGTGGTCTCATTGAGCTCTCCAAGGATGGCGGAGCGTCCTGGTCCCGGCAGACGAGCGGCGTGCTCGCCGATTTGCTGACCGGCTCCGCGCCCTCGGACAAAGTCTGCTGGATCGTGGGCCGCGTCGGAGCCATTCTTCTGACCACGGATGGCGGCGCGCATTGGACGTTGATTCCTTCTCCGCTGTCGGAGGATCTTGGCGGGATTCGCGCCACGGATGAGCGGCACGCCACGATTTGGAACGCCCGAAATACCAAAAATTTTGAAACCAGCGATGGTGGTCTGACCTGGAAACCCGCCCCGAATCCGTGATGTGGAGGCCCCAGCCCGAACCATCCACTGCAAGAAATTCCCCACGCATCGTTCTAAGAGAGAAGGCAAATCCAGATCGAGGTGAAAGTGATGAATGTCCCTGGGAGTAAGTTTAAAATTCGAGCATTGTGGATGATCCCTGCCGCTGTGATGATCGCCGCCGGCGCCACAATTATTTATCCTGCGGCCCGCGCCAACAAAGTCCACGCGTCACAAGAGAAAGAGGCCGCCCGCGCCACCGCCGGCGATCAATCTACTAGTCTGAGCGATCAGACCGATCTGAACGTCACCGTTTACAACTCCAACATCGCGTTGGTGCGCGATGTTCGGCAGCTCACGCTCCCCAGCGGCGCATTTCGCCTGAAATTCATGGATATCGCCGCCACCGTCAATCCCGCGACGGTTCATTTCCGTTCCCTGAACGATCCGGAAAAACTCGGCGTCATCGAACAAAATTACGAATACGACCTTCTCGAGCCCGCAAAACTCCTGCACAAGTACGTCGGCAAGGAAGTCACGCTGGTGCGCTCGTATCAGGACAACAACACGACCAAGCGCGAAGAGATCAAGGCGACCTTGCTTTCCGATAACAACGGCCCCGTCTGGAAAATCGGCAACGACATCGTGACGGGAATGTTTGCCGAGAGCTATCGCTTCCCCGAAGTCCCCGCGAATCTTTACGACCGTCCGACGCTTTTGATGTCTCTCGAAAACTCCGGCGCGAGAAAACAGCAGATCGAAGCGTCCTATCTCGCGGGCAATTTGTCCTGGAACGCCGATTACGTTCTTACTGTAACGCGCGACGACAAGAACGCGGACTTGGATGGCTGGGTCACCGTCGTCAACAACAGCGGCACCGCGTTTCACAACGCGCGTCTCCAACTAGTTGCCGGCGAATTGAATCGCGTCCAGCCGCCAGCTCCGATGCCTGCCATGGAGCGACAGATGGCCATGAACAAAGCCGCCGCTCCGCAATTCCAGCAGGAAAGCTTCAGCGAATACCATCTCTATTCCCTCAGCCGCAAGACTTCCGTCGAGGACAAAGAAACCAAGCAGATCAGCCTTCTCCAGGGCTCCGGCGTTCCCGTCGAAAAAATTCTCATGGTCAACGGACAAAACTACTACTACCACAACCAACAGACTCCTGGCGCGCCGCTGAAAGATCCCGTCATGGTCTATTACAAATTCAGAAATGAAGAGAAGAGCGGCCTAGGCATCCCGCTTCCCTCCGGCAATGTCCGCGTTTATCAGAAGGACTCAAAAGGCGGCATTCTCTTCGCCGGTGAAGACCGCATCGACCACACCCCCAAGGACGAAGATGTCAACATCCACATCGGAAACGCTTTCGACGTCGTCGCCGAGCACAAGCAGACCGACTACAAGCGCATCGACACCCACACCTGGGAAATGGAATTTGAAATCACGCTGCGCAACCACAAGGACGGACCCGTCACCGTGCAGGTAAACGAACCCATCGGCGGTTCTTGGGAAATGCTTTCTTCCACCTACAAGTACAAGAAGACGGCGGCCTTTGCAGCGCAATTCATCGTGCCGGTGGCCAAGGACGGCACCTCAGTGCTGAAGTACCGCATCCGCGCCAGCTGGTAGCCCCTCGGCTCACGGAGAAGGCTCTCTACCGGCCTTCCGCCACGAATATCATCTCTGGAGAATCATCCCGGATCGGCGTCCGGTCGAAATTCCCATACAGAGCCGCAACACGGAACCCGCATCGCGCGAGGAGGTGTTCAATCTCGTAGCGGAAGAAATACCGCAACGTCCAAGCGAACACGAGCTTCTCCTGACGCCCGTCCGGATGCCTGATGGAAAAAATCATCTCCACGTCATTCCGTTGCTCGGCGCGATGGAATGCGACTACCCGCTCGGTGATCCGCACCTGCCGGCCGTCGGCGGTCTTGTATTCCGTCACCAGCATCTCGCGCATGTGCACGGGATCGTGCATTCGCTCGGCATCCGTCTGGAACACATCCAGGATCAGCCGCCCGCCCGGCGCGAGATGCTTGCGCACGCAGTCCAGGCAATCCACCTGCTGCCGCACTTCCAGCAGGTGCTGAAATGGCCGGAAGGGGATAATGACCAGCCGGAATGTTTCGCCGAGATCGAACCGTGCCATGTCCCCCTGTATGAGGTGAAGACGTTCGCGCGCCTCCACGCGGAGCGCGGCGCGTTTTTTCGCTGCGCGCTCCAGCATGCGCTCGGAAAGATCAAGTCCGGTGATCCGCTTTCCCGCCTCCGACAGTGCTATCGTGATGCGCCCCGTGCCGCAACCCAGCTCCAGTACGGGATCGCCGAACTCGCGCACGGCGTCGCGATAGAAAGCCACGTCCTGCAACCGCCCGCTCACGACCGGCGACTCGTCGTAGTAATCCGCGATAAACGAATCGTATAACTCTGACGCCATGAAAATTCTCCGGCTAGCTGCTAACCCGCTATGGAGACGAGCCCGCTTCTCCCCTGGCTCCTTTACTTCCTCCGCGTCCTTTACGTCCTTTACCTTATTTAGCTCATTCCACTACCGCGTCCGCTTCAATCTCCACAAGCATTTCCGGCGCAATCAGCTTGCTCACTTCCACCATGCTCGTCGCTGGCCGGATCTCTCCGAAAAACTCTCCGTGCGCCCGGCCAACCTTTTCCCATTCGGCGATGTTCGTCACATAAATTCGCGTCCGCACAACGTCTTTGAGGCTCGCGCCTGCTTTGACGAGCGCCGCCTCGATGTTCTTGATCGTTTGCACCGTTTGCGCGCGCAAATCGTCCGCGCCGACGATCTTTCCATCCGGTCCCGTCGCCGTGGTTCCCGACACGGTGATGGCATTGCCGATTCTTACCGCCCGCGAGTAGCCCACGATCGGCTCCCACGGCGCACCGCTCGAAATATTCTGTCGCGTCATCTTGGTCTCCCCTTCTTCAAAATCACAGAAAGAATAATCTACTCTCTTCTTGCTTGGACGTAAGAAAATCGTTGGCGCCGCCAAGTAGGGGAACTCCTTGGGAAGATGCTAAACTGATAGCAATTCGGCGGAGAAACCGAGACGACTGATGAAGTGCAATAACATCCTGGAAGCGGTTGGTCACACCCCTCTGGTGCGCCTGAACCGCATCAATCAGGGCCTGCAGCCGCAAATCTACGTCAAAGCGGAATTCACCAATCCCGGCGGCTCCGTAAAAGATCGCATCGGCATCAGCATGATTGACGAAGCCGAGAAAAAAGGCCTTTTGAAGCCCGGCGGCACGATCATTGAAGGCACTTCGGGCAATACCGGCATGGGCCTGGCGCTCGTCGCGGCGGTTCGCGGATACAAGTGCGTCTTCACCACCACCGACAAGCAATCCAAGGAAAAAGTCGATCTCCTGAAAGCGCTTGGCGCCGAAGTCATCGTCTGTCCCACCGCCGTCGAGCCGGAAGATCCGCGCAGCTACTATTCGGTGGCGAAAAAACTCGCCCGCGAGATTCCCAATTCTTACTACCCGAATCAGTACGACAATCCCAGCAATCCCGAAGCTCACTACCGCACCACGGGTCCCGAGATTTGGGAAGATAGCGAAGGCAAGATCACGCACTTCGTTTGCGGTATAGGCACCGGCGGCACCGTCAGCGGTGTGGGAAAATACCTGAAGGAAAAAAATCCCAGCGTCAAAATCATCGGCGTCGATCCGTACGGCTCGCTCTACTACGATTTCGTCAAAACTGGGCAAACCATCAAAGCCAAGACCTACGTTGTGGAAGGCATCGGCGAGGATTTCTTCCCGACGACCATGAATCTGAAAATCCTGGACGACATCCTTCAGGTGAACGACGAAGAATGCTTCGTCTTTGCGCGCCGCCTGGCGAAGCTGGAAGGCCTCTTCACCGGCGGCTCCGGCGGCGGCTGCATTTCCGGGACGTTGCGCCTCGCCAAGGATCTGGGACCGAATGATTTCGTAGTCGCGCTGCTGCCGGACACCGGCACACGCTACCTCAGCAAGGTTTATAACGACCTGTGGATGCACGAGCGCGGCTACGTTGACGCGGCCACCGCCATCACCGCTGCGGAAGTCATCCACGCCAAGCACGCCGCCGGCAAGGTGCGCGAACTCGTCATCGCGCGGCCCTACCAGACGGTTTTCCACGCCCTGAAGACCATGCAGGAGCAGGACATTTCGCAGATTCCTGTATTTGAGGAAAATGTTCCGATCGGCACGATCTACGAAGACCAGATACTCAACCTCGCCTTGCAGGGCAAGGATCTTCGTAAACTCGTCGTTCGCGAAGTCATGAGCAAGCCTCTGCCGCAGGTGCCCAGGACCGCGCCCGTCGAGCGCGTCACTCACATCCTCAGTCATGAAAATCCCGCGGTTTTTGTCGAGATGGGCAACGGACACTTCGAAATCCTCACCAAGTACGATTTGATGAGCACCGTCGCCAGCCTCATGGAACAGAAACGCTAGCGTTGGAGATGCCTGATGCCCATGGGTCCTGCGCCTTTAGGCTTTACTTATTTTGTGGGTGTGAAATTCGTCGGTTACACCGCCGCTGCCTTTGTAATTAGGAATGCCTACCCAGAGTTTAATGGCAGCGTCACGAAGGTCGGCGCAGCACGAACGGCAATTGGCGTTGGCGTCGGGCTAGCCTATGGAGCGATCTGGATCTTTTTCTTGTCAAAAGTGATGCGGGGAGAAAGCTCTGAGTACTTGTATTTCCTTGGCTTGTTCCCCGTTCGCATGATTGAGTGGCTGTGGCTCTTGCATTTGTTCTTCGATCGCCGACTCCAGAACAGGCCCAAGGCGATCAAAGCCGCACTTGGTGGTACGGCCTGGTCTTATTGTCTCGACGCGGCAGGGATAGCGGCTGCCATGGTTATCCCTGGCGGAATCTGGGTTTGTTAGCAACGCGGAGAATTTGAGTGAAGATCCTCGATTTCAACGAGCGGCTGAAAGACTCCATCCTTATCGCCGATGGCGCGATGGGCTCGATGCTCCACGATGCCGTGGGAACGCAGCGCTGCTTCGATGAGGTGAATTCTAGCGAGCCGGAAGCGGTATTCCGCGTCCACCAGGCTTACATCGAAGCGGGCGCGCAGATCATCGAAACCAACACCTTCGGCGCGAATCGCTTCAAGCTCGAGCCGCTCGGCCTCGGCGAAGAAGTCCAGCTCCTCAACAGCCGCGGCGTGAAAATCGCCCGCGAAGCGCGCGAATCGGCCGCTCGCGAGGTCCTCATCGCCGGCTCCATCGGCCCGCTGGGCATCGGCGTGCAATCGCGCCATCCGGCTCCGGAAGAGATCCTGGACATTTTTCACGAGCAAGCGCTCGCTCTCGAAGAGCGCGGCGTGGACTTCTACATCCTCGAAACGTTTTCTTATATCGAAGAATTGCTCCTGGCTATCGACGCGATTCGCTCCTTTTCTGGTTTGCCCATCGTGGCGCAACTCACCTACGCGGAAGAAGGGACGACGTACGGCGATGTCCGCCCCGCGGATGCCGCGGCGCAGTTGAAAAACAAAAACGTTCAAGTGATCGGCGCGAATTGCACGCTTGGTCCGCAGGCGCTTCTGCCGGTTCTGCAGGAGCTTGCCGCCGTGGACGATCTCCGTGTCAGCGGCATGCCCAACGCCGGCTTCCCCAAACGCGAGGGCGACCGCATCGTCTATCCGAAATCCTCTCCCGAATATTTCGCGCTTTTCGCGCGCGAAGCGGCGGCGCTCGGCGTGCGCCTTCTCGGCGGCTGCTGTGGCACAACGCCGGCGCACATCCGCGCCATGGCCGAGGCCGTCAAGTCGCTTCGCCCCGCGAAATCGCACGCGGCCGGACATGCGGCCGAAGTCATTTCAAAGCCCGCGCCAGTCACGCATCGCATTCCCGAAAGCAATTTCTGGAAAAAACTCCAGAAAAAAGAATTCACCGTGTGCGTGGAAATCGACCCGCCTAAAGGACTTTCTCTCGACCGTATCTTCGAGCAGGTCGACAAGGTTATGGCTTCGCGCAAGGTCGACGCCATTGACATCAACAGCGGCGCCATGGCGCGCGTGGGCATGGACGCGCTGATCGTCGCGAGCGCCCTCGAATCTCGAGGCATTGAAACGGTTCCGCACCTCACGACGCGCGACCAGAACATCATCGGCCTGCAAGCGGCGCTGCTCGGCGCGTGGACCGTCGGCGGCGTCCGCAACGTTCTCGCCATCACCGGTGATCCTCCGTCCGTTGGCGACTACCCGGAAACCAGCGGCGTCTACGAAGTCGACTCCGTCGGCCTCGTCAAAGTTCTGCATCGGCTGAATCAGGGCACCGACTGGGCGGGAAAAACTCTCGGCGGCGCCACGAATTTTAGCATCGGCGTCGCCGTGAATCCCGTCGCCGACGATCTCGACAACGAAATCGAGCGCTTCCACGCCAAGGTCGAAGCCGGCGCGCATTTCGCGATGACTCAGCCGCTCTTCGACCCCGAACACTGGCACGCTTTCCTGAAGAAACTTGGCGGCAAGCCGGCGATCCCGGTGCTAATCGGCATCTGGCCGCTCAACAGCTACAAGCAGGCGCTGCGCTTGAACAACGAAGTCCCCGGCATCGTCATTCCCGAAGGCCTTCTGAAGTCCATGGAAACCGCGGGGGCCGCCGCGCGCGACCGCGGATTCGAAGTTGCCCGCAAAATGCTCGCCTGGGCCCGCACCGAACTTGCCGGCGCGTACCTGATTCCGCCTTTCAAGCGCTATGAAGAAATTCTAGAGATCCTGTAGTGGCCGGTCTTCAGACCGGTAAGTTTGGCTCTATCGACTGCATTCGCATCGTGCGGCGCAGTAGCGGCAAAAGAATCGCGTAGACCAATCCGACAAAGACAGGCGCGATCACGGTCCACACGACGATGGCGTGCCAAATCGTGGTCCACAACAACCTGATGGCGATCCACGCGCCAGCGTGAAACAAGGCGTAAATCTGCGGCGCGGAAATCGGAAAATGGGGCGCGCGAAAAAGTTTTTCGCCGCACCGGAAAAAAGGCACGAGCAAGACGATCTGCGCCGGATAAACGAAATAGTTTACAAGTTGAATGGCGGGCAGATTCAGCCGCAGGACAATCGCGGCAATCGCGCACAGCGTCGTGGACCAGCCCAGCGCCGCTGGGAACACTCCCAAGGCCGCGCCGAGCGCCACGCTCAGTGCGATTTTCTCGGGTGTCACTCCCTGCCGCAGCAGCTCCAGAATCGGCCGGACCAGCCGCCGTTTGATAAACCCTTCTTCCACAATCCGACCAGTTCAGCTAAGGATTTTGCTTCGCAGGAGCCACCGCGCTCGTATGGTCGTGAATGATCTTCCATCCATCTGGAAAGCGTTGCCACACCAATGTGAACACTCCGCCGATATCATCTTTGTCCCGTTTCAAGTGCCACCACCCCAGAACGAGCGCCGCGTCCGGCCCCAAAAACCGAAACTCCAGCTCCGAGAAATCCAACTGTCCCATCGCGCCCCTGTCAGGATAGTTCTTCTTGTATCGCGCCAGCACGCCATCCCAGCCACGCGCCACCCCGCTGCTCCCGGAAAACGTCAGTTCCGGCGAATGCCAGTATCCCACCAGAAACGCGTCCACATCGCCGCGGTTCCACGCGGTCTGCTGCGCTCTCAGGACAGTGCTGATGGCCTCCCGGTCAGCTTTGCGCTCATCGGTGGGCCTAGGGAACGCCGGTCTCTGCACTAAGACGAAGATACCCGTTGCCAGCGCAACTGCCATCCACAGGCGAGGACGAATTGTTCGCATGACCGCTCTCCTTTGTAAACCTTTGTGTACAGGGAGGATAGGTGACAGGGTGCCTCCGAGGCAAGCCTTCTCCTCCTGCTTGCTTCCTCGCGTAAGCCAAATCATTCCAATGGTTTACATCCGATCGTTCCATCCGACTGGTACTTCGGGGCTATTGGTATATATTTTGCTCCCTGTCAGAATCCCTTTAGAGGCAGAGGAATGTTAAGCGCCATGCTACTCGCGATCTCCATCGTGGCCCTGTCCCAGTTCGCCGTTTATTATTGGCGGGCGGTTCTGGCGGGCGTTGCAGCCCAACCGGTTTCTGACCGGGTGCTGGTTGCTGCCCAGGTGGAGGGTGGGCGCCTTACACCTCAGGATTTCCAGACCTTGGCTGGCTTACATAATTTGACGCCTGATCTCTATCCAAATCGCAGCGGCTTAGGTTTAGTACGACTCTATTATCGGGCTATCGAAGGCCTCGATGCCTTCCTTGCCAAGAAGATTCCCAGTTTCTCCGCCTGGAGCGAGCGCGAGCTCATCATCTGCGCCCGTTACGCCGCCATTCAGGTCGACCGCCGCCTTCAGGCCAATCTTGACCTCGCAGCCTCGCTGCGCTCCTGCTGATCGACTTTCAACCGAGCAATCGATCCACTTCTGCGAATTGAGCCAGACCCGCGCTGTGTATAAAAAACCCATCTTTTCCTATCCTTCCGAGGAAAGTCTCCGGCATTTTGAATTTCACCCTTGAGGGCCAATACCACCTAAGGGCTCACATCCTTCAAAAAGGTCTCTCGTCGACCGGCATTCTCAATAACGTAGGGTTTTCCATATTTAAGTATGTACGAGATCTCAATCACTCGATTTGTGTCCCGAATTTGGTCTAACTCTAATCAAATGAGCACGAAGCTGTGTTTTTCCACCGCATTAGATGGTCACCTTCGTGCTACGTTGGCTATCACGTAGCTGTAGTGTGGGGTTTCTTCAAATCCGACCTAAGTCTTGGGGGCGAATGATGGCAAGACTCTCTAAAGTTGCTGTTGGTTTTCTGTTTTGCAGCTTTTTTACATCGCTGACTGTCCAAGCGCAACAGTTCGCCGGAGTCAGCGGAGTTGTTTCTGACAAATCGGGTGGGGTACTTGGCGGCGTGGAAGTGTCTTTGGACAACTCTAGTCTCGGGATTCACAACACTACGACCACGAACGAGATTGGCTACTACCAGTTTTTGAGACTGAATCCCGCTGGTGGCTATCAACTGACCTTCGTGCTGAAGGGATTCCGCAAACTCACAATCAACAACATCACGCTTGCCGCAGCCACAGTTGAAACACGCAACGCAGTCCTTGAGTTGGGCGATGTCACACAATTCGTCGAAGTAACAGCCACCGGCGAATCCACGCTCAACACCACCGACGCCACGGTGGGAAACGTCATCGACTCCCGACAGGTAAGCAGCTTGCCCATTCAATTTCGCCTCGATGCTGCCAACCTGATGCAATTGCAGGCGGGCGTGAATGATGCCGGTTCCATTACCGGCGCTCGCAGCGACCAGGGGAACATCACGCTCGATGGCTTGGACCTCAACGACCAGGCAACCGGGCAGGCGTTTACCTCGACGGTCCCTGTTTCCATCGACGCCTTGCAAGAAGTGAGAACCATCACTGCTGGTGAAACCGCTGACTACGGCCGGAGCAGCGGCGGCATGATCAATCTTGCGACCAAGAGCGGCAGCAACGATTGGCACGGAGTCCTTGGCGAGTACAATCGCAATACGCTCTCGGCCGGCAACGATTGGTTCAGCAATCGAGACGGCATCGCACGTCCCAATTTGGTCCGAAATCAATTCGTTGGCAGCATTGGGGGACCGATCAAGAAGAACAAGGCCTTCTTCTTCTTTAACTATGAAGGTCTCCGCCAGGGCTTTGGCGCCGTGACCAAGCGCACGATACCCACGGCGAGACTACGCCAAGGCATAATCGGATATGTCAATAACAGCACTAACCCGGCAACCGGCAACCAGTGTGACGGCACCGCGACGCTACTCAGCGCTCCGACTTGCATCAGTTTTGTGCCCGCCACAGCCGCTCCGGGCACGACGAGCGTCACCACACTTGACCCTTGCTCGCCAGCCTCGACCCCTCCTCCTCCGCCCGGCACCTGCGCGGGGGTGACACCGGGTCCGAATGCCGCAGTGCTTCAACTATTCAACAGCCGCTACCCCGCGACCGGCAATGACACCAGCATTGGCGATGGCATCAATACCACGGGCTTTGTCTTCACCGCGCCGGCCCACGAATCCGACAATGTCTACACGACACGGCTAGATTACAGCCTGTCGGAGAAGCATAAACTCTTCCTCCGCGGGACCGTCGCCAGAGAAGGCGTCGACGATTTTTTCAATACCTCCATCGAGCAGTTTCCTGGTGATCCCCATCCTGCGTCACGTGACCAGTTCAACAGTTACACTTTTGCCCTTGGGTGGACTTGGACAGCCTCTTCCAGGATTACCAACCAGTTGACGGCGGGCCTAACTCGCTCCATTCTGAATTTCCCGAGCCTTCTCGCCCCCACTTTTCCGAGCGAATTCTTCTTCACTCCTGTCACTTCCAACCCTTACCAAGGCTTTGCATCACAATCGCGCAACGTGCCAGTCCCGCAGTTCCGTGATTCTGTGATTCTGAGCCACGGTAGGCACACCATTGATGTGGGGACGGACATCAAGATCATCCGGCAGATAAGCGCGCTAAAAAATGACTTCAATTTCACTTCACTGGGCCTGGGTGGAAACCTGCAAGCTTTGAGCGCCAGCTTACGCCCCTCGGACATCAGTTCAGATGCCGCGGCGAGGTCGACTTGGGACAGCACTTTTCCGCTGATACTGGGGCGATATGCTTCGGTCTTCACCAACTTCAACTACGACAAATCCGGAACCGTCGTGGCCCCGGGCACTGGAAAGTCCCGCTTCTTCAACTACAACGAGTTCGAGTTCTACGCGCAGGACAGTTGGAGAATGCGTTCCGACCTTACTATGACGTATGGCCTACGTTACATCCTGCACACCGTGCCCTATGAGATCAACGGTTTCGAATCCGTTCCCAGCATCAACATGAATGATTATTTTTCACAACGTCTGGCTCTTGCGGCCTCCGGAACCAGCGGCATCAATGCACTCCCCTTTGTAAACTACAGCCTGGGCGGTGCCGCCAACAACGCGCGAGGCTATTACAATCCCGACCACAAGGACTTTGGTCCGCGCCTGGCCTTTGCATACAACCCCAGCTTCCGCAGCGGTTTTCTGGCAAGTTTGTTCGGCGAGCGCAAGACCTCTGTCAGAGTGGGCGCCTCGATTCTGTACGACCGGATCGGCGGTGGTGCAAGCTTTGGCCTGGATCAAAACACCTTCTTGTTCGACTCGCAGGCGAACGAACCCTTCGGCATCGCAGGCGCTCCACGCACTTCCCTGCGCAACGACCCGCGCTTCACCGGATTCTCCACCGCGCCGCCGCCTGCGGCGGCGCCTGTTATTACACGACCCAGTTCCCCGAACGTAGATAGCACAGGGACCCCCTTTGGGTTGGCCATTGGAGGATTCCCCTCTTTCTTTCAGTTCGACCGCAATACGAGAAACCCATATTCTATTCTGCTGAATTTTGGCGTTCAGCGCGAGCTCCCAGGCAATTTCCTGCTGGAAGTTAACTACGTCGGACGCTTGGGACGTAGACTACTCGCCGTGGGCGACGCTGCCACCACCACAAACTTCAAGGACAAAGCCTCGGGTCAATTTCTCCGACCGGCGTTCGGTGCTCTAGAGCAGCAGGTCGTAAATGGGCAGCCAATCACCGCCCAGCCCTGGTTCGAAAATCAAATGGGCGGCACGGCGTTCTGTGCCAGCAATTTTGGTGTCGCTAACTGCACACAGGTTGTGGGCATTTTCCTGAGCCAGCTCGTCTCGAAGGGGGACCTCTCCGATACCGTACAGCAACTTTTCTCTGCCGGGTTGCTGGATTTCAATGTTGGGCTGCCGCCGCAGACCGGCGCCAACGGCTACATCGGCAACTACGCTTCCTCAAACTACAATTCGATGCAAGCGATCCTGCGCAAGCGCTTCTCCAACAACCTGCAGTTTGACTTCAACTACACCTACTCGCATACCATTGACAACCTTTCCCAGATCACTAACTCCTACGTGCAGTACACCGGAAGCAATGGTAGTCTCGTTTGCGATCTCGAGAATCTCCGCACCTGCCGCGCCAGTTCCGACTTCGACGCCCGGCACACCGTCAGCGCAAATTACATTTACGACCTGCCCATTGGCCGCGGCCAGCGGCTCCTGCATGACGCACCGCGCCTTGTGGATTATGTCCTTGGAGGATGGGAATGGTCGGGTATCGCCGGTTGGCGGACTGGCTATCCCTTCACGATTAACACTGGTGCTTTTCCCACGGCGTTCACGCTGGACAGTCCAGCTGCGCTCACCGGCTCAGGGTCTGCCTTGAAATCGGGAATCCACACGGTAAACAATCAGTTGCAATACTTTGCCAGCCAGTCATCGGCACTCGCTGCGATGAGCTTCACGGTGGGCGGAGCTATCGGCAACAGAAACGCCGCCGTCGGCCCGGGCTTCTTCAGCATGGACATGGGCGTCACCAAGTCCTTTAAGATACCTTGGTCGGAAAAGCAGCAGTTGAAGTTCAAGTGGGATTCGTTCAATACATTCAACCACCCGAGCTTCAACGGCCCATCTTCAGCTACACTGAGCAACACCGCCCAGTTTGGCGTCATAACCTCGACAGCCAGCGCGCCCCGCGTGATGCAGTATGCCCTGCGGTACGAATTCTAATTCGATCTGCGCTGCAGAGCCCGCCGCCCCGGATATTTCCGGGGCGGCTTTTCTTTCGGGCACACTTTATTTTCAAGGAATTCCTGCGTTTACTCGTGAGGACGCCCAGGCTTGAAATATCATTTGGAAACTGGCGCCAGGCCGTCCGCTGGCTTTCCAGTCACCAGTAACTAAATATCAGTCGCCGTTAGTATGCCCAGCGCAGCAGCACGCCGCCGGTGGTGTACCCCGCGCCCACGGTAAC
>Ga0137409_10001295_pt1 | contig 27171 bp, 24 predicted proteins | sample CZODoug1_16funga_FD_122059 | JGI IMG/M metagenome (GOLD analysis project Ga0137409, IMG submission 122059) | Vadose zone soil fungal communities from Angelo Coast Range Reserve, California, USA - CZODoug1_16fungal (Hybrid Assembly) | ecosystem: Environmental > Terrestrial > Soil > Vadose zone...
TAGTCCGAAAGGAAATACAGCATGGCAGATATAGCGAGCAGCAGCGGTCCTTCTGTGCTGAAGAAAGTGCTGGCGGAGAGGACTTCGGGCGCCAGGCAAAAGACCAGGACGGCAATAGCGGCAGCAGCGGAGCTTGCAATACGGCGAGACGTCAAGTAAATAAAGCCCGCGGTGGCAAGCCAACATGCCAGAGTCACAAACCTCGCTATCGCGGTGTGAAATCCAAACACAGCGAGAAACGGCAAAGCAAAAAGGCGGTACGCAGGAGGGCGAAAAGGATCCCCTCCGATGAGGATCGAGGCCAGTTGACGCAGACTCCCGCTATGTAGTTTGTGAATGTCTGATAGTGCTTCGTTAAAGTAATAAGCCTCGTCCCAATGAATGCCGTAGGGATGAGCGAGTATCCAACGAGCGGCCGCCACCAAAATCAGCGACACTATCGCAGCTGCGAATAACAGCCAGGACCCTTGCGATCTCGGCGGTTCCAGGTTCGGGGTTAATTCTGAGTCAGGCTTCGTCTGCATAGAAGTAAATGCCCATAGCGCTTGTCCACTGAATTTCTAATTTAGAACTGTCTGACCCTTCTCGTTTTACTTCACTCGCCAAACCTTCGCTACGCCCTCTTGAGAACAGTTGCCCGGGCAACTCGGACGAGTTGCTTTGCTGTCGGATGCAAGACGGGCGGCAACCATGACAGCAACCTGTCCAAGCGCGGCTTATCAAATCGATCCACGCTACGAGTCGAAGTGAAATCCTCAATTATCACTTCGTGCTCGTGTTCCTGCTCGGCGGGATCGGACTTTGCGGGATCTGCTTCTGCGCGACCCATGAGGCGGCGGTGAGAGTAGTTGTAAAAGGCGTTCTTTTTCAATTCAACATGAACGTTACGGAAACCGCTGTCGAGCAAGACCGCTTCCAGGCAGCGAGTTGTCGGAAACCACCAATTGCTCCAGTCCGCGTAAATCTTGTGGTCGATATCGAAGAAGGAAAGCGGCAGTTGATCTAAAATCTCGGCAATTGTGCGCGTCCCCGATTTCGGCGGTCCCAGGACCTGGCTCAGCTCATCGGCCAGATAGTCTGTCATTGACGCGCCCTCAATGAACAGTTCTCCTCCGTCCTTCAGCAATTTGCGAATGCGCTGTAAGGACAGTACCGGATTCTTGAGGTGGTAGTACACGCCGGGAAAGAGCACTAGGTCGAAGGTGCCCAGATTCTCTGGCAGAGCATCGTAGACTCCGCACTGGACGTAGGTAGCGGAGGAGTTCCTGATCTGCTTCACCGTGTTGAAAACGGTAACATCGGGGTTCTGGATGTCCAGCGCGGTGACCTGCGCGCCACGCCGCTCTAGCTCAAAAGTGTAGGGACCATCCCACGCACCGATGTCCAGCGCGCGTAAGCCTGACAAGTCCGGTGAAACACCCAGTTCGTCCAGGCAGCGTTTGGGCTGTACCTCGAGAAATTGCCCCGGCGTGAACAACCCGGGTGCGATTTCATACTTATGATAACAACTGCGGCCGGCAAGTTTTGGGTGAATAACCAATTGCGATTTCTCTTGTGCTACTTCTAGCGTGTTCATAATACGTCTCCCGTAAGCTCAAGTAGGGTCGCGGTATGTTGCGCCGCATTACTGCGGAGCACTTGTGCGACACAAAGGTTTGCCAGAGCAAGCATCAAACGCGGCCATCCACTACAGCCGCTTTGCCTAAGCCGTAACCAAAGTTTCTTCTTCCACTGTCGAATTGCGGCGTAGCCCCTGGAACAGGCTTCGGTACACCGCCTTTTGCCCCATCACATAAAACAGCACGCCGGCGTACACGCTTGCAAAAACTGTTACTCCAAGGATGAGGCTTGGCAACGGCGCCAAGGACTGCCCAAACCTGAATTGCACTCCATAGGCGAGGACGGCCGCTACGATACTCGATACAAAAGGCCGAGTGGCAGCCGCGAAAATATCGCGCAGGGAAATTACTGTGCCGTGTACGCACCAGGCGATGTGCGGAACTGTCCAGAGTGTCATCACAGCCGAATAGCCGATGGCGACGCCTCGCGGCCCATAAGGCAGACCCAGGACGTAACCGCAAATGACCAATGGCGCAAGAACCGACACAATCTTCAGATTTCGCCCGATCATGCCGAGCGAAAGACTCATCCATGCCAAAGGATTGATGAGTGAGTAGACTAGAATTGTGGGTCCAAGAAATCGAACGATATCCGCTACGTCGTTCCACTTTGCCCCTAGCACAACAGGAATTAACGTGGGGGCAAACAAAGCGGCGGCGATGGTCATCGGTATGGTCAGCGCCAAAATTAGGGAATAGCCCTTAAGAAAATAGCTTCGGAACCGTTCGGGTTCATCGCGTACGCGGGACAGCCCGGAGAACGCGAGCCCGCCGAACGCAAACGTCAGATTCTCAGTCGGTAGATTAATGAGCTGATACCCTCGCGAATAAAGGCCCAATGCGGCCGCGCCCCAGTATCGGCCGACCAGAACCTTCTCGAGATTGTAGACCGTGTAGACGATAACGCTGATCAGCGTGAACGCTCCGCCGAAGCGAAGCATGGAGTGAACTTCCTTCTGGAAGTGGACTTTACCTGGTCGCCAATCCGTGGTGAACCAAAGGCAAAAAGTGCTGATAAGTGGGTAAGTAACGGCTGAGGCGACGAGGGCCCAATAACCAAGTCCGCTCGCAGCCATGCCAATCCCGATGCCCATGCTGAGAACTAGCGAGATGATGTCGATCGCGGCAAGCGCCGTAAACCGTACCTGCCGCTCGAGCAGGGCGGTGTGCTGCACACCGGCCCCATTGAAAATGAAAGAAGTAGCCAGAATGACGGACACCCAGACGAGACGAGGCTCGTGATAGAAAATAGCCACAAATGGAGCCAAGCCTATCAAGATAAACGCTAACACCACACCAACGAAGATGTTGATCCAAAACAACGTTGAAACCTGGTCGTCAGTCACATGGTCGCGCTGAACGGTGGCTGTCGAGAGCCCAAAATCACGGAACAGATTCAGCACGCCCGTAAACGCGGTGACCATCCCTACCAACCCGAAGTCTTTTGGGTCCAGCAATCGGGCCAGGACCATCAACGACCCCATCCGCAATGCGAAAGTGGCGCCTTGAGCGCACACCTTCGCGAAACCGCCACGAATGACTTTTTGCTTCAGGTTTCGCATCCAACTCTTACCCTCTGCGATGAACACGTGCGACTTCGGCCTGATTCCATTCGGTCCGCCGGTTTGCTATGAGCCACTTAGCTTCGCACGTGTGGATAGGCTACCGCCCTAAGCGAGAATCTGAGGGTGTTTCCACCTTGTCACGAAGTGCAATCGGTCTGCCAAAATCAGGGCTCTCCGATGGCACCTTGGCGCGGCGGGTTTCTAGGCAAACATAAGTAAACAGGAAGGTTAGCTGAGGATGGCGTTCAGTCCGCTTCTATAACCTGGGCGTCTCTCTGGGAAAAGTATTTCCGCTTGGCTTGGGTTTTCCACTGCAGGGAGCTGTCCAGCTCGCCCGAGTCCCGGAGCTTTTGAATGTGTTTGACCCGGAAATATTGGCTGCCCTGCAAGTCATTAGGCGTTAGTCCAACCGCTTGGTAAGACTCGTACAGTTCTTGGGCGCCTTTGCGGGCCGTCCATCTCGGTAGAAAGTTCGGTAGTACTCGGCGAACTTTGCCGCAGTTTACGCGGTAGCAGCGTTTATCAGGCCCTCCCCCTGGGAAGTATTCGATTTTAGAGCCGGGAACGGTGGCCGTGACGATTTCCGCTAGCTCGCTGATGCGGTAGTTTTCTTCAGTCTGGCCGACGTTGAACGTTGCATTGTGGATCGCACTTTTCGGAGCTTCCAGCACGCACAGCATGGCTCCAATGATGTCGCGAATATGCACTATGGGGCGCCATGGGGTACCATCACTCTTAATCAGAACTCGGCCGGTAGTCAGAGCCGACGCCACAAAATCGTTTAGCACGAGATCCAAACGAAGTCTCGGAGAAACGCCATAGGCAGTGGCATTTCTCATATAAGTCGGACTGAAGTTTTCGTCCGCGAGCGGCGCGAGGTCGCGTTCCACCAAGACCTTTGAATCGCCATACGCAGTCACGGGATTAAGCGAAGCCGTTTCATCGAGGAATCCATCGCCCCCAGCACCGTAAGTGCTGCAGGATGACGAAAAGATGAAACGCTTCACCCCTGCCTGTTTAGCTAGCTCCGCAAGTCGCACAGATGCCTTATGGTTGATGTCGTAAGTCAGCGCGGGATCAAGGTTGCCGAGCGGATCGTTTGATAATGCAGCCAAGTGAATTACGGCTTCGAATCCATCGAGATCCGCTCTTGTTATGCCCCGGAGATCTTTGCGAATGTCGGGAATCTCTTGCGCCGGTTGACCAAATTCACAGCCCTCAAAGAGATCTGTGTCGAGGCCCACTACATCATGTCCCGCGGCTCGAACCATCGAGCCCGCGACCGCACCAATATAGCCTTTGTGACCAGTAACAAGTACCTTCATACATCTCCTATTCGAAGTAGATTTCTCGCGGGATTAAAATCTCAATCAAGAATTAGAATGGCTTTTCCGACCGCTGCCGGCCGGAGTAGGTGACGCCCTCTGATTGCTCGAGTCTTGTCGTAACCTCTTCAGAAATCACTTCGAGCAAATGGCCTTCGCGCAACGTCTGAGCAGCCTGATTGATCGCGGAGAACGGCTGACCAGACCGCTCCGCAATATCCAGCAGCGAATGTTCTCCATCGGAAAGGTTCAGCACCCAAAGACGCGCGTTTATTTCTGACTCGATTGCGTCACCTCCCGTAGAGCGGTAGAGGCCCCGGCGGCCCAGCTGCGGTTCGCCATAAGGGTTTAGGTTCCGATAACGCCTATTTCCTTCGAGGATGTCGAGGATCGCGGTGCATATGTGGAGGGATTCCATGAGCTGCTTAGGCTTTATGAAATTGAGATTGTCCGCGGACGTGTGGTATTCGGGGAAAGTGCCCCACACGCTTCGCATCAAGCAACCAACTGGTAGATTAAATCCGGGCGAGCAGTACTGCCGTTCGTCGTAACCGTAAGGTGAGAATTCAAGGATTTCAGCGGACTTGCAGTAGTGATGAAGAACATGAGCAGCGGCGCGGTCGATCTCAGCATTTCCCTGACGGCTTTTTTTGTAATGGAACCCGCCGTTGTCTCCAACGCAGGTTAGCACCATACCGTGCCGGACGCGGCCAGCAGCTTCTCGATTTCGTGCTAGCCAGGTGATGGCGCCGATGGTGCCGGGAATAAACAGGAAGCGGTACGAGTAGCGAAGATCACGCCCAACAAGAAACTGCGCCAGAGACGCGGCGACAGTCAAACCAGAGAGATTGTCGTTAGCAAGAGACGGATGGCATACGTGGCACGAAATCAAAACCTCATCGCTTACCTGCCCAGGCAAATAGCACTCGCCATATGATAAGTGCCCGTCCTCAAGAGTAGAGTCGATGCACACTTCGTATTCGCCGTCCTGCAGCGCAAGCATCTGGTGATGCGATAGACAAAACCCCCAGTCTTCCTTGTAGTATGAAGTTCGATAGGGAATCCAATCTGGTTTCTCTGGAATTGAGAACAGATGCGGTTTGAGCTCGGTCAGCGGCATTCGTGCGCGAACTGGCCCACTGTAATTAACCACGTGCAAATTGCATTTCTGAAAGTCTACGACCTTCTTTCCATCCGGGCCCTTGATGTAGGCATCTCGAAGATTCCACTCTTTCGGAACGATCCAATCGAACACAGCCGTGCCTGTTGCTACCTCAAAGGTCTCCAGCGGGATTCGGTCCTGAATCATCGCCAGAGTTTGCCGCGTTCCGTCGCCGGTAATGCTTCGGCAGATCGGGTAAAGGTTTCCTGCAAATCGGTGCATTTCTTCGCCAATTTCTACCCGATTCCTCTGCTCGAATTCGTTTAGGAGTTCCATTGTTTTATTCGAAATTCGGATAATTCCCGTCCCGTTCAGAGATCACTTCGATCCTTTTCGGCCAATCAATCTGGAAGGCCGGATCGTCGAACCGTACCCCCCGGGCGAACTCCATGTCGTGAAATTCCGACATTTGATAAAAGACTTCGGTTTCGTCTTCCAGGGTAAGAAAGCCGTGTGCGCATCCTTCAGGCACATACATTGTTTTTCGGTTTTCCGCCGAGAGAACTATAGCAACCCAGTCCTTGAACGTCGGTGATTCCGGACGAAGGTCGAGTACAACATCGTAGATAGAACCTCTTGTACAGCGAACGACCTTGGTCTCGCCATGCGGCACTGCTTGGTAATGCATTCCGCGCAACGTTGCCTTTCGGGGATTGAACGATAAACTGCACTGCACGACGTTGGCTTCTAGGCCCCGATCTGCGAATTCTTTCTGGCACCATATTCGCGCAAAAAGTCCACGCTCGTCCGATTTGGGTTCGACGTCAATTTCAAAAGCTCCGGCCAGCCTGGTTTCCCTGAAAATCATACAAAAGGACTGAATTTTTCTGGCGCAGCGCTCCAGGGAACCGCGGCCATTACTATCCGAAGCTTCTTCATAAATCTCGAACGATTGAACTCGATGCGCCGTGACTCACGCTCTGGCAGACGCACGTTCCAACTCGTAGACTAGATTACCGTCTACCACCTTCGCATACGCCAAAACAGCACGCTTGGTTTCGTCGCCTTCTATCCGCCAGGAGCCTTCTTCATTTACCACTGACATCTTGCTGCGTGCTCTCCACCACGAGTCGACCTCACACGGAAGGGCAAACCAGATGGGGCTCGTCTCCGCGAATGCTCGCAGGCAGCCCAGCAAAGCTTCATAGATCGAGAGTTTTTCGGGTTCGATAATATAGTCTGGATGAACGATAAAGCTCATCAAGCCATTTTTTCTCAGAATCAGGTCGATTTGAGTCTTCCACAAATCAATGGAAAGTTCATTGAGTACGTGGAATAGCGTGTAATCCTGGGTAGTCGTTACAGGCAGTTCGAGCATGTTGCCGATAAAATACGGCATAACTGTGCAACACCCACCATGCTGGGGATCCAGATGTGCGACATTTGGAATAGACATGTCGAACGAGAAATCAAGCGCGTCGTACCATTCTGGCTTGCGATAGAGCACCGCCGCCCGGAATCCCTTGGCGCGATATTCTCGCCCATGACGATTGATGAGATCCGCCCTGCGCAGGAACTCTTCCCTGCTGTCAAAAAGGCGGCCATCGTGGTTCAAGTCCTGTACGGCGACCTCGAATCCGCGGTTACGAATTGCGTCGAGAAAACGGGGAGATACCTCATAGCGCTCCTCCGGGACAATCCCGAAAGCCGCTTTAACCCCAAAGGCGTCGTCAACGTTCATTAACTCGGAGCAATAGTCTCGGCCGGTCTCGGTTTCCACGTCGTGCGTCATGGTCACACAGCTGCTGGCTCCATCAGGCCAAAACCACACGAAGGGAATCCTATCAACACCTTTGGCCTCGATGGACATCGATAGAACACCTTCGCAAATATTTTCAACCGTCGTGTCTACCGGCCACTTGGGGAAGGACTGCTTGTTCCAATTACGGGCGCGAAACTTCTGCACGCGCCTTCGAACCTCTAGATTTGTGATCGGCCGCACCAAGTAATAGAGTTTTCGAAGAAAGTTATCGAGGGAGCTCGCCATATCGATTCCGTTCGCATATCGTTCCAGGCGAAGATTCTCGATGATTTCTGTCGGATTGAAGGGGAAGCTGAGCCTGCCGTCGTCCATGCTAACGTCGGCGATTGCGTCGACAAGGGAAGAATCAGGTCGGGATGCACCCACTCCAGAAGTCGAGCGGCCATAACAAGTGGTATTTGGACCAAACAGAAAATAGCCAGCGTCTGCAAAGAGTTGCTTGTTGACCCCGAGATCCAGGAACTTTTCGGGGCAGCGATAACGATCATTCACAGCTTGAGTTTCAGAACTCACGTCGGTACGTAGTTCGGACGATAATACCTCAGAATTCGGACACAATTGGCGCAATTGCTCCAAGCGGACCTCCAAACTCGCCAACGGCTCGATACTCATGTTCGTTTGACTCCAGAGGCGGGAACAACCTGTGTAAGCCAGTCGCAAACCAGCAAGAGCGTTGCTCAAAAGCGGACGATGAACATGGCTACAATTGGTCAGCCGATATGTCTATATAAAACTCTGCCCGCCGCGGAAGAAATCACTTTTGGCAGATGCGAAACAAACTGGCGAAGCCTCCGGGATTCGAAGAGGTTTGCCCCGCCCCTTACCGGCTTGTTGGTATAGCGACAATAGGTTAGCAACTTCCTGCTCGTTCCTAGCCGATCCTTGAACGTTATCAATCCCTCGTTGTTCAATTCGGTCCGGCCGAGGTCGATGCTCTCGCTTCCGGCGGCTTTACTTTCCTCAATAAGTCTCCAAAATAGAAAGGGCATCCCGCCGAGGCTATGAAATTTTTCGTCGGAGCAGCCATATTTGTACACCACGCACGATCGATGCTGAAGTGTAAGCATGGCCGCGACGGCAACGCCATCCTTCCTGGTCAATCTGATCCGACAGGTGTCGCCCATACTTTCGAGCAAGTTGCGGAACCACGTTCGCGGCTGAGGGGGCAGTTGATGGCGCCGCCTAGTAATTCTTAGAAGCCGGTAAAACTCGTCCAATAATTCTTTAGAACGGCCTGATTCATAGGAAAGCCGTTCCCGCTCTGCTCTACGCACCTTGCGTTTGAATGAATTATTGTGCATCCGTTGAAAAATCTGTTCTAGAGTCGGCGTAAGATCAAGCTCGTGATGCCAATACGAGCAACTCGGTATTAAACCGGAACTCGAGCCATCCGTTACTGATAATGGTCGAAGCTCGAGGTAATCGAAGGGTAGCAGTGCGCCGCCGGTTCGCAACCAATCGATGAAATTCGGAAGCTCAGCAATATCGCCGAGTAACGGCTCACAATGGTCCGAGAATGGCAACGATACTAACCGCGACCCGGTCACCCAGCTCGAGATACGGCAAAGCGCAATGCCATCTCTTAACGCTTCGCCCGGCGCAGCCGCCGTCAGTACGCACGGTTCATATCCGTACGTACGAGCCAGCCCTTGCAGCCAACCTCGTTGGTGGAATACCGAGGCCTTAGGATGACGAGCCACCAGTTCATCCCAACGCTTGTCCAACAAGGGATTTATGACTTTAATTTTCACTGCCTCGTTCTACTGTGCAACGCCGATAGCTCTTATTGCGGACAAAAAATCGCCATTTCCGAGGTCCGCTTCGACAGTTGATAGTCTTCCAGAAGTTCTTTCATGAAGGTCGGAGTAAATCTTCGTTCCGTGTCAGGTTGCGTCTGGTCGGAACTGAGGCTTGCCTTCAACTCGGGATCCTTCAAGTCCCCCTCGTCAGCGCGTAACGCTATCTGCACAGTCTGAAAATGGTGTGTTTTGAGCAGCTGAAGAACGTCGCCCTCATGAAGCACTCCCGTTTTGAGCTGATCTCGGACTGAAAAGGGTTCGTACTCGAATGGTTTGCCAGCCTCATAGCAAAGCAGATGGCTTTCGCACAGAGCCGGGCCGGGATGCAATTTCATAAATTGGACGGCAGAAGTGAATTCTTCTTGCTGCGCAGGTAGAACCCGCATTTTTGTACGGTCACGGCGAAGCTGGCCTGGCACGAAAGCCATAATGCTAACGGCGAATAAGCCAAACATCAGCGTCGCACTCCAGTCCAAGCCTGCAGGCCGCCACGCTTCAACGACAAGGTGCATGTCGGATAGGGCTAGGCCGCACGCGATCACCGTGACAGCCAAGCTGTTGAAAAATATATTGGGGCCGACGCCGAAGCCACCAGCTAGGAGAAATGCCAGAACGTGGGTCAAGACAAACGCCAGCGCGATCACTCTCTGCGAGCGAAACTTATAGATTATCCAGGCTGTCGCGATGACCAGCAAGCTTTGAAAAAGTATTGCGTAAAGGTGATAGCCGCTCCAGGCCATCGCGAACGAATAAGCGCGCTTTCCGCCACCGCCCATCAAATGGAGCGGAAAATAGCGGCCGTCAATCCACAGCGTCATCGCTGTAAGCAACCCAGCAGAAAGAAACATAGCGCCGGCCCACGTAATAAAGGCTCGCCGTGATCTGAGAAATGAATCAATCGCTATCGCAGCAGGAAATGCGATCAAATTGTGTTTGGTAAATCCAGCCAAGCACAATAGAAGCGCCGAGGCGCACAAACTCCGCTTGGATTGTGGATTGCGGACATAGAAATACAGACCGGCGGCGGAAAAAGCCTCTCCCAGCAACTGAGGGTCATTCATTCCCACGCGGTCGGGGGTTAGGAGCGCGATTCCAATCTCATATAGCAAAAACGAAAAAACAGCTACATGTGACGAACCGCCTCCACGCCGCACAATAAGGGCGACAAAAATGCCCGTCGCGATCAGGGAAATCAGCGAGACCCAACGGCCCACTGCCACAAATGTATTCGTTGTTCCCAGATTACCAATAAGGTGAAACGAGATTGGAGGATAAGCCGTTCCGGTCCCAAAGCCGCGCGGCCGCACGCCGTAGAGCGGAATTTTACTGGCCACCATAGCCGCGCGGTACGCATTCCAGCCTTCGTTGTAGCTAACCTCGACATTTGTGGAAATGCGCCTCATAGGAAACCAGAAAAGCGCAATCATCGTCGCTGTCATCAAAAAGAGTACGGCTGTAGAGAACCAGGTGTCCCGAAGCCAGTCGCTCAACGACGACCGTAGGGTTTTTGGCGGTGTAATCATCAGATCTTGATCAACGGATGTAATCATTGTTGTGATTGTTTTTGAGAGCAAAGGATGCTGGAATTCTAGTAAACAGCGTCATCGGTTTGGACGAGGTATGCGTGATGGTGGCCGAACAGGTGCCCGAGCAGCGCGCCTTTGCCGTCGAACACTGGATGCCGTTTGAGCGCGGCGGCCAGCTCTTGGTGGTCAGGGTTATCGCCGAATAGCGGGAAGCGGTCGCGGCCGTAAAGATACGGTTGTGGTGCACCGTTGTGCTGTGGCCCACCGGATCGGCCGCGCGCAGAGGCCCACTTCCCAACAATTGGAAGACGTGCAAGTGTTGCGCCGGCGAGTGTTTGCCCCGTCGGCACGAAAAGATCCGGCCACCAAGGGCTATCGAGATGCCCGTGCTCAACGATGCGGCCGAGTCGATTGAGAAAGGGGCCGAGTACTGACGGGCGAACTGAATCGTGATCAAATAGCTCCGGTTCTCGCGGCGATTCCAAAAGCCGCTGGAGCTTTCGAATTCCGACACCATACGAATAGGGATTGGTCACCGAGACCAACAAGAAGCGGCTTGCGTGTTTGGCCAAACTTTCGAGATACGAGCGCCAGTTTCCGACGAGCGGCAGCGCGTTGTAGCTGAGAACAAGATCATAGTTGCCGGGCAACGTGGATTCGTTCCCGACAACTTCGATCGTTGTAAGGCGGTCCTCGACGCCATGAAGCCGATAGATTGAGCGGACGATGTCAAGTCCCGCGGTATCGGGCAGAGCTACTGTGACGTGCGTTCCCCTGCGTGCAAGGCCAAGTAAGTGTAATCCAGGGATTCCCGCCATACCATCAATCGGTCCTTCCAGCGCTGTCTGGATCTGGCGATTCTCGGCCCATCGCTCGAACAGGCGATAGATTGCGACTCGCTCATAAGCGGTTCCAAGTCCGACGTCAACTCGTGCAAGTTTCAAAGTCACCTCTGGGATGCGATCAGCCACGGCTGAGTGGAATAGCGGCTTTCGATGCTTCAGAACAGATCGGTGCGAGGCCGAGAGCACTAGCGGTGCGGCGAAAGCCCTCTTCGTAGCCGACTCGCGGTTCGTCGCCAAGCAATTCGCGCATGCGGTCGATCCTGTAGGCGCGATCAACCGACACCGTCGCCAGCTTTTCACGCGTGAGCGGCGGCTCGCCTTTGAAAAGGCCCGCCCCTTCGCCAAGTTCAAATCCGATCGCGCCGAGCTTGAGCAAGCTGACCGGCACGCCAACGAGCGGTAGTCGATTCCCCACGGCGTTAGCAGCCAGCCTGGCGAGTTCGCCGACGGAGATCGGCTCCCGATAAGTGCAGATGAACGTCTCGTTTCGCGTTCGACGTGAGACCGCAGCGTCAAGCACGAGACGCGCGAGATCTTCGATGTAGATAAGCTGGACACGAGAACGTCCGAGACCTGGGAGCACAAAGCGCTTCCGCGCGATCATGCGTAGGATCTTGTCCATCATTCCGTTAGTGTCGCCCGGCCCGTAGGTGATCGAGGGTTCGACGATGGTGTATGGGATACCTGCCTCACGCACAGCACGCTCGCACTCGACCTTGCTGCGTCCGTAATCGCCAACTGGTGCTGGGGGAAACGATTCGTCGATCGGGAGCTTTTTCGGCCAGCCATACACGGCGATTGATGAGATAAGAACGAGTCGATCGGAGTGCGCTCGGGATAGTTGGACAATTCGCTGCGTGATCTCAGCATTCGTGCGGCCGTAGGCACTCGGCTCAATTCCGTGGCGATGGCGTATCGCGGCGGCATGAATGACTACATCAAATCGCGACGAAAGAGGAGCGGCTTCAATTTGGTCTAACGTTCGCCATTCAATTCCGGGCGAGTTTGCAGGAGGGGTCCCACGATAGGTCGCTAACACATGCCATCCGCGGGTAATTGCCGCGCGAGCGATTCCTCCACCAATGAAGCCTGTGGCTCCGGTAATGAGAATGTTCAATGCGATGCTTCCTTCCTCTTGCCAAGCCAACGATCAATCAGCACGGAGTCGCTGGCATCCTGCGTCATTCTGGTCCCCGGCAAAAACAGGCAGTCGATACAACATACTGTGCTTACTGAGAATAATTGCTGTTCTTTGATTCAGATGAAACTACGTAGTAGGAGCCAAGACAACAGCTGGCGCTTCCACTGTGAACCATGTCGTAACGAAGCCTGCTATGTTGCCGGCTAAACCCGCCGATGCCATTACTGCTGTCATGTGAACTAGACTGTCGCGGCCCAAGAAAAACATTCCGAACCCTTGCCAGATAAGAATAACGATCATCGTGTATATAAACGCTGGTCGGTGAAGCGACAGAGCGTAGTTCAGCCAGATGTTCAAACTTGCGTACAGGGTTGCAGCGAAACTTGCCATTCCCAGGACAAGCCCCGGGTTCGCATAAGCAGAGGTGAATATTGCACGTACTATAGAGGCGGGGAACAGAAAATAAGCACCCGTAAGCGCAAAGCCGGGCAGGAGCGTCGCCATCAGAGCAAGCAGAAGGATCGGTCGAGGGTCGCGCCCACAAGCCCGGCGCTTCGTGGCTTTCGGGAAGAGGACAATACTGACAGCCAACGGTATGAACAAGCTGATTTTAGCTAAAGTAACAACGGGCCCGTAATTGCCGGCTGTGACCGGACTGAAGAAGTGCTTCACGAACAGGGCGTCCATATTAGATAAGAGAGCGAAGGTCGCCAGCCCAAAGAATGTCTGCGACGAGTAGCTCCAGCTCACCCGCTGCGGGGCAACGGTGCTGCGTTCTCGGAAATATGGACCTAGGAACCACAGCGCGAGAATCAGAACTGCGGCCATGGCCAGCGGCAACGCGATTATGGCGCCCACAGCTTTCCATCCAAGCCAGATAAGCCCGGCGGCAAAGAGAAATCGGAGCAGCGACTGAACGACCTGCACCGCTCCGAAGCCGCCAAAATTCTGCAGTCCCTGAAGGGCACCATCTGTAACCGTTCGGATAAAGAACAACAGGACGACCGTGCTAGCTGCCAACAGCGGCCAAGTATTAGGCAGCCGCAATATCCGCGCCAAAACAGGGCTAATGACAGCCATTCCCACCGTGGCTACCAGACCCCATTTCCAGCCCCACCGCCAAACGCTCCGCACAAATGCACTTACACCTTGCTTTGCATCGACTCTTGCGCTCAGCTCCGCCGTGTAGAACGCGACTACGTTCCGGATAGTGTTTGTGACTTGGGCCAGTACCTGGAGGATCGCAGCAACAGCGATAAAGATGCCGTATTCGGCGGGCTCGAGCCAGCGGCCTGCGAGGACACTAACGCCATAGTCGAGTCCTCCAGCCAAAGCCATGGCAACGGCCATCATCAGGCCGTCCCGCACTCCGATCGACCGCAAGAGCGTCAGGATCCGTACGCGCACGTTCGGATGTCTACTATCTGAAGCCGCAGGTCGGATTGAGCATCCTTTTGGAATTTCTTGTACGGTCGACCCTGACTCTAGAATTATTGGCACGCTCATTCCTTCTCAGAACGCTGGTAAGTCATCACTGGCCGGTAGACGCAGCCGCAGGAACGCCCTTGCGTACACTCAGGCAACGGCAGATGAGGGGCGTCATCGGGATGGTAGATCTGATCCTGAGGGAGTTGCCGCGCCGCCTCGCAACAGTTTTGGGCCGTCTGAACAACCACACCCGCGATTGATCCCTTGCCTCTCATACCTAACCGGTAAGCCGCCAGAGTCTTTTCGGCATAGCCGGGATCTTTTTCCATATCTTGATGAAACTTATTCAGCCAGTCGAATGCCACGGATTTCGTCCTCGTATGACGCTATTTTCTGGAAGTGCCTGTGGCAGCATACGCAGCCAGGCCTTTTTGTTTTTGGCCTTCTAAATTGACAGCTGCTATTGTGGAATCAAGACTTGGGAGGCTTGTGTCACTGCTTGACCCGGTCATGACACTGCTTGAATCGCTCGCCGTGTGACGATCTCCTGTATACAGCCGCCAGAGTTGCAGCAGATACGCGAAAATAATTTTGTTTGTGAGCTTGGACTCGCCTCTAGCCCTGGGACCAAAAGTGTAGGGGACCTCGCGCAAATGGCACGGTTGCATATGGGCGGCTATCTCCAGCAGGATCTTGAATCCCCGGGCATTCAGACGGTCGCGGATTTTCATAAAATCGTCGCGACGCATCATGAAGTAGCCGGACATAGGATCGCGCAATTCTACGCCGAGCATCCACTGCGCTAGCTTAGTGCAACCCCACGAGCCGAGCCGCCGGATAGCATTCCAATTGGCAGTGCCTCCTCCTGGCATGTATCTCGTAGCAACCACGAGGGTTGAGCCGCTCGACAGTTCGTTCAACATTCGCGGGAGCACCTTCGGGTCGTGCTGTAAGTCGGCATCAATGCATGCTACAAACTCACCAGTTGCCGCGCTGAAACCGTCTACAACGCTGGGTCCTAAACCGCGGTTAGAAGTTCGTCGCAAGACTCGAACCCGGGGATTACGTCGCCCGATCTCCTCCACCCGTGCCCATGTGAGGTCCGGAGAATCGTCGTCGCTGATCAAGATTTCATAGTCGGCGCCGTTGAGAGACTTTTCAATCTCTGCGACAAGATGTCCGACGTTTTCTGACTCGTTGTAAGTCGGCGAAATTATGCTCAGCTTCACAGGACCCCGCGTGGAGATCAATATTCGAGCCGATAGTCGCTAGTGGTTCGGTCTGCCAATTCGCGTAAATAAGAGAATCGCTTCGCGGCCTTCAAAGCGTGCCGAGGGTTCGAAACGTCGAAGAGGTGGCGGCGACGCTTGGCAATAGCCGCGGCTTCGCTAATTAATTCGATTGAGCTGCCGCGCACGCGGGAGCCTCTGCGGGCGGAGCAGGGTCGGGACGCATGATCTTGAGCGCGACGCGCGTCAGAGTCGGTATGTCGTGCAGCATGTTGGTATAGGAAGCGTTAGCCAATGGGCAGTGACATTCCTTGGCCGCAATGCTACGGCGCGCTTCTCGAATTTTCTCGCCGAACCAGATCTCCTTGAAATCGTAGTTATGGTCTCGGAGGTTACCAAGATTGTCGGCGCGCACACAGCATGGCCAAACCGTGCCGTTGGCATAGATTTGCGCGCTCACCCAGCCCGCATAGCAATCGATGACTTGGTCCTTTTCGTCCAGAATGCGCTTCACCAGTTTGTAGTACTCCACTCGGAGTGCTTCGGTGATCTTAGCGACACCGCTAAACTGCTTGCTCTCGACGTAAGTAATGAGACGGTCGATAGCCTGCGTGTAATCCTTCTGGCTAGGTGTAATAGGCAAGCCGACCGTGTCTAACTCCACGCGAGGTTCCGCGATCTCTGTGATGAATTGGTCGGCACCCGATTTATCAGCGTAGGCGATCAGCTCGTCGAGATGCCCGACGCTAAATACTGAAACTACAGAGTGAATGCCTATCGTCAGGTTCTTGAATTTTTTCTTTAGCGACAGTAGCTGACGCAGACGTTCCTCGAATTTGACGAAGTTTCCGGGAATGCCCCGAATGTAGTCATGCTTTGCGCCGATGCCGTCGAGGGACAGATTAATGATCAATTGGCTTTCGGGGCAGGCCTTCGCGATCCGCTCCACCCGGTCAGGGATAGTGGGCAGCAGGGAGTTCGTAGGAATGTTAATAACGCCAGGAGCGCAGTGTCGATAGGCCAATTCTGCCAGCTCGACAACGTGCGGATACATTAGCGGTTCACCGCCACTGATCGTGAACCAGTACGGTGCCTTTCCGAGCGAAGCCAGAACTTTGTCCCACTCGTCGATCGTTAGTTCGTCCTCCCGCTTCATCCAAATGTTGCAAGTCAGGCAGCGCGAGTTGCACTTGGGGGAAGGAGACAGGGTCAAATTCAAGGGCAATAACTGCGGCCAGCCAAACTTTCGGTAAAGTTTGAACAGGGGAATCCGTGGCAATATGCCCGGCGCGAAATTCATGTCTAAGGTGCTCCCTTGAATTGGTTCACAGGCTCGGCGATAGAGGCCGCTTCACTGGTCACCGTGGCGAACATTTTGAGTTGCTTGGTGGTCTTTGCGATCTCCCAAACCTGGTGATCGCGTCGGTTTCTGTAGTCGATTAGCCCAAGCAGACGCCCATAAGCCTCGAGTCCCACTACCGCCCAAGTCCAGAAGAATGGACGAGGGCGCAAATTTAAGTTCTGGAGCAAAGTCGCCAGGATTTTGCCCGCACTCATTGTGCTTACGCTGTAACCCAGCGTGTCACGAACGGCGAGATGCCCGGCGTAGATACGGCGCCGCTGACTCAAAAAATCCGCGACAGTCTCCGGGCCTTTGTTGTAAACCACTGCAGTTGGAACGTACTGCACGCGATAGCCTTGACCGCGGATAACTGGTTCCATGCTGGCTTCGTCTACTGCCGTGTGATAAGGAATTCGCTCGAAAATCTTACGGATCGCGGTCATCTCTCCGGCCTTGAAGTTGGTCAGGTTGATCACGTGATGCAGGTTCCACAGCATGTGAGCGGCGAAGCCCATAAACTGTCGCGGATCGTTGACCGGCACCGGTCGCGAACTGGTCATCCCCACTTCTGGGTCGGCAAAAGGAGCCACCAACTGCTCGATCGCATCGGCTTCCGGAAGCAGGTCGGCGCTGCATAGCACCAGGATCCTTTCGCTCGCCTGCGGCAGGTAGCCGTTGATTGCAGATGCCTTGCCCAGCCGCTTTTCCTGCGACAGTAAGCGGATGCGGGGATCACGCTTGGTCCAATCGCGGACAATCGACTCAGTGCTATCGGTGCAGCCGCTGGCCACGACCACAATCTCGGTAATCGCGACGGTCTTTAACTTTTGAGAGAGTACGGCTTTGAGTAGCCGTCCGATGTTAGCTTCCTCGTTATAAGCCATGATTCCGATCGAGCATGTTAGCGGCATTGGAGCGCCCCCGGCAGCGTTTTGAAATGCATACAAAGGCTTTGTTTTCAGCTCGTGTGGTTACCGGCGCGGAAGATGTGCACTAAAGGCAAGCTACCGCCATTAGGTCACACCGACCCCGGACAATGAGAATGTCGCAATCCGCCTGCCAGTCTTTCAAGCGACTACGGGTGTTTTGTTGTTGAAAACAAAAGGGTTGTTCGTATAAAGTAGGGGCGAGCGGGGGCGATTTCGAGCAGCTTTCTCTATCACAGCCGGGGGTGGGAAAAACCTTGCCACGATGTACGAAGAGCTTTCCAATGGCAGCGATCTGAGGAATTCGGGTCCAAGTCCCTACAGCCCGTCTTTGCATGGAACTGCGCCGTGTCCGGACGACCGCTTTCGGTCACGACTCCGACGCTTGACCATGCCTCGGGAACATTTCCGCCTCAACTAGCTCAGAAATGATATGGCCGATCAGGATATGACCCTCTTGAATCCGTGGCGTTTCATCGGAGGGCACGCAAATGCAATAATCCACTCTGCTCTTCAAGCCCCCGCCGACAGCGCCCGTCAAAGCGACCGTGTGCAACTCCATTTTCCGGGCCGTGGACATAGCCTTGACCACATTCGGTGAATTGCCACTCGTGGAAATCCCAATGGCAACGTCCCCTGGGCGGGCCAGCGCTTCAAGTTGCCTTGAGAAAATCAGATCAAAGCCGTAGTCGTTTCCGATGGCGGTGACGCAGGAACCGTTTACGGATAAGGCCAAGGCAGGCAGGGCGGGGCGGTCGAATGCAAAACGCCCGACGAACTCCGCGGCAATATGCTGGGCGTCAGCCGCGCTGCCGCCGTTGCCAAAAATTAGGGTTTTATTGCCTTGCTTCAGTGCATGCACGAGGATTTCGCTGACTTTAGCCGCGGTCGATATCAGCTCTCTGTTGCTGAGCATGGATTGTTTAGTCGCGATCGAGGCTTCGATCAAGGCGCTAACTCGACGCTCGAAGGCGGTGGTTTCGTTCATACATCCCCTGCCGGTTTCATGATGGGCTCTTCGGCCCGAGCTGCAGCTTTCACTCCGCTAATCTTCGAGCCAATCCCACGGAGCAAACCGCCGTATACGTTCGTGGTCATCGCGCCGACTGTGTCCCAGCTATACCGTTTATTTGCGTAATCTCGTATCTGGTGGCGGCGTCGGGCTAAGTCCGCATATAAGTCGCTTGAGAAGTACCGTTCCAGCGTCGTCGCCAAATCAACTGGGTCTTCCGGTCTAAATACAAACCCCGTCTGGCCTTCGACGATCTCATCCTTCAATGAGCCGACGTCGGCGACGAGAGCAGGCAAGCCAAAACTGTATCCCAGGAACAAAACGCCGCTCTGGTAGATGTGCCGGTACGGTAAGACGAAAACGTCCGCCGCTTTGAAGTAGATCTCGGTTTCGTCATCAGGAATGAAATCTGCTCTGAGCAGTATCCGTCCGCTATGTACGCCTTCGCGGATCGTTTCCTGCACACAAGCCCAATACGCGTCGCAGCCTTTCTCGCGCTTGCCGGCAATAATCAATCGATAGGCGCCCGGTTGCGTCAACAGGCGATGGAATGCGCCGACGAGGTATTCAAGGCCCTTGTAAGGTGCGATTCGACCGAAAAACAAGATAGTCTTCTCGCACCGGCCTATATTCAGTCGCCGCCTTGCCTCATCTGCCGTGAGATCCGTGTTCGGAAAAACGTCGTTGATGCCGAGTGGAATAACCGTGATCCTGGTTCCTTCCACCCCAAAGTCATTCATGAGCTCTTGCTTCATTTTTTCCGCATGAACGAAGATGTGCTCGGCGAGATGGTATTGAATGCGCAAGGTGAGGCGATTGAGGAAGGTATCGTTCCCATCCCGCTTACCTACATTTACATTGTGTGCTGTGAGGATAATCCGTTTCCCCAACAGCTTGTAATAAAAGGTGAGCAGCGTTCGGTCGAAAAACTGGAACTTATTGTTCCATAGAATGTGGAAGATTTTAGCCTTCGCCCCCGCAGCATAGCGAATCAGCTTTGCGTAGAACAGCAGGATGCGTGACACTTTTCTTATGAGACTGGCATCGCGGCTTTGATCAACCCGCAGGTTAAGAAACGTCAATCCGGGCGTTGAGTGGAATTCCGGGCAGTCAACGTCATCGCTGCCGATGACGTCCAACCGCGTACCCCTCGATATCAGCGTGGTCGCCAATCCCAATGCGTAGGTCCGGTCGTCACCACCAGTCAGCAGTGCGACTGAACTTTGTGAATCGGTTCTATTCACGGGTTTCCACAAGGTGAAACGGCTGTTCGCCATGCTTTGGAACTACAGAAATCATGGATAGCTGGCGCTCCACCGCCGCTTCGACCGTGTCAGCGCTAATCAAATCCATGCAGTTCGGGACAAAGTCGCATGCATTTTTGTAACAGGCGAGACATTCCATTTGAGGGAAAATCTTCTCGCCTAATCCATACATTTCAATTTCAGAGATACTGGTGGGACCGAACAATACAATCGTTCGTCGACCTAATGCCAGAGATAGGTGCATTGCCAAGGTATCCCCGGCAACAACCAAACTGCATGCCGCAACGATCGCGGCGAAATGCCGGACCGGGTTGTCACAGCCGCTATCGATCAGAGGCACTCGAGAAGCCGCAATGAGCCTCTGATGCCGTTCATGTTCCTCCGGTCCTCCCAGCAGCACGAACTGAGCGGGATGCCGTTTTGCCAAGCGTTCGATGAGTTCAAGATAGCCCTCGGCTCGCCACTGTTTTAGCGGCCATCGGCGTCCGGCTCCGGTATTCAGGCCGATGACTGGGCGTGAGAAATCGATACCTTGCTGCTCAAGATGTATCCGGCCGCGGGTTCGTTCGTTCTCGGTAAGTTCAAGCACATAACGGTGCGGCGCTCCGCGAAGCCCAACGATCTCCAGCATAAGGTCCTGATACGTTCTTGTACCTTGGCGCTTGAGATCATCGAATAGGCCCATTTCGAGCCACTTGCGGGCAGCTGCGTTTGTCGGCTGCACGCACCCTCGCGAATCCAGAACGAAGCCATCCTTCTGCGCCGCTTTGGCCAGAGTCGCCAACCCCGAGCTGGTTTTGCCAGCGTCGAGATTGATCACCCGGTCGAAAGTCCGCGCCTGCAATTGCACCAGTGCGTCCTCTCCGTAATTCAGAACTTCGGTGACATAGGGATTTCGTTCAAGAAGAGGGCGAGATTCTCTCAGAGTGACCCACGTGATCGCGGCTCGCGGATGCGCCTCAGCCAACGCGGGCAGCAGTGCTGTCGTACGCAGCACGTCACCCATGGCATCAAGCTTTATGATGAGAAGGCGCTGTTCGACTTTCTGGTAGTGGTCGCAAGTGCAAAGTACACCAGTGCTCTTGTGCCAGACGCACGGACGGTCACCTAGAAAAAAACGGCAGTCGAACGCGACCTCTCGCTTATCGGTGTGCGGCCCCTGATCGCCGAAAATTGGGAAATCTTGTTTCATGATTGCAGAGCTCTCATTTGCAAAAACATCGGCTCAATCGATAGTGACATTATGCCGCGAAGGCTGCTCAATTGCGTGCGGATTACGCCGCCTGTTTCGGCCTGGGACCAAGGACCGGCGCATTGAACCTGAGGCCGCGCAACTGGTAGGCGATTTCTCATGCGACCTCCTTACGTTTCGTTGTCACTCCTTGAGTGACTTGCTTCAGAAAAATACCAAGAGATTTCGAAACGGCGTGGCTACCATAAGCATCCTGCGCAGCTTTTGGTGCCACGTGTTCGTAACCGCGCTCTGCCGTCACTTTCTTCAGAATCGCCGCTATCGTTTCGGGCGAGTTGTCCTGCATATAGGTTATTCCGTGCTCCAGATCCGTTTCCAACTTGCCCATCCGTGTCGTAACACAGTGGGCGCCAGCCGCCAGATACTCGATGATTTTGAAAGCAAAAACATTACCCGGGGTTTGGCTCACCGCGTGAGGGTTGATGCATATTCTCGCCGAGGACATCAGCTCAACGAGTTCCTGCCGGCTGACCAATCCGTGAAAGACTACACCTGGAACATTTTCCGCCATTTGTCGGAGAGCGGTAGTTAGTTCACCCTGACCCGTAATATGCAATTCCCAGCCATCGATAGGCGCGGAGCGCCACGCAGCGATTAGATTAGCGACACCATTCGATTCAATATGGGTACCGGAAAAAAGTATCCTGTTCCTTTTTACTTTAGCTGACTGTTTAGTACCTTGCACCAGATCATCGCCCACGACACCACGCAAAAGCATTCCTGGCACGTACTCCGGCATTTGGGAAAGGAGATGGGGCGACACGGCAATGCAGCCTGAGACGGCCGCCAGGAGGCTCTTACAAGATCGGCTGCGATAGCCAGAGAGCCAGCCGTTCTCTGTCTTCCCCACAACGTTCACAAATCGATCGTCTTCATACTCGAGAATTACGGGGATGCCAAGCCGCCGGAGAGCGTAATTCGCGCACGCGACCTGGGGTTCTTTGAGATTGAAGATAATCACAAGATCGAAAGGTGCGGCCCGGTGCCGCGCTTTTAATAGCTCCAACATTCGCAGGCTGGACCAAAGGCCATTGAGCCGTCGAATAGGTAACGCGGAACAGTAGTGGACCGGGATCCTCGAATCAAAGCGTTGGGGCTCGGAAAACGCAGGATAGAACTTGAGTTTGTGATCGACAACCTCACCATGGGATATGACTTCCACATCATGAGCGTTCGCGCAAAGCAGGGAGGCAATCAGCTCAATTTTGACGGTGTTGGAAAGACTTCGATTCCGAATAATGGGTCGTCTCTTTAGCAGAGACGGACCCTGATAGGTACTGAGATAGGCTATTCGCACAGTGCAGAAGGGCTTTGGGATACGGCAGCGAGTCGCTCGCCGCGAACCGATCAGGCCACAACCAGTTGCCCTTTCTTTCGCCTTTGATACTGCTCTTGAATCCACTGATACGTTTCCCGCAGACCGGCAACTAGCGTCGTGTTGGGCTCCCAGTGAAGGATCTGTTGGATGAACGTATTGTCGCTATTGCGGCCGCCGACGCCGCGCGGGGCAGTAAGATCGTACTTTCGATCTAGGTTCACGCCCGCAATACTCTCGACCATCTCGACTAGCTTATTAATGGAAACGAGTTCGCTGGAGCCGAGATTCACAGGTGTGGCGATCAATTGGTCGCAGTGCATGATCATATCGACTCCTTTAACGCAGTCGTCTATGTACATGAAGCTGCGAGATTGATGGCCGTCACCCCAGATCTCGATCGTGTGGACCCCTGTGTCAACAGCTTCGGCAACCTTCCGGCATACGGCAGCCGGGGCCTTTTCGCGTCCGCCGTCCCAGGTACCCTCTGGGCCATACACATTGTGGAAACGCGCAATGAAGGTCTTCAGCCCGCGCTCTGCCCAATATTCCTGGCACAACATCTCGGAGATAAGCTTCTCCCATCCGTAACCGCGCTCGGCCATTGCTGGGTAAGCATCAGACTCTTTTAGTGGACGAACATTCGGATCTTTCTGGAGCAGAGTGTTGTAAACGCAGGCAGAAGAAGAAAAGAAATACCGCTCGACGCCGGCCTGGTAAGCAGTCTCAATCATGTGTGTGTTGATAAGAACGCTTCTAAGGCATTCCACACGGAAGCGCTCGATGAAGCCCATGCCGCCCATGTCGGCGGCCAAGTTGTACACTTCCGTCGCCCCCTCGCAGACGCGGCGGCAGGCTTCCTCCGAACTACAATCGAGGCAAAGGTTTTCCACCTCTGGAAGATACTGATACCATTGGTCAAACGGCTTCTTATCCACTGCGCGGATGCGTTTGAAACCCTTTTCGTAGAAGTACTTCACCAAGTGCCCGCCAATGAAGCCACCAGCACCAGTGACAACAATAACTTTATCCATTTTCGGTTCGGATTCCACACCATTACGTCTTATAAGTTCCATAGAAGTTCCCCTCTGATAGGTCAAATCGATCGTTAACGGACGATAGAAAGGCTGCCTTGTAACAAATGCGCTCCTACGGAGCCATACTAAGACATTCCTACCACAATGGTCGCTCGCATGACGATTTTGCAATGCAAATGGAATGCCATCAACGGGAAAGTACTCCGTTCGAGAGACCGTCATCAGCGCTTTATAGCAAAGACGGCGTGCACCAGATGCTGTTTTATGCATTAACACGGGGCGACGTGGGATGGTACTTCTCCTTTCGTCTTATCATTGCGTCGACTCGGTCCAATAGATCTAAATTATCCTCAGAAAACTTTCGCGCGAACAACATTTCTCCGGAGCCCCACTCATCCTCAATCCAAACCATTTCACGTGACTCAAAGTACTTGACGTGCTCGTCATTAAGCGTGGCAGGGTGCTCACCTAGGGACGCGGACCAATCCGCGTAGACAAGATTTCTTCGGATTCTGGGCTGAAAAGCGGAATTACCAAGAATGGTGTGAAAGAACATCTCGTCGGACGTAAACGTATTTCGAAAGTACTCCTCTACATGCGGATTCGCCTTGGCGTACTCCATAATGTGCCGGGCCGCGTCTCTCGATAGCGCCCACCATTGGCTACCGGCGTACGGTTCTAATCCCATTAGGGATTTTCTAAAGTCCCGCTCAGCCAAGTCCATCTTTGCCAGGGCTCTCATGGCGAAGCGTCGAACCGGCTTATCAGACGGGTACCTTAGCTTGTTAATTTTGGAGAGCGGGAACCCCGGTGCTGGCATTTTGACCAAATTCATGAATTCCAACCCACGATTGTCTTCCAGGAATTTGCGAATGTATCTCCCACTTCTGAGGGGATAGTCACTCCCACTCAAAAGCACGAAGTAATCATAACTCTCGGGTCTGTCCAATGCCTGCCGAGTCAGAAGGAGAGTCGACTCGACGAGGGAAAACTCACCCCAAGAGACCGGTATTCGGTCCTCGCTAAAGAAAACGTTCTCACCGCGAACACCCGAGAACTCTTCAATGTTTGCCTTTGCGTCAATATGAATGAAGAAGCTACAATCCTGGGTTGAAAGCGTTCGTATCGCTCTCTTCAGAAGGCGCGCATGCGTGTGAACGAGCATCAAGTACGCAATTCTCATGCTTTTAGTCCTCTGCTGACGTTTACCCCGGGGGCCCGAGTCGCCGGTCTAAGTGTGTCAATGCCTGCCGCTGTCTTCAGATCGGGTGTACCATCAAGCTCTCGGGCGGCGAGCAAGTCACGGGAGTTAACTCCTCGAAAAAAGGGCAGGGGTTACTCTGTCCCAAAACTGTCCGCGAGGACAGCGTATTTTCTTTGATGTCGTAGCAATATGTATCATGTGTTTGAAGGAGGATGTTGGTATGTGGCTTCGCCTGAAAGGTCCAGCGCTAATGACCCGACGAATAAAATGGCTGGTATCGGCCTCTCTGTTGATTGGGTCTTACGGTCCAGCTGCGCGGGGCCAAACCATTAACGCAAATACCTGCGGTGCTGTCGACGTACAGACCGCAATCAATTCCGCGACAGTGGGCAGCACTGTAAACGTGCCAGCAGGCTCGTGCTCATGGGTCGGATCAACGATAACCCTAGCCAAAGCAATTACGCTGCAAGGAGCAGGTCAAGCCAGTCTTGGCACCTCTTGCCCTCTTTCTGGTGGCCAAACCAACATCACGCTGGGCGGAAATCAATCGGTCATAATTACCAAACAGACGGGTGTTGTTCGCATTCAAAAATTCAACTTTGACACTGGCGCAGGCGGAAGTCCTGTGTATCCGATTGTGATTCAGGGATCGTGGCAGGGCACACAACCCGTCATTGTGAATAACAACTCCTTCTGTACAACCGGAAATGTCACCAACATATTTGACATTTTCGTTCCCGGGGGCGCGATTTTCTCGAACAACATTTTTGTCGACACCGGTTTTAACGGTTGTTGCTTCAGCATCAAGGTGGGCAATAGCAGTCAGTCATGGACTACCGCCGACAGTCTCGGTATGCATGACACCAGCGGATTGCTAAACCACTACATTGAGGGCAACACTTTTTATGGGGCTAGCAATGGCGTGACTGACTGTGATGACGGCTGCCGCATGGTCGTACGTCACAACACTTTTTCTTTTGGCGGCCTCAACAGTCACGGCCAGGATACCTCTCCTCAAGGAATGAGAGAATGGGAGATTTACAACAATCAGTTTCTCTATCCCAACTCTAGTTCGACGTTAGCTAACGTGCAACAGTACATCTGGATTCGCGGCGCAACCGGAGTCATTTTTGGCAATTCTTTTCAACACATTAGTGGTCAAACGTGGGGCACCAAGCCCGAAATAAAGATGAGCATTCGTGGGGCCGAAGACGTGCGGCCGCAAGGCTCCTGCGCCCAAGTTTCCTATCCTGTACCGCACCAACTCGGCCAGAACAACAATGGCAGCTCGGACTTCACCGATCCCGTCTATTTGTGGAGCAACACAATGGGTTCTGGAGCACCGGTGCTTGCTACAGGCTGGAACTGGGGTAATCCGTGCGGCCTCAATTTCAATAATTTCTTTCAGAGCCCTCGTGACTATGTAGATAACGGCAGTGCCGGTGGTGCCAAGCCCGGCTACACGCCATATACCTATCCACATCCGCTCGCAGCGGGGTCGGGTACGCCTCCTGCGCCTCCAACGAATCTGCAGGGCATCGTCATTTGACCTGGATGTGAGATAGCGGCGTTAGACGCTGTCTAAAACTTGCCTGCTGTGGCTCATCTAGGAAAAGGCGGTGAATCAACTCCAGGGTTAACAGCGTGTGCAGCTCCTTCGTGTAGTTTCGATCGCCTTTCAAATGAGCCTCAACCACGGTTTCGAGCCGTTTTCTCTCAACGTAAGACCGAGACATGCTCCGGGGATCCAGTAATGTCTCCCGGACATACCCCGCAAGAGCCTCTCGGTACCAAATCCGAAAGTGAAAGACCTTGTGTCTCCCTAAGAAGAGGCGTTCGAGGCGAAGTTGCGACAGAGAATGATCGAAACGCGCTAACCATTGCGGCATCCCCATGTCGTACACGTACTCCGCTTTGAACAGGAATTCGAGGAGAGCCCGTGAAACTCCTTCTGAGAATGACCACTTACGTCCGCTCACGCCGCGGTCCGTCGGAATCTGCAGAAGCGCTGCATTTCCATCGGCGATCAATCTCAATGAAATCTCATTTGTAGCAAGGGCTGACGCCGGCGCGCGGTAGACGGTTCGGACTAGGTCGTTGTCGAGGAACGGAGATCTCAAGCAGAGCTGCGTCTGTTCGAGCGCGAGCACGCCGTAATGGTGCCATGGAGCCTGATTGAACACGGCGAAAGAAACCGGATGCTGACCTGCAAGCACCGCGTACGTCTCTCCTGCCTGCTTAAGGTGCGAGAGGAGCTCGGGGCTGAATAACCCCGGCAGAGGTTCCTCAGATTTGAACGCCCGCACGCGGCGCAGCACCTCCCCACCATAATTTCCTGTCATCCTAACTGATGCGATCTTGCGAACCCTCTCGTTCAGATAGAGGTCAGGCGCACGGCCGACATCGACACACCCGTC
>Ga0137409_10001296_pt1 | contig 27163 bp, 23 predicted proteins | sample CZODoug1_16funga_FD_122059 | JGI IMG/M metagenome (GOLD analysis project Ga0137409, IMG submission 122059) | Vadose zone soil fungal communities from Angelo Coast Range Reserve, California, USA - CZODoug1_16fungal (Hybrid Assembly) | ecosystem: Environmental > Terrestrial > Soil > Vadose zone...
GTTCGGCTGTTCGCCGATTAAAAGGGTACGCGAGTTGGGTTTAATACGACGTGAGTCAGTATGGTCCCTATCTTCTGGAGGGACAAATAGTAAACAGAGGCAGACCTTCTAGTACGAAAGGATCAATAGGCTGTGTTTCTCTAGTGTACCAATTGTTTAAATTTTTATTACTCAGTTAAAACTATTCTTTCTATTATTTTGTTCTTTTTCTTTTGTATCTTTTCTTATTCTTCTAAGATATTTATATTTTAGTGGCGAGGGTAAATTTGAGAGAAAATAGAAAAAAGTTTTTGTTGTTTAGTTTGATCAAAGAGGATAAACAATGATTATGCATAGTTGGGTAGCCACAAACATATTAGATAATAGCTGAATGTATATAAAGCAAGAATCTAACCTCTAGATACTATCTTATCTTTGTTTGATTAAACATCTTTAAATAGTTTAGTTAAGTATCTTTAGATAATTGATTGATGATTTTTTAGATAGGAAATTGAATTAAAGATAATTTATAAGAAATAGAACATTTCTAAATAGGATGAAAATGAATTTACTGTAAAGTATTTAGTTTAGCATTACTAATTTATCAAATAGACTGGATGTTAAAGATTGTTTAACTTTTTTTTTGTGTTGTTATATTTTTATACTTTAATTTATTATATTCTCTAATAATTTATTATTCATTACTTTTTTATTTAATTGTATTTTTAAAAAGAAGAAGGGAGATGCCGCTAATTTTTTTATACTTAAGTAATTAGTAATTTATAATTAATCTCTATATGTCCTTAATTATTAGAAGGTAAATTTATTTATTAGAAGGTAAAGTTATTAAATCTTATAAACTAAAACTATAAAGTAAACTAAAAAAGAATAAAAATAAAAGGGTTAAGTTTACAGATGGTTCTGTAGTAGACCTGCAAAGTCTATAAAATTAAGGGTTCAATTCCCTCTTAACTCTACTATTAAATATTTAATAGTAGGGAGTAAGATCCACGAGAATCTGTCAGTTCACATCCTTATGAGAGATAACTTTAATATGGATAATTTCTTTTTATCTCTTTATTTAAGTATTTAAAATTTATAGTTTATAATATACTGATATTTAAATATATTAACTGTAGTAAGATTTTAGCTGTATAAATATTAAAAATCTTCTAAATATAAAATTTTATATATAATGAAAATAATATTTACAACTATAGAAAATATTAATGATTCAAATTTACTACCAGATAATATTATAGCATCTCTTCAAATAATAAATTATAATTATATTAGTTTAATCTTAGGTATAATAATAGTTTTATGTTTATTTAGTTTACTTCATATTTAAGATCTAAATTTTATTCATTTTACAACTAGAAAAATAGGTTCAAAAATAGCACCGGGTATAGGTAAAGTAGGAGGAGTATTAGGAATATTTAGCGGAAGTAAAGAATTAATTAAAGATCTTAAAGAAATTCTTAATGATACAAACTCATCAGATAGTACTTCAACAGGAAAGTCCACAGATAGTACTTCCACAGGTACAAGCACTGAGACTACTTCAACTGGTATCAGCACAGGTAATGAAGGTAGTAAACCGGAAAATCATTTCATTTATGGTTTTACCTTTTATTAATTTAGATAATTCTATTATACCAGATACTCTTACTGGTTTTTATAAATTAATATTTAGTATATTAATACTATCTATAATTCTTCTTTGGTGTTTTATAAACATTGTAGGTTATATTTTAACTTTATATATAATAAAACATACTAACATAGAAGAAAAATATCCTAAATTTAAACCTTTAATTACTTATTTTCAAAATATGAATTATATCTTTATAATAATAGAAATAATCTTTTTTATATTAACTATTTTATCTGTAATAATTGTATGTATTATATTATTATATTTTAATTAAATATAAAAAGTATATAATGAAAAATAATAAAAATAATAATAATTTTAATAATAATAATTTTAATATTACAATACCTATTGCAACTTATATTACTGCTGTTCCTAGAGTTCATATGTAAAATTTTAAATCTATGAAAGATTGTACTTTATTTTATACTGAAACAGATAGCATAGATATTTCTAAACCTTTAGATCCTAAATATGTAGGAACCGAAGAAGGTAAAATTAAATTATTACATCTTTTTTAAACCGCAGCAATCTTAGCACCTAAAGCTTATGGAGGTTACACAAGTAATTATGAATATATAAAATTAAAAGGATTAAAAATCCTATTTCTTTTGAAGAATTATTAAGTTTATTATATAAAGATAAGAAATTAGAAATAACTCAAGAAAATTAGTATAAAAACTTAGGGCTAGGAAATATGACAATTAAAGATGAAATTTAATCTTTAATAGTAACCGATAACAAAAGAAAATTGATTTTGGACAAATAAAAAAGTTTATTGATACTATTCCATATTTAAATACAGAAGGTAAATTACAATAATACTGGTATTTATCCAAATTATTAGGAATATTTAAGGTTATATAGGACTTTAGATTACACGGTATTTGAATTAGAGGTTCGCAGTGTAGATTTTGTTTTAGGATTAATTTAGCCTATTTTTTATAGCAATGACTCTTTATTTTTTATAACCACTTTAAAAGAAGTTGATTAGATATTAAAGAACAAAATTAATTCTAGCAACTATAATACTTAACATTTAAATATTTTAATAAAGTATTAAACATTTATTTTGCTATAAAATAGAAAATCAAACGTATGTATATGATTAAATAAATGGAATGTTAAGTAAGAGTATTATACTATTAAATTAAAAAATTAGTATAGTTCTCTGTACAAAGTAAAAAGTAAACACAACAAAATAATAAAATAATGAACAACAATAAAAAAAAAGTCTTTTAAGTAGAATTCTTTATGGAATAAAATCTGGATGGAATATGCCTCTGTTACCTGATCATATATTGAAAATAGATCGTAATATATATGTTAGATTATTCAAATTAGGTGGTGGGTTATGTATGTTTTTTATAATGAGTGGTATAGGATCTAAGTATAATTCTGTAATATTTTATTTTGCTTTTTTGTGGTCTATGTTATATATTATATATAGATTAATTTTAGTTTTTTATATAATAAAACAATGGATAAAGCACATTAAAAATGGGGATCATATAGTTAGAAATTCTCCTTTAGATCCTATAAGTACTATGCTAAAAATGTCTATAAATACATTAAGAGCTGTAGGAGGTGCAACTGTAGGAACAGGCATCACATTTGCATTATGTCATGAATTTGATGACCTATTAGAAAAAGAAGGTAAAAATAAATATATTATTCCTCATTTGAAAGCAGAATTAAGTAAATATGGATTAGACCTTAAAATAAAATTAATGGCTGATAAATTAGGAATTACAGATAAAACGGATATAAATTCAGTAGAGGAATCCAAAGTATTTGAAAATCTGAGTAGTGAAGAATCAAAATATTTTGAAGAAAATATTGGAACTACAATGTCAGAAGTAAAAAAAGTTTGGGCTCATATTCAAGAAAATAAAAATTCTTCAAGTGAAATAGTAACTGAAATAGAAAAAGTAATAGAAACAAAAGACCCTTTTAATACAAAAAAATAAAAAAGGTATTGTAAAATTTTACAATTTCATTAATCTCTTTTTTTTAATTATTTATTATATTTTAAAAGAATAAGAAGATTATTTCTTTTGTTTTTATATAATCTTCTTTATTATAAAAGGTTCTTTAGAGGTAACCTTTTATAATAATAAAAATTAAATTAATATTAATATTTAAATAATTTTTAGTTTTTATCCTCTTTTTTAAAAAATATATTATTTATATAATGAAATTGGTTTTATTCTTTTTTTTTGGTTTGTTTAATAATGAAATTATTTTTTTTTTTAATTGTATATTAATTAAGTATTTAGATAATAAATATAATATTATGGTTAAATGTAATAAGATAAAATTATTTATATTTAATCATAATTTGAATTCTATTTCTTCTTGGGTCAAAATTGTAATTTATTTATCTTTAATTATAAAATTTATTACTATTATATATAATTTATATGCGTTAGATTTTTATAATATAAATTATAATAATTTAGGTGAAGGTGAAATTAGTAGTAGTTCTAGCAATCAAAATCCAGATATGAGTAATGCTTCTTCTTCTCAAAACAAGACAGAAGGGGTAAATACAGCTTCTACTAATAGTAGTATAGTAAATAATGTAGAGGTTGATATTAAAAAAAATCCTAATATTAATTTAAATACTCCTAATATTAATATAAGTGTTCCTGGTGTTATTCCAGCTATGGTTGGAGGTGCTGCTATTAAAGCTGGAATAGAATTCTCTAAGCATACGCCTAGTATACCAGGAAAAATAGCTGTTAAAGCGGCTACAGCCGCTTTAGCTACAGGATTAGCCACTTTTGGAAGTAAAGTAGGTTCAAATTTAGGTGATGTTGTTACTAGCTCTACATCTGCTAATTCAGTTAATAAGTTTTTACCGGATATTAATATTTTAACCGGACATGTAGATAATTTAGATAAATATCCTTTAAATTTATTACCAGATATGCTTACAATGAATTTTTCAGCTATATTATTTTTATTTATAATATTAAATGTATTTATAGCTATTACTATTAAAAATAATAACATAGATATATTTAATTATTTACCTAAATGGTTAAATCCTAATACAAATATATTAGGTAAATTCATACAATATATGTTTCTTAGATATCTAAATATATGGTATGAATCAAGAAAATTTTTTTTAATTTTTAGTTGGGTTATGATATTAATTGCTTTATTAGTAATTCAATTAGGTTTATTTATAATAATAAATAGTGGTTAATAAATAAAAATTAAAGTATTTAATTTTTTACAATTAAATATATCCCCTTTTTAAAAATTTGGTTTACTTCTAGGAATTTTGTATTAATAATTAGTTGGTTTATGTTACCGTTTTGTTTATTAATTGTTAAATTAGGTTTGAATAGAATCTTAGGTAGTGCATAATTAAAGATAAATATAACATTTATTCTTTTTAATTAAAATACCCTTAAATTTATAATTTAATGTTTTAATTAATAATTTCTTGTTCTTAAGTAAATAATTTAAATTTTACTTTACCCCCTTTTTCTAAATAATAATTAAAAGAGGTTATTAAAAATATAAAATATAAAAAGAGAATATTTGAAATTATTTATAATAATAATAATAATTATAATAATTATAAATTGTATATTTTTAATAGGGGAAATATGATAATTGGTAATCAGTTATATTTGCAATATAAAAAATGATAGTTCGAGTCTATCTTTCTCCATTACTAATAAAGTTATTATTCTTTTATCAATTAGAGCCTCGGTGGCTAAGTGGTTTACAGCGCTATAGTGAAGTCATAGATACGGGAGTTCGATTCTCTCCCGAGGCATAGCTAAAGCCAGTCATAGCTAACTTTAGTATTAAATTAATTAAGGCATAGAAAAGCATAGCCCTTAAATATTTTTATATTCTTTATATTCCTCTATCTACTGTCTTAAATTTAAATCTTTAATTTTATAATACCTATTTTGGGGAGAAGGAAATATCTAAATAAAAGTAAATAAAATCTCTAAACCATAAAATTTTAAATATAAAAGTATGTGATCTGGCATAAAAAGGCATACTAACAAAACAATAATCTTTATATTCTTAAATATGTGGTTTCAGATTATAGATCTTTACTTTCTAAATAGATTAATAAAGAATATTTTTCATATTTAAATTATGAAATTAAATTAATAGCCGGAATAGTTTAATAGGTAAAACGAATTCCTTGTAAGATTTAAATAGTGGTTCAATTCCATTTTTCGGCAAAAATTCTAGATTCTAAATAATATAAAATAGAAATTTTTAATCACAATCTTTTTTTATATTTTAAAATCAGAAAATTTAAATGTAATAATTTTACTTGTTTGATCTATTAATAAATTTAATATTTAAGGTGAATTATTTCAGAAATATAGTTTTGTAGATGGTTAAATTTTTTCTTTAGATAAAGAAAACTTCTTAATTTAGACTTTTTTCGGCTTAGCCCTTAAATTTTAACCTATAAATTACTAATTTTAGTCTAGGTATACTTAATTTAAAGATTTTTATATCTTTATAGTTATTTCTTTTTTAGTTTCTTCCCTTTGGCTACTCTGTAAGGTAAAGCTTAAATTATAAAATTTGAATATTAATCTTAATATAAATCTTAAAAGAAAGTATAAAATCTTTTAATAATAGAACAAACAAGTAGAAAATATAATAAAAGAATTATAATAATTAGAATGAAGGGATATGCCTATAATATTAGTTTTATTAATTTAAATTAAAATTAGTGCAAACATCCTTTTTCTTATTTCATTTATTAACTTAGCTTCTTTACATTTATGAGTTGTAGTTTAATTTGGGAAAACACCATTTTTTGGTAATGGCTTATATCAGTTCAAATCTGGTCAACTCAGTAATATTCTAAAATTAAATAAACTAATGCTTATGCTTTTGAATTAATTTATTCTTTCATATTTATTGCTAATTATATTTTAAATATAATATAGCTTTAAGGTGTGAGACTTATATATAATTTTATAATATAAAGTAAAGTAATTTAATTAAAAGTAATCTAAGGATTAATATCTTTAATATTAATTATTTTAAATAAGTTAGGGAGCAGAACTCGAGTGGTTGAGTGTCTCCCTTTTAAGGAGAAAGTCCTGGTTCAAGTCCAGGTGCTCTCATTTTTCTATAAGTAACTTTTAATAATAAAGGTTTAAACTTTTATTTTATCCGGTTATTGTTTGATAAGAATAATTAGATCTATATTTTTAATGATAAGAAAAAGAAGAATTTGGATCTTAAAAGAGATATTAATTAAAGTATTAAGTAGAATTATTTTTTTTAATAAAAATAAAATAAATAGTTAAATGACTATTCAAGGGCAGGTGATCCGATTGGTAATGGTGGTTCTCTGTAAAAGAATTGGTTTTAAGCCGTAAAAGGTTCGATTCCTTTACTGCTCAAGGTTTAAGAAACTAAAACAAAAATTGGTTTAGTATTCAAAAATTTATATAAATTAAAATAATTCTAATTACCTTTTAATAATTTGCTTCTTTCTATAAAAACAAAAAAACAAAATTTTGTTTTTCTTAAGCATCTAAGACCGCCTACACTAGGCTCCCCGTGGGTAGCTAGGATTGAGTTTAAAATTTATGATTAAGAATATTTAATATTTATAATATTTTATATTTTTATATTTAAAAGAATATGTATTATTTTAAGAATAATATATTATATTTCATAATATTGAATATTTTTTAGTATTGTTATTTTTAATACTCTCAATATTTAATGTTCACTAGTATTTAAAATAAATTTCTTTTTAAATAAATTTTTTATAAGTTTTATTAAAAGAAGTAAAATTGAGTAATGTTAAATATTTTTTATAACCTATTATTGATAGCAAAAGCTATCCTTTCTCTTAAAAAACAAATTTCACCCTTATTATTTCAGAGATTCTACTTTATAATTTTAATTTATGCCGGAGCAATATCTTTAAATGCTTTATATATTCAGTCAATTGAATCAGGTATAGGTATTTATCAAAGTAGCTTTCCATGTAACCTTCATATCTCCAGTCTGAGATATATTCTGTTAAACTTTGTCAAATTCTTTTCACTTAAAATGTATAACATATACTTAAAATCTTCAATATTATTAAATAGTACACATTTACTAAAATACAAATATAAAATTAAATGTTAAAATTAATTAGTTTAAATGTAATATTATATCTATCTGTAATAATATTAGTTTTATTGTTCATTCACATTTCAAATAAAGGTTTATTAGGTTTAAGATTACAAAAATTTTGTAATAGTAATTCAAAAATAGAAAAATTTTTATTATTTTTAATGATTTTTAGTATCTTAATGTTTTTAATTGAATTACTTTTTGTTTACAATAAAATATTTAAACCAGAATATTTACATGTAATTGAAAATAATTCAACTCAAGATCCAGTTAGATGGTGGCCTTCGGGTACGCCTCAATCTTGGGGTATTATTGGAGCAGCTGTAGCTGTTTATAGAGCTGTACCTGGTTCTCCGAGAGTCAAAGCTATGGCCGGTTTAAGGTGTTTAGGTGTAAGCATCCCTAGTGCAATATGGTTTCATGCTGTTGAAAATCCAAATGGATTTAATCGATTAAAGTATTCATGGGTAGAATACAAAAAAAACGGTAGTTGGCCTGCTAATGTACCCAATGAAATAAAGGATAGTGAATTAAACCCTGTATTGGAAAAATTAATTGAAGAAGGTAAACAATTAAATGAATCTTTTAAAGGCGATAGTTCTAGTTCAGTTTCTTCCTCTTTCCTTGGAGACGGGAATATTTTGGATAAAATATCTTGGGATAGCTTTTACAATAACATCCTACATTTCTTTAGACCTCAAGCAGTAGAAGGTTATTTAGATGACTTAATAGGACTAGAACTTTTTATTCATTTTCTTCTATTAATACTAGTAATTAGTGTAATAATCTTATTTATTATTTACATAATCATAAATTTTATGTTACAAAATAAAGAGTTTATTCTAAACCGATTTGAAAATAAATTTATAAAATTTTATCTTAAATATCAATTTTTTTTAGGAAAAATCAGTGTTATTGTTTTACCTGTTTTAATTTTGTTTGGTTTAATTCAAATTTTTGTTGGTTTATTTTATATAGTCACTCACCCTTTACCTTTAGAAGAATTAAACTCAAATTTACATATTTATATAAAAAAAAAATAAACAGTATAGTTTTATTATTGACTCCCTTCTTTTTTTTTTACTTTAATTAAAGTTATAGCATTATACAATTATTAGATTTGGTCTAATAGTCCTTTTTATGTTTCTATGTAAAAAAAGAATCTTTTTTTTTTACTTTATCCCCTTTTTAGTTAAAGTTTTTTTTTATATTCCCCATTTAACTTTCTTTAATTTGAAAACTAATATTACTGACATCCTAAATATACAAGAACAGGGCCTATTTAAATAACAATTTATGTGTTTCTAGAAACAGAAACACCCTTTCAAATATTATAAAAGAATATAATTCTTTTTATATTAACTTAAAAAGAATATTTAAATATTTTTATTTTTTTTGATTATAATGTATTAGCAGAAAAAATATTTTAGTTAATTAAAGAATGTAGCATAATAGGTAATGCAATCCGCTCATAATGGATCTTATTAAGGTTCGATTCCTTACATTCTTAATTATAAATTATAAATTTTATTAAAAAAATAAAATTATTCTATAAGCAGTCGAAGGTTTTTAAGTTGATTACACTTACCTTTTGTTCTATAAGTATTGTTGGGAAGCGGGAGAGGAAACTATTGAATCAGGTAAAGGAATAGAACTAGGATTTTTAGGAGTTATTGAACCAACACTAGATCCTTCAGGACTAGTAAAGAATTCTTTTAAAGCTTCAGTAGGATCCACAAATTGTGATTCCAATTCGTCTTTTCTCTTACTTAACCTTACTATTTTACCTGCATTATCTTTAGAAAAAGGTAATTTAGTAAGTTCCACAATCTTAGCTTTAATTTCCGCAACTTTAGCTATGATTTCTTCATTCTTAGACAAAAACATCGCTAGATTGAATTACGTCATAAAATGGAGGTTTCACAGGACCAATAAAGCTACCACTAGCAACATTAGAGGGTTTACCGTCGGGTAATATCATAGCTAGATTAATATCCATAGGGCTACTAGTTGGAGCTATAGGGGGTCTAGGTGGAGTTCCACCCGTAAAGAATTTAATGATTTTACCCACTACTCTAACACTTGACACGCAACCAGCTTTCACCATACCGTAGGAATACACTACAACATCACTTATCGTGGCATCGTTATGTTTCAATAGTATGACACTGACAGTGACAAAAGTTACCCTAAATAGAGAGGCTACACCAGGATTAGATAAGATTTCCTTAACAGACCAAGATTTGTTCGCATCGTCACTGATTATTACATCATCTTTATAGACGTGTCTAAGTTTAAATTTAGACTGAGGAGCTTCATCTGTATCCGTAACCCTTTGAGCTTGGATTCTTTTAACGATATCCTTTTTAGTTTCCGCTACTTCCTTTTTAATTATTTTACTTTCCTGATTAAAGAAACTTAAAATATAAAGTTTAGCTGAATCATAATAAAGTTTAGCATCCTGAATAATCTCTACATCATTCCAATTAACTCCCACAAAAATGATACCTAACAAATAAATAATTAATTTATTGAAATACCATAAGTACTTAATAATTTTATAGCTAAGTAAGACTGTAATTAAAGCTAATACACTCTTAATCCACCGAATTTTATTAATTCTACATTGTATTCTGTTGAAAAAATTATATATGTTTTTAATTGTAAACTATTTTTTATTTGCAATTGTAAGTGCTATTTAATCTGCAGAAGTTTTTAATAATCTAATTAAGAAATATTAATAAAATAAAAATGGATAACTAAATTTCCTTTAAAAGTTTAAAAGAATCGATGACAATATAGTAGTAACATCCAAAATTAAAAGGGTAAATTAGTTGTAGTAATAAAACTCTATAAGCAGTCGAAGGTTTAAATGAGATTAGGCATACCTTCTGTTAAATCTTTTAGATTTAAAGCTTATATTATTCAATAGAGTAATAGTAAGGTAAAAGTAAGCAAGTTTATAGTTAAATGGTACAATATAAGATAGTAACACTCTTAGGTTCTCAGTACGAGTCTTCTCAAACTTAAAATGTTAAAGTGCATATAATAAAATAATAAAACCAAAAATATAAAAGCACCAAGGGTTCAGAGTTCTAAAATTATCTACAGGGTATTTGGTCGAGTCTGGTTTATGGCGCTCGTCTTGAAAACGAGAACTTCAAAAAAGTCGTGAGTTCAAATCTCACAGTGCCCGTTCATTTTTTTAATTAATAATTTTAATAAGAAAATTAAGAAGCTAACCTTAAGAGTAATGATTTGTAATATTTTTTACTTTTAATTTTTATATTTTATATAATTAATTACCTCCCCTTTAGGGTTTAAAGGTTAATTAGCCCTGAATTTAAAAAAGGGAAATAACACAAATCTTAAAGAAACCTAAATGATATAATAATAAATTGATTTAACAATCTTCCTGAACTAGATTTAGAATAAAATCTTAGCTCTCAACAAATATAAAAACTCTAAATTTACCAGTATATCTCACAAAAAAATACTTAATTACATTACTACATCTAAAATTAAAAAAGAATTAATTAAATCAATATTAGGATTAGCTATTATTAATGCCTTAATACAACCCAGTAATGTAAGTACAGCTAAGATTAAAAGACTTAAAGCAAATATTAAAAAAAAAGGTAAGAATAATAAAAAATAATAAATATTAAATAATAATATTTAAATATTTAATATAAAAGAGAATATATAAATATTGCTATAAACAACAAAAAATTTAGCAAATACAATACAACAATAAAAAATAATAAAATAGAATAAAAATTCTATGAATTAAACTTTTTAATGTTCAAATATCAACGTAAGAATTTAATTTTGGTTCTGATTGAACGTTTTTCAGTAGTTTTAAGACATGCAAATCGTTGTTACCCCAATTTTATTTTAATATAAAATTATAAGTTTTATGTCTCCTTTTTTTTTATATTTGTAAGAAAAAATGGATAAGCCATCAATCTAATAATAAGAAATAAATATTAAGGAAACAAGGTGTAAAGGTGAGGAATGTAAATGAGATACCCTAAAGTCTCCATAGATAGGAGATAAGTCTCTATATTTTAAATATAGTGAGGTAAATAAGCTATAATTTATTAATTAAAGGAAATTTTCTGCTTTAGGATTCTATTTATGTTGATTAGGTAGTTGGAAGGGTAAAAGCCTCCCAAGCCTACGATCGATAGCCACGCTTGACAGAGCTAATGGCCACATCGGGAATGAAATGTCCCAAGTAGTATTACTACCAGCAGTCAAGAATTTTAGTCAATGCTCGCAAGAGTGAACTAGCTAACTGAAATCATACTTGTGTCAAGTGTGATAACGTAAGGGAAGATAATGACATTACCTTACTATTAGTGTTGTCCAAAACTGGTGCCAGAAGACTCGGTAAGGCCAGAGACGCGAACGTTAGTCGTCCTAATCAGGCGTAAAGGGTGTGTAGGCTGCTTTAAAGTTTTTCTTTATTACTTAAATTCTTTTACTTAATATATCTTTAAAAAGGATATAAAAAGATCTAAACTTATTTAATGTAGACTGATTAATTCGTTTAAATATTTAATACTAATAACTAAAATTGTTTAGTTAAAAAAAGAATAAACTGATAATGAAAAATTATTTAGTTATTTAGAGTTAATTAAAGTAGAGATAAGATGAATAAAAGCTAGAATCAAATAGAGGATAAAATAATATTTAGAGGAGGGGTGATATCCTAAGATACTAAGTAGAATATTAATGGTGAAAGCTTTTATCTATTAATGATTGACGCTGAGAAACGAAGGTGGGGATAGGAAATAGGATTAGATACCCAGATACCCCTCACTGTCAACGATGAATGGTGGTTGCTAGTTAAATATAATAATTGGTGGCGATGTTAACACGATAACCATTCCGCCATGTGAGTACGACTGCAAAGTTGAAAACAAAAAAATTAGTCGGTCTCGAAGCAAACGAAGTGAAGCATGTTATTTAATTCGATAATCCGCGTACAACCTTACCAGTTCTTGCATAACAATTCTTTTTAATTAAAGATAATATAATAAAATTATATTCGTTACAGGTGTTGCATGGCTGTCGTCAGTCCGTATCGTGAGAAGTTAGGTTAGATCCACAAACGGACGCAATCCCTATTATTAATTTATACTTAATAATGTTATGGTGTTGATATAGCATCATTTGGGGCTAAGACAAGTCTTTATGGCCCTCATGAACTGGGCTATAGACGTGCCACAAAAACTTTTACAAAGTGATGCAAAATCGTCCCTGCCTTTTTAGGCTTTATTTATTAAATTAAATATACTTTATAAGTGGGAATATAAGAAAGAGCTAAACATTAAAAAAAGTTAAAATTTTAAAATACTAGTCGGATTGTCATCTGCAACTCGGTGACATGAAGAAGGAATTTCGAGTAATCGTTGATCATTAGGCGCAACGGTGAAGCCTGCATTCGGGATGAACTAACTGTCTGTCGCTGGGAAGGAGCTTAACTTGGTGGAAATTTGAGTGAAACTAATCTTTTACATAGGCATTATAAATTTTAAAACTTTTTATTCTTTATAGTTCGCAAGCTTTTTTAATCTATTTTCTTAGGATAATATTTTGTTAATTAGTCATTTATTAAAGAACACCTTTGTTAAGTTAATTAGCTTTAGTTAATCCATTTAAGTAACATCTCAAAAGTCATAGCAAGGTAGCCGTACTGGAAAGTGCTGCTGGATAATAATAATTTTTTTACCCCCGTTCATTTTATCTTTTTTTTTTTATCTAGATATTTAACTGGATTTATTGGCCTTGCTTCTATTAATTCTTTATTAAATTATAGAACTTATTAATTATTATATTTTTATATTTAAAATTAATATATAAATTTATAAAAATAAGATAATTAACTTTAAAAGGGGGTTAGCTGAGTGGTTTAGCGGTGAATTTACACTTTATGAACAGAGTTTCGATTACTCTACCCCTTATTATTTTAATTGAATTGTAAAATTTTATATTTTTTTAATAAATATTTTATATTTAGTACTCTTTTTATAGTTAGATTCATAACATTTTTTAATTGATTTATAAATTACTATAATATAGAAAATTTTTATTAAGTAATAATTTAATTTGCACTTATTACTTTAAATAAAAATAAATCTTTATTCTTTTTTTATATAGAGAGTTAGTTTGTTGGAGTGTAGGCATAGCCCTTAATTACGAGTGTGCCGAAATGGTAGCCGGGTGAATCTTAGGAATTCATGGTTTTAGAATCGTAAGAGTTCAAGTCTCTTTACTCGTAAGATTCTTAAGAAAAAAAAAAAAGAAGAGAACTGTAAACTTTACATCTTTAGCTGAATTGGTACAGCGATTGCCTTCGAAGCAACTGTTTATTGGTTCGAGTCCAATAAGATGTCGTATTAGCCTGGCTTAACCTAATAAAAAGAGGAATAGTAAGAGTAAGTTTAAGTATTGTGTTATTTAATTATATATTGATTATAGATTTGGTGTGGTTTAGTGTAAGGATGGTCTATTATAAAATGTATTTTGTTTATGAAATATTTATTTTGTTTATTGTTTTGGTAATGTTAATTAAAGGTTGAAAATTGTTAAGTTTGGGGTTGTAGGGCTACTTTTACTGAGGTTTTAAGATAACATTGTGTCGAGGTGTCGAGGACTCTTTCGGTAAATTGTAGGCTAGCTCAAGTCTCACCGGTTTTCAAACTATTCTAGGGAAAGGGACTTTTTATTTCTTTATAAATATTTTTTTTTCATCTTAATATAATAATATCTAATGATATATGATTCTTTAATTACTAAAGGTACAAATACAAAACATAAAGTAAGTACTTCATATTGTGTATATAATTTACTTCTAGCTAAGTCAGTTAAGACGTAACTATATAATAAATTAGGATTAGAATCTTTAATAATTAATAAATTATCATTATTTAAATTAAAAATTTTTTCTCCTTTACCAACTCCAATTAAGAAATTAACACCATAAGCTCTATCACGGTCTAAGGAATTTAAAAATTCTCTAATATCTTTAACACTAAAAAAGTTATTAGTATTATTTAAAATTATAAAGAATCTATTAGGATTAACAATAGACCAGTGATTTAATAAACAGTCTTTACTAATAAAATTTAATTTACTATTATTTAATTTATTAAATTTTAAGGTTTTTTCATGTAGCCAGTTGAAGTAGGTTTGTTTCATTGTATAAATTGTTTTTGTTTTGTATGGTTTTTTTAAATAGCCCTAAAGGGACAGGAGGTTTAATCTTCAAGCAAAGCCAAGATTTGTATTTTTAATTATTCTGGAAATAAAGTATCTATAATTTCATCTTTAGTAATTAAAGAATCTTTAGATACTGTACTAACTCTATTAAAGTTATCAGCTTTTTTTTTTTTCTTCGGTATCAAGATGTACCGGTAAAGGTTTATTATCTTTTTTAAAGGCATCTTCAGCTTCAGTATTTGCAGGTAAGTTAGATTTAACTTATTTACCTCCTTTTACAGCATCAGCATACGTACCTTTACCTTTTTCTTTACCTTTTTCACTTAATCTTTCTAGAGCTAATTCCCTGAAGTGTTTTTCTTCATCGCTAACTTGATCAGCTACTTCATTACTAATATCTACATCTTTTAAAGCACTAGTACTTGCTCTAGGAGTATCCGAAGCATTACTATCCGTATCGGTATCTACTCTTTTTTGGAGTTGTCTTTCTGCACTTTGTTTAACTTCTTCTGCAGTAGGACGAGCTTTGTGTGGATCAAAAAGATCGTGATAGCTAAGATTTTTAAGAAGATCTTCATGTCTTTCTTCTAATTTTCTTAACCATGCTTCACGTGAAATAAATACCGTATCCGGATTATCTTTCCGTTTCATACAATCTTCGATTATTTTAGTCCATTATCTAGGTGAAATATAATCAGGTCTCCAGTATTGATCAAACATACTTAGATTTTCAGGGACAAATCTCATATTCTAAGGATTTAAAAGAATCTCAGACCCATCTGAACCAGTAGGACTAGGCGGTGGATCATTTCTACCTCTAATTTTATTATAGGTTTTAGAAATAAAAGCTAAAACAGTTGATACACCAGCAGCACCTATTGAATATATACTTAATCCCATTTCTTTAACTGAATCTCCATAAACTGTAACTACTATTGTACCGGAAATTAAAATTAAAGCAATAAGAATATATTTTAGATAATAACTATTCATAATTGAATCTAAGTTCCAACTATTTCCCAGTCCGTCGCAAATTTCAACTTTCTTATAATCTTTTCTAAGAGAGAAAAAATCTTCGATCTGTTCTTTAATTGAAACAGCTTCCTTTTTACTAATAGTTTTAGTTTTATTATTAACAGGTGAAGAAGGTGAGACTACATTTTCTTTTTCTACTGTTTTTTTTATTAATTTTAGGTGTATCCTTAATTACTTCAATATCATCAAATTTCAATTTATCTAAAAAATTATTAAAATAATAGATTATATTAGTTTTAAAGTCTTTAAAGAAATATCCGATTGCTTCAAATAAAATTAATGGATTAACTGAATTAAATATTAAAAAATAAGTTAGTGAAGAAAGTAAATAGAATATAGTTTTATTAAACTTCCATAAATAATTAAAAATTTTACAACTTCCTGTCCATTATTATCAATATAACCAGAAACTTTAGGTGCTATAAACACAGCTTCTTTAATAGTTGCTTCTAATTTCCACTGACCAATATTTTTACTTATTAGATTTTCCGGTAAAGGTTGATCAATAAAGATAGAATCAGTGTCAAAATAAAAAATTTTGATATTATTGTCTAGGCAAAATTTTTTAATTTCACTTAAAACTATTCTAGAATAAGCAGTAACTGCTCTTGCTACAGCAATATTAGATTTTATATCTTCGGAAGAAGCAATAGATTTTTGTAAATTATTATTAATTTTATTTTTATCTAAGAAACTTAATAAAATTTTATTTTCAAGATAAAATAATTCATTAATGTCACTAGTATCAATAAAATCGTCTAAATCATCCTTATCAATAATTATAAATTCGTTTAAAATGGGTTTTAAACCAAATCTACCGTATACACTATTCATAAGAATTTTAGCAATAAAATTCATTGGGTGAGATTTATCGTATTGAAGTCTTAAATTATATAAATCATTTACATAATCATGCAAAATATTATGATCATCAAATGTATAACCTCTTAAGATTTCAAAATTATAACCGAAATTATCTCTAGCAAATTTCAATTCTTCACTAAAGAACCAACCTTTGAATCTACCTAGTGGACTAATAGTTTTATTGTTATTGTGAATTTGCAATACTGGAATATTAAGTTTATTAGGTGTATTAATTATAGCTTCAAAGAAACCTAAAGCTTTAGGATCTTTTTTAAAAATATCACCTTCAAATGCTTTTATATTACCTAATGGCATATTATTTTTAAGCATTGAATAAGGGTATAAAGAATTAATATCATAATAAAAAAGATTTTCTCCATAAGGTAAAATAAATTCAGTACTTTCACCAGTGTAACTTTGATTAATATCCTTAAACAATTGACCAGTAATCAATGGTACAGTATTCTTACTTAAATATTTACTTCTGAATATACCGAAAGCTAAACTAGGTAGTGTAGGATAATTATTAATATTTAAATTATATAAATCAAAAATCAAACTATTAAATTTCATAAGAATTAAATAAAGGATTTTACAATCTAATTGTGCATATTCAATAATCCCATTTCTTAATTTATCTTCATTTAATTGAAGGATATTTAAATTATCCACAGATTTAAATTCAAAAGTACCAAAGCTTCAACAATCTTAATTTTAGTTTCTTCTGCTGAGATTTTATTTTCTAACAATTTATTAAATTTATCTTCTAATAGTCTATTTCTATCTACTACTTTATTATAATTTTCTAATAGTTTATTTTCTTTTAAACCTACAATATATTTTTCTACACTAAGAATACCCACGCCAACACTAAAATATTTACCTGTTTTGTTTACTTATTAATTGCTTTAAAGTGGTTCCATAAAATAAAGTGGTAGGGGTTTATTAAAAAATATTCTTATTAATTTAAGATTTTAAATCTTTTACTTTAAACATTTTTGTTTCCTTTATTTTAATAAAAAAGGAGGATACATTATGTTTAATTTTATTAATTTAAATTAAATTTACTATCCTCTTCTTTTAAATAAAAATTCTGTATTAAAAATATAATATCCTTTATAAAATAAAATCCTTATAGGTATAAAGTTCGCATTACCTATTTATTATTTACAGGTCTAACAGTTTATCCTATAATTTAAGTTTAATCTAAGAATATCCCAAATAATTCAATTTAATCTAATAAACCCTTACTACTAACAGTTAAATTATTAGACCTAATCATATAACTATTCCCAAATTCTACTTTTGGGCCTATTCTTTCAAGCACAGACCATAATAAAGGGGATTAATTAGTAAGAATAAAAAAATAATAATATTAAGAACTTTTATTTTTTATTAAACTTATCGGATAGAAGAGTTTGTATCTCAGATACAATTTGAGATTGTCTGTTTTGAGTTTGGTTTTTATATTCTAATATACTAGATCTTAACTCTTCATAATCTGTATTAGATAAACCTCCTTTAATTTTAGATTCTTCTATTTGATTTAAAATAGAATCTGAGGTTTTAGAAAGTTCACTGTTATTATTTAATTCACTTAATCTTTTATTTAATAAGACTTCTAAATTAGGATTATTTTTATTAGGAAAAACTTGATTTAAAGTATTACCTAAGAAAGGTGCAAATAAAGGATCTCTACCCGATTGTTTTAGTACTTCATCAGTACCTAACATTAAACCTAAAGTTAAACCCACTGGTTGTGCCACTTCACAAGTACCTTTAACACACATAATAGCTTTAACAGCTAGAGTAGCCAATCTATCTAAAGGTGAATTTTTAATATCTAATTTATCACTCTTTAATAAAAAATAAATATGTTTTATTCTAAAATAAGATATTACTATATGGTATATTAAAAATACAAATGCTATAAAAAAAGTAACATAAATTATATATAAAGGAGCGTTTAGATATTTATTACTTAACAAAGTTAAAAAACTTAAACCACCTAAAACTCTTAGTATTCTAATTAATGGATGATTTTGTATTTTTAATATGTGATCTGGTAAAGTTGGAGTTAATAAACCTTTAATTATTCCTAATTTTAAACGTTGAAAAATATTATTCATTATTTCTAAATTATATATTATATTTGCAATAGCGTCTAATTGTTATATAGCCCCAAGTAATCAGTGCTAGGCTATGATAAAATAACCATTTTAGATTAAAAATTTAATTAATACTCAAGTATTTTATTAATTTAATCTACGGAAATTAATAAAATTTTCTTAATTAAATTGAACACTTTTGTTGAAACATGGTTTTATTATTTTATTTAATTTCTTTTGTTGATAATTAAACTTTTAAAAGTATAAGATTACAAATATATTTAAAAAGTTGTATTGTATTGCTAAATTAATGTTTTATAGCAATGTTTATATATTCTCTTTTAATTTTAGATACTCAATTTATAACTTATCCCCCAAAAAGGGGATTAAAAGAACTAAATTTACTTAAAAAAGCTAAAATCTAAGTTATTAATGGATAACTTAAAGTAATATTTATAACTAAATAGAGAAATTACTTTGTTATCCCTTGAATACACAAACAAAGCATCTGGATACATATCCCCAAAGGTAAGTAGTAGCCGCCGTCCATAACCTTCAGACTTATATATTCTTATTATTGCTTGTTCTTTATCATTTTTATTAACTTGAATTTGAGTTACAAATCTGATAAAGTTTGCTATTAATTCATTTTCATCTTTAAAAGTAAAAGTTTTACTTAAAGAAGATTCTTTTTGAGTAATAGCCAAACAAATATTGTTGTTTAAATCTGAAAAAATGAACATTTTAAAGATAACTGTATTAGCCATTAAAGTTAAATTATGTAAATAAAATTTTTAGTACCAGTATCGGAATTTTCTTAAACTGTTTTTTAGTAGATTTACCTATTGCCCACCCAACCTTACCTCAAAATCTTTTATAGTATCCTGAATTAATATGTTATCTTAGATCAAAGTGTAGAAAGATTATATTATTTAGCTTAACTGATGTTTCTTTAAAAGAAGTTTTAAGTAATATATGTATTTAAATTAATTAATAAATAAAAAATAAATAAAATAAAAAATAAGATAAAAATAAAAAATAAGTAAAAAATAAAAAAAGAAAAGAATAAATAAAAAACTAAAAGTTAGATAATATTTTTACTTATAATAGATAATAGGTCTGTTATTTATAAGGTTTTATATTATTTTAAACTAAATTTAATAAGCCTATAATTTAATGGTAGAATAATTTCTTGATGAGAAATCTGTAGAAGTTCAAATCTTCTTGGGCTTACAAAATAAAACAGATATTTACCAGTATAGTATTTAAGCCGCACTTTGCTACTATAATTAAACTTAATAGCATATACTTCCGTGTCTAATTCTTTCTGTTTTAGACTAAGTAAGAAAACAAAAAATAAACAAAAATATTAAATATAAATAAATAAATAAGACATTTGATATATAAAAATATTTAGTTAATCCTAAAAATTAAAGTTTAATTTTGCAATATAAAGTATAATTAGTTACAGTGTACAAGTTAAAATCAATATTTTATTACAAAATTTATTGTAAGAAATAAAAAGTATAAGATACCATATTAATTTATGGTATAAAAGAAAAATAAATATGTAATAGTATCAAGTGTATACCGTTTTACGGTACTTAAATAAAACTTTTTATTATTATAATTTTAATTTTAATCTCACTAAATTTAATTCTCTTTAGTAATCTAAAGATTAGAATTAAGGCTGTAAGATAGGATGTTTAACAACACAAAAGTTAAAAATTAAAAAAAAATGAAAATAAAAATTTAAATCATTATCTTAAATTAAATATTAGATAAGAAATGTAAAAAGAAAAATAAGAAAGTAAAAACAACCACACAAGAAAATTAAATGAGACTCTTAAAATCGCATGTTTTACTTAGATTAGTTAATTCTTATCTAATAGATTCGCCTCAACCGGCTAATATTTCTTATTTATGGAATTTTGGATCTTTATTAGGAGCATGTTTAATAATACAAATATTAACAGGTAGTTTTTTAGCTATGCACTATCAAGCTCATGTAGATTTTGCATTTTCATCTGTAGAACATATAATGAGAGATGTTAATGCTGGTTATATTATTAGATATTGCCATGCTAATGTGGCTTCATTTTTCTTTATATTTTTATATGCACACATAGGTAGAGGAATCTATTACGGATCATATAGATCACCTAGAGTATTATTATGGTCAATAGGAGTAATAATTTTAATCTTAATGATGGCTATAGGTTTCTTAGGTTATGTGTTACCTTATGGGCAAATGAGTTTATGGGGTGCTACAGTAATTACTAATTTACTAAGTGCTATACCCGTATTTGGGCAAGATTTAGTAGAATTAATTTGGGGTGGATTTAGTGTAAGTAATGCTACACTTAATAGATTTTTCTCATTACATTATTTATTACCTTTTTTATTAGCTGCTTTAGTGGTGGCACATTTTATAGCTCAATTGTAGGGCCTTTATATTGGTAACAATATAAGTATGAATCAAGCTATATGCTGGAATCTCCTAAAGCTTAATCTACGGTTAAAGTATCGTAATAATGATTAAGATGTACAATGGACAATCAGCAGGAAACTAAATTTAATATTAATTTAAGATTAGGATCCTCAGAGACTACACGCTTGACATCTTATTAAAATAAAAATCAGATGATGATATAGTCCAATCTATTCTGAAAGGTATAGAATTTATTGTCTATATTTAATTTGAGGGGTTATTCTGCTTTGCCTTTTAGTTTTAATTAGTAACTAAATTTAAACAGACTTACTCCAAAAACAAAACTACTTTTCTCCAGATTAGGTACACCAAGTATTAAAATGTTAAATCTAGATGAATTAAACATGAATAGATTATAATTAAATACTAATACTGGGGTTATCTTTAGACAAGAATCTAAATTTTAATCTGAATTATTAGATAAAAATAAAATATATCTAGAACTTGTAATAACTCCACTTAGATTAAATTATAAATACTGGTTTAATAAAAGATAAACTCAGTAAAGCTAAAATATCTTACCTAGGTTAAACCTATGGTATAAATCAGTTTAATTTAAAGGAAAAAAATAGTACCAATAAATATTTCATTATATTTAACACCCCTAAGTTAGCTTAAAGAATTAAGTATAATGAAAGTTTAACAGTAAAATTTAGACTTTTATTTAGAAATGTTTTTAATTTGAAAGAATTAAATATTAAAATAGACAGCAAAAGATAAAAACTTTACTATTAAATTAACTATTATTTTATCTAATAAAGAGAAATCTCTATTTACTTTTTATAAATCAAATAATCAATTCTCATAAGTTAAAGATTTAATTATTAAAATTCAGAATCTAGATAGAAAATATATAATAAATATAGAATAACAATAAAATGCTACATGTACATGGATCTAATAATCCTAATGGTATAACATCTAATGGTGATAGATATTCAATACATCCGTATTTTATATTTAAAGATTTAGTTACTCTATTCATATTCTTCTTAGTTTTATCTATTATAGTATTTTATTTTCCTAATTTATTAGGACACAGTGATAATTATATTCCAGCTAATCCTATGCAAACACCTCCTTCTATTGTACCTGAATGGTATGTAAGATGCCATGTTTAAGAGTAATCTTAGACTTTTTTAACTTTACTATATGCTGGAAACTCCTAAAGAATTAAATACCTTATTATTAAGGTGAAAATTTTAATTATGTAACAATGGACAATCAGCAGGAAACCAAATTATATTATTAATATAAAAGTAGGATCCTCAGAGACTACACGTAAAGCTCCTCTAATTAATTAAAGGATGAAGATATAGTCCAGCCATTTTTGAAAGATAATGGATAAAAATAAAAATACAATTAAATCAAATTTAAGAACTTCTATTAGTTTAGTCTTTTCTCATATTTATTTAATTCCCTAAATTTTGAATAAAGAAGAGATATCCTATTTATTTAAATAAGAAATCTTTAAAGCAGATATTAGTAAGCTTAATCTTAGGATATTTAACTATAAAGGTCTAATCCTTAAATGATCAGTCTATATTCAATTTAAGGATACAGTAGTTTAAGAATACATCATCTTAATTAAATATCCCATGTCTTAGGTTTATTTAAATCTTATTTATCTAAAGATTTTCATCTTAAAGAAAAAGTATTTACAAATAAAAGAACTAACAAAAATATATAGTTCCGTTAATTTAGCTACTTTAATTATGCCTTGTTTTAATATTTACAAAATCCTATTTTATAAATCAAATAATTTGAAAAGAGTAATTTATATTATTCAAGTATTTCTTACTCAAAAGGGATTAGATATTTGTACTACCGAAGATTTATTAAATCTACAAAAACATTAGAAATTCTTTTTGGAGTAAATTATTTAAAGTTTTCTAAACCTAAAGATAAAAAGGAGAAAGAAATTCTATATAAAAATAAATCAAGGTTATATTAAGAAACAATATCTCTTCAGATATGCTTAAAAATAAGATTTACAAATTTAGCTCTAATAATTATTTTTATTTTTAAACGATCTTCTACCTTTCTATGCAATATTAAGATCTATACCTAATAAATTATTAGGGGTATTAGCTATGTTTGGTTCATTATTAATTTTATTAATTTTACCTTTAAGTGATTTATCTAGAATTAGAGGTTGCCAATTTAGACCTGCTATGAAAGTAGCTTTCTGGTTCTTTGTTGTAAATTTTGTAATTTTAATGTGGATTGGTTCTCAACATCCTAATAGTCCTTATGTTGAAATTGGTCAAATAGCTACAACTTTCTATTTTGCTTGGTTCTTAATTATAGTACCATTTATTGGTTTAGCTGAAAATACTTTAATGGATTTAGCTTTGGAAGCTTAATAGGGCTAATTTCTGTATTTAATTTAAGTTTATTTTCAAAGGGCTTACTTACTTCTGATTTTTATTTTTATTCTAATTTTTTAATTAGAGGCTAGTATTCATATTTGGAAGTAGAGAGATGTTTTTAAATGTCAGATGAGGCTCTACAGAATAAAAGTTATTATAATTATTCTTTTTTTATAATACTAATTAATCCCCTTTATTTTACTTTATATCACCAGTAATAAAAGAATATAAAAATTTAAAATGTAATAAGCTGAAATAGTTTAAATGGTTAAAACATACCACTCATGACGGTAAAATAAAAGTTCGATCCTTTTTTTCGGCTATTTAAATTTGGTGGTGAGTTAGCTTGTTTTTTATTATTAGTGGTATAGGATCTAAGTATAATTATGTTAATTATTCTTGCTATTCTCTGGTCTATATCCTATATTCTTTACAGTCTTTATCTATTTATTATATAATAAAAAAATGAATAAGATATTAAAAATTGGAGATCATATAATTAGAAATTATCCTTTAGATCAGATTTGTAATATATTTTAAATAAATTTAAATACTTTAAGATTAGTAGGAGGATTTAGATTTGGAACATGATTTACTTATTTGTATTTCAGGAGTTGGATTAGATACTAGGAAAAAAGGTAAGAAACATATTTATTCCTCATTTGAAAATTTAATTTAAAAATTTTTGATAATATAATAAATAAAATTTAATAGCTGATAAATTAGGAATTAAGAATATAAAAATACAAACTCTAATATTTAATCTAAAATCTTTTCAAATATGAGTTTCTGAAGATAAGCTTTCTAAAAAGAAAAAATTATTGAGAAAAATAAAAATTGAGTAAAAAAAAATTTAACTAATAAAAATTAAAAGAAATGAGTATAAGCAAAATATTCAGAGTTACTAAAATTTATTCTAAAAACCAAAAAAGGAATAAATTAATAATAGTACAAATAAAGTTATATCTATACAAAAATTCTTTTTATTTAATGTTCAATAGTTTAATTAATATCCCCAATCTTTTTAATAGCTTTTTTCCTTCTATTTGGATAGTTTTAACAATAGCTTCTATTTTTATATTTTCTATTATTCTTATTAGTTTAACTATTGGAGCTATAATTTTATTTTCTAAACCTAGAAATCGGAAAGTAACAAAATTAGGTAGTGGAGCTATTAGTCTGGCTATAGGTAGAGGTGCGCACGATGCTTTGGGGAAAATTAAAAAAGTTTACTTATTATATGATAAAAGTTCATCTTCAGATTCAAACTCTTCAGAAAACAGCAAAAAAGCTAAATCACCATTACCCTTTTTTAAATTTTACTCTTTAAATATAGGGTCCACTTTATCTTTATTCCCTTTATTTAATATTAGTAGTTTAGAACCAGCTAATTTAACTGATTTTCAACTGTTAGTTTTTTATTTATTATTGTCTTTTCTAATGGGATTATGGTTATATATAGATATAATAGGTACACTAATAACTCTTTATTTAATAAAGTATACTAATATAGAAGAAAAATATCCTAAATACAAAAAATTTATTAATTATTTCAATAGAACAAATTTGATTTTCTTAGGTTTTGAAATATTCTTATTTTTAGCTTTTTATTTATACCTTATATTTATTTGTATTAAGTTTTTATTCTAAATCTTAAGATTACACTCTTTTCCCCCTTTAAATTTAGAATTAATAATTTATAATAAAAAGTATTTAGCTTAAGTTTTGTTACTTAATCTTAAAAAAAATTCTGTTAATTTAAAAGAAATGAGTATAACAGAAATATTCAGAGTTACTAAAATTTATATTAAATAACCAAAAAATAATTAAATATAGTACAAATAAAGTTATATCTACACAAAAAATATATTAATTAAATGTTCAATAATACAAATATTTACTCATCATATTTAATTTTAAATTCTCCATTAGAACAATTTGAAGTTACAAATTTACTAGGTTTAAATGCACCAATCTTTGGGTATTTAAATATTACTTTAACAAATTTAGGATTCTATTCTTTATTTGTTTTATTTTTAATTATCAGTTTGCATTACATGGGAAATAATGAAACAAGATTATTACCCTCAAAATGGTCAATAGTATTAGAAAGTTTCTTTGCTAGTATCAATTCAATGGTTAGAGAACAATTAGGTAAAGAATTATATTTACCTTTTATTTATGCTTTATTCTTCTTTATTTTAATATGTAATTTAACTGGTAATGTACCTTATTCTTATACAGTTACAACTTCAATTATTGTTACAATTGGTCTATCATTTACTATTTTAATTGGAGTTACTATTTTAGGTTTATCTATACATAAATTACATTTCTTTTCTTATTTTGTTCCTTCTGGAACTCCTATTGCTTTATTACCTTTATTAGTATTAATAGAAGTAGGTAGTTATTTATCTAGAGCTTTCTCTTTAGGTATAAGATTATTTGCTAATATGGTTGCCGGTCATACACTATTAAAAATATTATCTACTTTCCTATATCAAATGTTCAGTAGTAGTATAATAGTAGCAGTCTTAACCTTATTACCTTTCTCTATTTTCTTGGCTCTTATTGGTTTAGAATTAGCGGTGTCTTTAATTCAAAGTTATGTATTTACTTTATTAGTTTGTTCATATATTAAAGATGCTATTGAATTACACTAATTTTTAGTTTATCCCCGCCCCTTTACCACTGTTTTGGAGAGGTACTGACATTCTTAATTTATATTTTATAATAGGCTGGTCTGGTATTAAAGTATATTACAAACTTTAGGGCTTTTTAATTAAACTTTAATTTTAAATACTAATTTTATAACCTTTAATAAATTTATATTCTAATTAAAATAAAACTATCTCACTATCAATTTAATTTTAGGGTTTATTTATCAGTATTAAGAGTATATGTATCCTTACTTTTGTATTATTTAGATCATTTTCTTTATAGAGGATATTAATCTTAATAGCTTAGGGGCATTCAGAGGCTTTGGCTTTAAAAACTTTTTATTCTTAAACTTAGGATTATCTAGGCCCTGAGGGGTTGGTTGAAAGTCTACTAAGTATAATATAAATCAAAATTTATCTTTTCTTATTTACCTTACAATTAATATAATTATATTTTTTTCTTAATTTAAAGACCTATTTTTATAATGAATAAATTTGATAGTAATATTTAAATATAAAAGAAGTTGATTAGATATTAAAGAATAAAATTAATTCTGGCAACTATAATACTTAACATTTAAATATTTTAATAAAGTATTAAACATTTATTTTGCTATAAAATATAA
>Ga0137409_10001297_pt1 | contig 27157 bp, 21 predicted proteins | sample CZODoug1_16funga_FD_122059 | JGI IMG/M metagenome (GOLD analysis project Ga0137409, IMG submission 122059) | Vadose zone soil fungal communities from Angelo Coast Range Reserve, California, USA - CZODoug1_16fungal (Hybrid Assembly) | ecosystem: Environmental > Terrestrial > Soil > Vadose zone...
CAGGCCGGTCGGCAGCCCAGATGGGGGGTTGGGCGCGGCGGGCACGGATGCAGGCACGACCTGTGGCGATGGCGGTGTCGGAGCTCCTGCCCACTGCCCGCCACCCAAACTGGTTAGTATCACGGTAATCCTAAACGCAACCCAATCGAATGTGACTGGCGCTAAGAATTGGGCAACGGTAAAAAAAACAACCGACGATGTGATCGTACAGGCTACAACTACTCCAAAGAATGACGCGAGCGAATGGAACCAGATTGCTTGGTCGGGTGATCCTGGTGTTCCCGTTCCGGGTATGCCCAATCAGAGAAAACTTTCCCGTGCAGCCCGCAAGAAGTTTCATGTCGAGGCTGCACTGGGGGGTGTCAGCGATTCAGTGGATGTATGGATTCTCTGGGCTTCAGTCGCGATTCTGACAAGCGGCACCACTCCCCCGAATTCTGCCCAATTCGGCCTGCTGTACGACGGTACAGAAAATCTTGGGGCGAAGTCCTACGCCAGCGGCAACGGAGCAGCCGGCAAGATTGCACCCTTCGCGGTAATCAGCCCAAGGGGGATGCACGACGTGATAAAGTCAGGTTGGGAGTTCAAGAGAGAACGTATTTCCCACGACTGGAAGGATGGGATCAAGAATACTGCTGCCAACTACTGGAACACGAGTTGGGTCGACGATACATCGCCCGCCCGCTGGAAGAAACTGAGGCCAGACGCAGATGACAAGATTTATGATTTGGATGGACCGAATATCGCAGCGGCTGCAACGAACGACTACGAAACCTATAACAATTTTCGCCAATGGATTGAGTGGAACAGCGAGAGATGCTCGGACAATGCGGATTGGTACTTCCAAGGCCGGTGGCAAAGGGCCGCATCGCCCCAGGTTAGTCTGAAAGATGTGGGAACTGGCAACATTAGACTTCCTGATACCTCATCCTTTCATCCCTGAGGTGACGCGTATGATCGTGCCAAACGAAGTCGCAAAACGAATTGGCTTGTCGGCCGTTTTCCTATTCTCGTACCTGGCCGTCGGCGTTGCAGGTGAAACAGCTCCTGGCAGTGCGAAAGGAAACACATCGATGATAGATCAAGAAACCGTGCAACTGATGAGCAGGCTAGATACGTTGGATGAGCGATCCCGGATAAAACTGGTTTCGCAAGTAGACGACCAGCGCAACCAACTACTCAACATCCTTGTGAAATACATAGATACGAGCCCTTCCACGAACGTGCGAGCGGCTGCCATCTACATTATCGGTCGCCACCGCCTCTCCGAAGCTGCGCCAGAGCTCATTCAGCATATCGATTTCGACGCCGGAGAAGCACCTCGCTCCGGCTCGTTGCCGTTGTGGGGGCGATTTCCAGCGGCGGAGGCGCTAATAACAATTGGACTACCTTCTGTTGCGCCAGCGATAGAGTTGCTAGCCTCCGATGCCAATGAACTTCGCCGCGATCTTGCGACGAAGGTTATCCGCTATGTCGAAGGGTACGACGTCTCGAAGTTCATTCTGGATCGTGCTTTTTCAGCGGAGACCGGTGCCAATCGCAAAGCAAGACTTGCCGAGGCTGTGGCGCGCCTCGAGAGATTGCCAAGAAACTGATGCAGGTCGACAACGGATCGGGTCACCTGATCAGTGAATAGACCTTCCTGGGCACGGAGTCACTGCCAATGAGTCCGAAGTGAATAGCATGTATTCTGGGCTATATCGGTGAGGTCAAAGCACTGACTTGACCAACTGGTCGGAAGAGCAGCAACGGACCAGTAGTGAGTTGTGCTTGTACTTCTCAGTACCTGTTGGCTGCTTGGCCTATTGCGGTGATATCGATCGGCGAATCCTCACGAGATAATGTATCAATGAGCCCACCGTCTGGCGGCCACTAAAGACCTTGCCGTACCAACCACAAACAGAAAATTCATCGAGCCTCGTGACGTCGGTGTAGTTCGGGCTGAACGCGTCGATGGACCGTTCTGAATGACCGGCGTACTGAGCTTCCCTGCCATGCTGGATCATCGGCGGTCTGACGAGGGAGTTCCGTCAACTTCGCCGGGAATCAATCTCCTGTTGCACTTGAGGACCCTCGGTTTTTTCCTGTGATTCGGCGAATCCCGTAAATAATGAATACAAAGGCTGGAATAAGCGAAGAAACTGAAGCGTGCTCCGCTGGTGGCACACTTATGGAAGGCACTCCGAGTTCCGACATGATCTGGTGGATCGCTTGTCCTTGCTCGGCGGTTCTTTCGATGTTTTCTACCAGTTCCTGCAGTTTCATGCTCATTTGGATGGGTGACAAGAGACCATTCTTCTCCATGAGCTGCCGAACGGCCTCGGCCAGATCTTGAGCCTGTTTCCTTGCATTTTGGAGATTCTTTTGTTGCTGATCGAGAGACTGATTTGCCGACCAACGATTGTCACGGGGAACGTTGCCTAAGTTGCGCTGCATTGCCTGAAGACGATTCTGTTCGCTCTGAATGTCGCGAACGATCAGCCGGAGGTTGTCGGCGATACGTTCCAGTTCGGCCACGCGAAGGTTTCGCTCCTGCACCTCTTCAGGTGCTCCTTTCAAGAGTGCGTCCATAAGCGGAACCAGTTGCTGCCGCATCAGCTGTAAACGTGTCGTGACCATATTCAGTTCGACCATGAGGGTTGTAACACCTCCTTCACCGAGCCAGCGATAGGTAAGCAGTAACTAATGCGAAGGTAAGTATCCGTTACAGTTGCTAAAGTACACCGTCGTTTTGATTGCTCGCAAGTCTTATCTGCGTAGGACAACTGACCAGCGGATTGGCATTCTTCTGAGCTTTTCAGGCTGGTACGATATCAGCGAACGAGTCACTTCGGACGATTGTTTGGAGTTCAGGGAATGGCGGTCATTCTCGAAATCAAAGGCGGGCCATTCGCAGGGAAGCGCGTCGCGGTAATGGGCGGGCAGACGGTTTCAGTAGGCCGCACGAACCGAGCGAATTTTGCGATCCCTCACGACACGTTCATGTCAGGCGTGCACTTCGCGGTTGAATATGGCCCTAGGGGCTGCGTCCTGACCGACCGGAAAAGCAGTAATGGGACGTTCGTGAACGGCACCCGCGTGACACAAGTGCCGCTCAACGGCGGTGATGAAGTCCGCAGCGGCCAGACCGTGTTTGTGGTGCGGGTGGTCGACGACGAGCCTCTCCTAACCGGTGCCAAACCCTTCCCGCCAGCAGTCAGGTCTCTTCCGCCGCCAACACCGTTGCCGGTGAAGCCGACTGAACGGACAGTGCCTCTAGACGAACCCGAAAACAGAGGGCGCGCGCGCCCACCGGTTCCCCCTAAACCACCATTTCCACCTCCCGTTACGAGGCTGCGCGGGAAGCCACTCTTAACGATTGGCAGCTGGACTTTTTCAACGTTGCCCGAGCAATGGACCGCGCAAGGGGAGTACGGCATACAGCGTGACATCCCGGATGCCTTTCCGAGCAGTGCCGTCGCCACGGAAGAGCCACTCAGCAGTGGTGTTTCTCTCCAGGAGTATGTAGAGGCACAATTGGCGATGCTGCGTCAGTATCTCCGGGAACCGCAGATTGACGCCGCACTACCTCCTAAAATTCACGGCGTCGAGGAGACGGTTGCTGTGGAAGTCCTCTACAAGACCAAAGACGGACAGGCTGTATTTTATCGCCGCGTGTACGCGCGAGTAGGCCGAACGGTCGGCGTACTTACGTTCACGACTCTGCAAACGGAGCTTGCGCAAGTCCGGCCCGCCTTCGAGGCGATCGCAGCCGGGGCAGGGTTTGCGCCTGCGGCGAAGGCACAATCGTGACTTCGTGGCCAGCTCGCGTCCAGTGCCGTTAAGATTTCGGTGTCGAACATTGAGCAGTTCATTGAGTGGATCTAGGCTTCTAAATTCATGCGAGTAGTAGTCCTGTTACCATCGCGTCGAACGACCTTCTCTAACCATCCTGTAATCAAAGCTCCTTCCGGCGTGCTCAAAAGCCGAGAACCCCCGGGTACTACGCCAAACTTCTTTGGGAGTCTATTGACTGTTTGGTGCTGATTTGGGAGCATGAGGGGCAGTTCTTGCGTTCGCTATCCTCGCCGGACACACAAGGTTTGTTCTTGATCGTTGGACCTTTGTCTTTAGGGACGAAGCCGCAAAGGATAATTGTCGCCAGGTAGCTGGAATGAAGAAACTCGGCAAATTCGAGATCGTGGAACAAATCGGCCGAGGAGCCATGGGCGTCGTGTATAAGGCCCGGGACCCCTTTATCGGCCGGTTGGTAGCCCTCAAAACGATCACTACGGGGCTGGCCGAAGACCCTGCATTACTTGAGCGCTTCTACCAAGAAGCGCGTTCCGCTGGTGCTCTAGAACACCCCAACATTGTCACAATTTATGAATTGGGTAAGGAAGGTGACACACCCTTCATTGCAATGGCGTTCTTGGAGGGAGGGAGCCTCGACAAGTTAATCGAGGCACGTCCCGTCCTTCCTTTGTCCCAAAAGCTAGGCTATATCGTGTACGTATGCAGAGCGCTCGAGTATGCCCATAAGCGGGGGGTCGTCCATCGGGACATCAAACCCGGCAACGTGATGGTGACGGCGGACGGAGCGGTGAAAGTGGTTGATTTCGGAATAGCCCGCTTAGGGGACACTGGTAGAACACAGACTGGGACGTTGATCGGCACACTGGGCTACATGTCTCCCCAGTTGATCGGAGGCAAGACTGCGGATGCGAAATCCGATATTTGGGCCGCGGGTGTGATGTTTTATGAGTTGCTAGCGTACCAGCGGCCATTCAATGGTGAGAATCACTACGCATTGATGATGAATATCCATTCGCAACCGCCCCCACCGATATTAGAAGCAGCGCCTAGCACCCCGCTCGATGTGGCGGAGGTCATGGAACGGATGCTACGAAAAGATGTGGACGAGCGTTTTCAGTCGATGGAAGAGGTTTTAATCGAGTTGGAACCGATCTGGAAGCGACTACAGCAGGCCGAAGTGTCAGTTTTGGTAGCAGACAGTAAGCAATTGTTCGAAGCCCGCGACCTAGGAAGAGCGCAAGACGCGTTGCGCAAAGCACTCCTTATCGATACCGCGAATACGCAGGCAAAAAATCTACTCGAAAAAATCAACGCGGATATCCGCCGCAGTGAGATTATTCCCCGGGTTAAAGGACGTGTCGAGAAAGGTGAGAATCTCTTGGCGGCCGGGCAATTCGAGGAAGCTAAAGCGGAGGCGGAAGCCGCGTTGCACCTTGATTCCACTTTCCTGCCAGCGCGCGAATTGCTCGCGCAAGTTCAGAGTGCCGCCGAGAGAGCTCGCGTGTTGGCGCAAGGATTGCGCACGACCAAACAGCGGCTCGCCGAAGGAGCTATCACTGAAGCCGAACTTCAGCTAACCAAGGTACTTGAAATTGACGCCGCGAATGTTGCCGCCCAGGATCTCCTGAAACAAATCAGGGAGGAAAAATCGCGGCGGGAATATCAAAAGCGGCTTTCCGAGATCTTACACCGCGCCAGATCATTCTGGACCGAACTTCGATACGACGAATGTATCCAGCTCCTTCTGGAGGCACAACAGAAATTCCCGGGGGAGGGCGAGATTGACAAGCTTCTGGAAACCGCCCGCCAAGACAAAGCCGAGCAGGAGAGGCAGACACTCCTGACACAGTCGAGGAGTTTCCTGCGGGCTCAACAATTCGATGAGGCCCTGAAGGTCCTGGAGCGTGTCCTCGCGCACTCCCCTGCGGATTCAACGGCCAAGAACCTGCGTACGCTTGCGCTGCAGGGGCGGGAACAGCAGACCCGTGAACGCCAGTTGAGAGAAGATCTGGCTACCCTCCGGGCGCTAGTCAAAGATGGAAAATACCAGGAAGCCATCGCGCGTGGAGAAGAACTCCTGCATGAATTCCCCAAAGATTTTGAGCTCGGAGAATTGATTGCCTACGCTCGCAGCGAACATATTCAGCGCGAGCAAAAACGGAAATTGGAGCGTTGGATAGAGAAGGTCAATCAAGGGATCAAGAATAGTCGCTTCCAAGAAGCGATCCAGGCCGCCAAATCTGGGCTGGATGAATTTCCCCGCGACTCGGGCCTGATGCTCCTTCTCGAACGCGCCAAGAAACAGCAGGAAGAAAAGGAAAAGCAGGAAGTCTTGGAGCAACGCATCAAAGAGGTCGAGGCCAAGATGAATCGCGAAGAATTGACCGAAGCGATTGATCTGGCAGAGCAGACTCTGGTTAAGTACGGTCCCGACACAGGCCTCAGCGAACTTCTGCGCCAGGCCGAAGTGAAACGCGAGGAGCAGGCGAGGAAAAGGGGGCACGATCAGCAAGAAGTTATCCAATCGGCACAAACAATGGTCGATGTTGAAAATTTCCACGCTGCAACGATGATTCTCCAGAACGCGCTTGAGACACGGCTATTTTCTGAGTCCGATCCGAGACTTGTTGAGATACGGCACGAGATCGACAAGAAACGAACGGCCCGTCCTACAGCCGCGCCTGCTTCCGCTTCCAACGCAGGCACTCCATCTTCAGGGGGAACGTCCTGGACGGACCCGAGTGGTGACCCGGGGAAAGATTATGTCTACCAACGCAGCCCTTCGACGCCCAAGATTCCGCTTGCTTCACCGCAGGATGGCGCAGCTTCGACCATATTTTCTGCTCCAAATGTGACAGGACCTGCGACTCAGTCTGTCCCGCCACCCGCACCGCCAATTGAGCAGATTGCACTACCCAAATCTGTAAGGTCAATCAACCGCGATAGGGCAACAACTTCGCCGGATCAGTTTGCTGCCACAAATGTGATGCGATCCGCGACCATGCAGCCGGCGGCTTCATCGCAGGCGACGGAAATTACCTCGAAGCCCGAAATTGCCCCGATCCGCCATCTCCCATCTTCAACTCCAGTGCATGCCACGGTCCAGGGTCGGAAACGAGCCACTCCAGTCGCTTTGTACGTTTTGAGCGGGGTGTTAGTCGCGGGTGTTGGCACATACCTCTTCTTCATAAGGGCTCCACAGCAAAATGTTTCGGCGCCTGAAACCCATGTTCTATCGGATACACCCGTCCCGAGCGGCCCTTCGGCCAATCCCGATTCGGGCCCGAACCAGCCAACAGCCGTTTTGCCGGATACAGTTTCAGCGAATCTTGAGAAGCAACAGCGGCTTCTCATCTCCAATGCGGTGCAAACCGCCAATGGCGCTAAAGATTACGCGGGTGCGCTGGCTCTCCTCAGTAAAGCGCACGATTTGAATGGACCCCTCCAACAGGAAATCGAAAAATATCAGCGTTATTATGGGAAATCTGCAGGACAATCGAGTAACCCAGGGACCAATCTACCAGGACAAACCTCCCTTCGTCCTGAGTCCAGACCGACAGGCGGTCCAGGAGGTCCTTCGCAAGTCGCTATTCCTCCGGCACCAGGTGGCAATGACGTGGCAAAGGACAATGCCACCTCAGTTATCGTCGATAGGCCAAATCAGCCTCCGGTAGCGAATCCACAGTCTATGACACCGCCATCCAGCCAGCCGCCAACTACTGGACCGCCTCAATCTGCCATAGTTCCTCCTACAATTGTTGCAGAGGTGAATCCACGAGAGATCCCGAAGCCCGAAATCCCGCAAGCCGGACAGTTATTGTCAGAGGATAGGAAAGCGATACTCGACGTCATTAGCCGCTATGCTGACGCCTATAATCGCAGAGACGCGAAACAGATTTCGTCCTTATGGCCTTCCATTTCCAAGGAGAGGATGAACACAATCAAAGACTTTTTCAGACAGCAGAAATCCATCCAGATGAGCGACACGATACAGAGAATAGCGCCCGTCGACGAAAATCACGTGCTCGTCTACTGTTCACAATCCGTGCAGATTCTGGAGGACGGCAAACCCAAATACACGAACGCCCCGGTTACTCTCTACTTGGTGAAAAAAAATAAGGGCTGGCAGATCGCGGAAATCCCCATCTCTTGATCTTGGTTGGACAGCAAGTTGTTAATTAAGTAGTTGACATAATCGCACGGTTGGTGGTATCAACGCGGCTCATTCCTTCGTCCCTGCAGGCTTGCTAATTTCGAGTTGTCGCGCTTTCTCGCTATTGGCTGGTGTTCTAGTACTCCCGGGAGTGTGAACCATGGCACCCTTGTCCGTCGACATCAAAGTTGTCACCTCTTCGCTCTGCCTCCTCACCATGTTGTTTAAAGGGATGCAAACGCTTCGGAATCTGAGACGAGGACATGTCCAGGGGCTGGTCGTAGTGGGACTAGTGCTGGCTGCCGTGGCCTTTGTATTCCCGACCGAGACCTCCGCGCAGAAAGTTCTCGTTTCTGGTGGTGCAGTCAGCACTAGCGTGTCTACAAACACAGCGGAAGTCTACGATCCTGCAACAGCCACTTGGACGCCAACGGCTAACGCTATCCCCAATCCACCACCAAACTCTCTTGGAGGACTCTGCGCTCCCAATGTGACTTTGCTCGGCAACAACCTTGTGCTATTGGCTGGCGGAGGATGCTCGGATCAAAGTATCACCACGAATGCGGCAAGCCTTTACGATCCTGCCTCGAACCAGTGGACAGCTACGACGTTTATGAGCTTTGGGCGTGACCAGTTCGGGATGGTGCCCTTAAGTGGCGGAAACGCGCTTGCCTTTGCTGGCTGTGCCGGAGGCTGCCTGGGGCCGAATATCCTCGGTCAGGGTTTCTCAAGTGTCGGACCCTCTGCGGAAATTTACAGTTTTTCGACCAACCAGTGGACAACAGTGGCACCTCTCAATACAAGCCGTGGGAATCTAGAATCGAGTAATTTGTACCAGCTTGCAGTTGTGCTTCAAGACGGAAGGGTGCTCACTTGTGACGGCACGGACGGAAATGTTACCCCTCGGACCGATTGTGAAATATATGATCCTGTCGCCAATAGTTGGACTCTTACCGCGCAAGGCATCGTTGGTGTTACTGGGCTTTCACGCCTGCCAAGCGGGAAGGTCTTGGGAGTGCTGAACGACGGACTGTCGGCTATGCTCTTTGATCCGACTTCTGGGATCTGGAGTGCCACAGGGTCGCTCGGCAGCGTTCAGGTCGGCGGGTTGCTGGTTGAACTCGCAGACGGCCGGATTCTTATCTGCGGAGGAACCGACGGGACAAACCCAGTCAACACGGTCCAGATTTACGATCCTTCAACTGGACAGTGGAGCCTGGTGACTTCCATGAACTTGGCACGCATGGGGCATAGCGGTATGCTTCTGGCTGACGGGCGCTTGTTGGTTGCAGGTGGCCAAACGTCAGGATCGCTAATTGTTTCATCCGCCGAGATTTTTGATCCCTTGTTGGGATCGTGGAGCTTGACCACATCGATGAACCAAGCTCGATCGCAAGCCAACGCTTTGCTCCTCGGTGGCGTATCCCGATGCGGCGTTTCACCAAAGGAGGTTGGACTGACAATCACCGCGACGGTGCAGTGCATCGGTAACTTTGTGCCGCCCGGCACTCCCAACAACCTTAACCAGCAGATCATCGTGCGTTGGAATGACCCCAATGGCGATATCAGTGGCACTGGCTCCGGTGGCGGCTCCAATTGCGGTGTGAATGGCAACACTTGCGTGTTCTCGCCTAGCAACACCTACCCTTCGGGGGCGGGAACTTCGTTTACGATCCAGGTTGATACAACCGACGCCAGCGGTCAGGTTACTACCATCTTTCAGACGATCAACGTGGGACCAATTACCGTCACGGTGAGTCCTAATCCAGTTACCTTGCTGGCCAATGCTACCCAGCCGTTCGCTGCCAGTGTGGTGAACGCGACGGACACAACGGTAACTTGGCTGGTGAATGGAATTGTCGGAGGTAACTCCGTGGTTGGCATCGTGGTTAGCACGGCAAACACCGCAGGCCTGTACCGCGCTCCAGCGACCGTACCAACGGGAAGTTTGCCCCCTGGAACAGTCACTGTCATGGCCCGTTCGAATGCCGATTTCACTACGTCCGGGTCGGCACCTGTGCAAATTCAGGACTTCAGCTTGAGCTTATCCAGTTCTTCGGCCAACGTTGCTCCTGGACAGGGCGCGAGCTCAACGGTGACCGTGACTTCTGTGAACGGGTTTGCCGGGAGCGTATTCCTTACTTGCATCAGCAGCGGTTTCTTTCCTTTAGGCACTTGTAGTTTTAATCCGGGCACCGTCACCCTAGCAGCAAACGGAACCGTTACTTCTTCTCTCAGTATATCTACTTCCAATTCAGTGGCTGTTGGTAATTATTCCATTTTGGTAACTGGGGAGGATCAACCTAACGCTAGCGCTAGCCGCTCCCAGACCTTTACCCTTGGGGTAGTTGCGGCTGGTGCCTGCGGCCTTACGCTCAATCCGACATCACAATCCTTCGGTGCGGGCGGGGGGACAGGAACAGTTACTGTAACGACTCTCTGTCCGTGGACTGCAACTAGCAACTTTCCCGATTGGATCGCGGTCACTTCCGGAGGTTCAGGTGCCGGCAATGGAACAATCGCTTACTCTGTCGCCGCCAATACCACCACCGCGCAGAGGACCGGGACGATCACCGTCGTCGGTGCCGGGTCGAGCTTGTCTTTCACCGTCACCCAGTCCGGCGAAGTTGCGGTGACTATTTCGCCAAACCCAGTCTCAGTCCAGACGGGATTAACGATGCAATTTACGGCCTCGGTGATAAACACCTCCAACGCCGCTGTAACATGGAGCGTCAGCGGATCAGGATGCCAAAACGGCCCCTGCGGTGCAATTGGTCAGACGGGCTTGTACACTGCCCCTAAACCTGGCACTTTGCAAGCGGGTTCGCAAATCGACACGGTTACGGCGACGTCTCAAGCCGCTTCAACCGCAACTGGCTCGGCGCAAGTGACCGTATTCGAGGCTCCGAACATACCTCAGCCACCACCGCCGCAGAACGTATCCGCCGGTCAGCCTGCTTCGTACGTGATCTCAGTCGCCCCTAACACTGGTGACACGAAACACGCCACAACTCTCTCCTGCAAACAGAGCAGCTTGCCTAACGGTGTGACCTGTAGCTTCAACCCACCGCAGGTGACCTTCGGTTCCATCGCAGCTGGTTTTCAGCTCACTGTTAACACAACGGGACAGTCTGCTTTGCTGACGCCGAGACCAGACGGGGGACAGGGCGTGTTCGCGTACGCATCCTTGCTTCCCCTGGCCGGTGTGGTTTTTCTAGGGATCGGCGGCAAGAGGAGAAGACTAGTCGGCAGTCTGGCCGCACTTGTACTCTGCGTCTGTTTGCTTTTCGCGAGCGCTTGCAAGACGAATGGAACTTTCGGGACCCCGCCAAATGCATCGTTTTCGGCCACGCCCCAAGGGCAGTTCACGATCGTGATCTTGGGACAAACTGCTAGCCAGCAGACACAAGGATTGTTTACCGTGGTTACAAATGTGAGCCTTATGATCCATTAAAGGGCGATTAGTTCGATCTGAGTGCGGAAGGCGCTTCGCGCGTAAGGGAAAAGTCTTTGCGCAACAGATTTCAAATCCATGGAACGAGGAATTTTTCAGCTCGCTGACGGGAAAGCGAGGAACACCACAGTGATCAAGCACGCATTACTAATTACGATGCTCTCTTGCATGCTCCTGACCTGCCGGCAGGCTTCTGCGCAATCGAGCTTTTGCGCTGCTCATCCCGACAAGTTGGCTTGTCTTGGCTCGAATCTATTCGCAAGCCCGCAAATCGATCCCCTCGGCCCAATTTCAACCGCCTTGGGAAGTCAACTCGGTCTCGTTCCGCTGGCCTCGCCGGCATCAGGGATTATTTACTCTGTTGATCCTTCGCTAGGCATTCCGACGAAATCGACCGAGACATTCGGACCCGTGCTGACCGAGCGCGGGGAAACGATTGGTCGGCATAAGCTTTTTGTGGCGTCTACTTATCAGTGGTTTACATTTAATAATTTTGACGGCGTGGACCTCAAGCGATACCCCCTCGTCTTCAACGTCTGCGACCAAGGTACAGGCCAGTGCGGAGTCATTGCAACCTCCAACCGCGTGGATGCGAAAATAAACCAGATTACGTTTTTCGGCACGTTCGGTTTGACGGATCGCATTGACGTTTCGATTGCGGTTCCATTGTTGGACGCGAAGCTGAGCGTCGCCGGCGTTAGCTGTACGATTTGTCAAACGCAGGTGTTTTCAGACAGCACGCAGGTCGTCTTTACGCCAGCGGCCGTGGCGGGATCTGCAAGGGGCGTCGGGGATGTTGTCCTGCGCGGCAAAGCCCTGGTATGGAAAGGTAAGCGTCTTCGGCTGGCTTTCGGGGCAGACGTTCGCCTTCACACCGGGGATGAATTCAATTTTCTTGGTACAGGGGGTATGGGAGTAAAACCGTTTGTCGCGGCCTCAGTTCGCGGCAGGTTTGCCCCACACGTCAACTTCGGATACCAATGGAATGGCGATTCCGCCATCGCAGGCCCCGTTCCAGGGGTGAAGGGCAAACTGCCAGACAATCTTTTCTATAACGGTGGTTTTGACGTCCGCGTCGCAAAGAAGCTAACCTTCGCAGCAGATTTTCTGGGAGAGCGGGTGTTCAGCGCGCAGCGAATCTTGGCCGTCACGACTGCAGGCCAGCCAGGTATCGCTCTCGTCCAGGGTTCTTTCAACACGGCCAAAGGAGCATACGGTATAAAGATAAATCCCATAGGCAATCTCCTCATCACCGCTAACGTTTTCACCAGAATGGATCATAACGGTTTGCGGAACCAACTAGTACCCCTGGGCGGCATATCCTATATTTTTTAGTCCCCAACTCAGTTGGTGGGAGGCGTTCCTGTTGGATCTCCGATGAGAAATAAGCGCCACGCGTAGGTTTGTGATAACCCCCGACACCCCGGGAGAATACTTATGCCGATCGAAAGACCACCTAAGAACCTGAACTACAAGCCCGATGGGGGAACGCCGTATAAAGTCAAGACGAACGACGATTGGAGATCCGTCGCCAAAGCGCACGGAATTGCTGAAAACTGGCTAGTTTACTTCAACTGCGGGACTACTGATCCAGGCGAAGTGAATTGGTTTCTGCGGCACAAAGTAGGCTGCGTCCGGCCGACGCACGACCAAAAGAATTGGATGTTCACCTCCGAAGCCCGGCCAGGCATCATTTACGTCCCGCCGGCATGGAAGCGCCCAGCATTCCTCCCACCGGTGGCGGTCGAGGACAAAGTGCCCTACTTGAGCAAGATGTGGGCGGGCTTGGGAAAGGCCCACTCGGGGGACCTTTTTGTCATCGGAGCCCATGATTTGACCGCTAAGCTGTACAACCTGGGCGACGAACCCCCAAATGTCAAGAATGCGGTGATCAACATCAACGGATTTAAGTTTGGACCGGGCCTCGGAGCCGATGTTTCTGCGGTTTTTGTGTTGGCGCATGGATACTCCCGGGCCCCGGAAATGAATGGGGTATCAGGCGATTGGGACTTCGACATCGCGATTGGAGCGAAGCTAAGTGACGTCCTGAAAGACATCAAAGGTCTGGGGAAGGTCATCGACGGCGTCGAGAAATACAAGAAGATGAGGTACATCGCGGAAAACGCGATTAAGAACAGACTGATAGTCGAGCCGGGAATATACAACATCCCCATTCCCTTCGCTGGAGTCGGCCTCCATGTTTGGGGCGGGTATAAGTTTGGTGATGTGTCCCTATTCAGTTCAGGTATCGGGATACCTTGACTTGGGTAGTCCTCAGACTCACTCGGCCGGCGGGCTAACGACTTGAGCGACAAACTAGATTTGAGAAATACCCACTCTGTAGAACAAACGGGTTTGCTCCACTCTCAAAATCAAGATGAACCACGATGGGCTTTCCGCTCCCGCTGAGGGTGAGGGGCGTGCGGCGGTCCGCTTGGAGGGGGTGCCATTCCGCGCTCAAAGCCGAGCTGGAGGCATTTACTTTCGCATCGGGCAGGGAAAGCAGTCTAACAATGGCCCACGGTCCCCGTGCGGATAGGAGATCCGTTTCCTGTCCGCCGCCCGCTTGATAGCTGATTCTCGCCTCCTGAGAACCAGTTCCAGGCCAAATGAAAGTCGTGGTTTGTGAGCCGCCGGGGTACTTCAAAGTTTGTCCATTCAAAGTGAACGTAACACCGGTAATTCCGCCTTCGGGCAGAGTCGCGCGAACATTGAACCGATACTGGAGTTGAGCGAGTCCCGTGGTCCCTGTCGGGTATAAAGATTGTTGAATAAAATGCGCACGGCTCAAGAAAGGAAGAAACGTGGGACCCCAATCCACCTTAGTGCCGGGCTTGAGCACGTATTGAGTGCCTTGCGGGACCAAAATGCCTTGATTGGCCTGGACAAATTTTTGCAGTGCCCCATTGTCAGGGCGAAAAAATGCGTCAAAATCCTGCAAAGCAGCATCTTGAGCGTCATAATTGGAATTGAAAGGATACTTGGTTGCAATCTGGGCAAACGAATCGCAGAGTCCCTTTGCCCCGCTTGCAGTGACAACCGGAATCGGGACAGCAATGGGCGCCTCAAGAAGTTGTTGGACTGTTTGGTTGATGTGGGCTACGGGATCGACGCCAATTGCTGGCATGATCTGGGTAGTGACAACCAGCTTAGCCTTGTTTGAGACAGAATTGCACTGTTGCCTCTGGATATCCTTTTGCTCCGGAGGGGCCGCCACCAAGGTCTCCAGACAGTTTTGAAGCTCTGCCAGCGCGCCCACGTAGGGGATCAAGATCGATGGGACGCTGCTCCCGCAGGCCGGGGCGGGAGCCACTTGCTGGACGGGCCTGAACGCAGTGTCCATTTCGGCTGAGCGCCCTGCTGTGTTCTGCGAGGCATCGCATAGCAATCCGAGTAGCGGTGACTCGTTAGCCGAGAGTTTCTTGAGTTTGCGGACTTCGTCCTCGGTGCCGCCGTATGGGGCAACCTTGGCGCTCTTTAGAAAATCCTGCCAATGCTTAACGAACTCAGTCTGATACATTGCGCGTAGTTGTGTTTCAAGATCAGCTCGGTTGGTGATTGCTTCGCTCGCACCGCCAAGAACCCATTCCTCACCGCGAAAATACTGATCAGAATGGACAATCGCGTTTTGCATGAAGTCCCAGCCGCCTTTGGTAAACGCGCCGGGGACTTCTGGTACCAATCGAATCAAATCGGTAGCATCCGGATGTTCGCCGTAGAAGTTGACTGGCAGATTCTGCTTTGCCGCCGCGTTCTGCATGGCCGTATAGATTCGGGGAACAGCGCCGAAGTGGTTGAGGTAGTCCCGCGCATGATCGCGAGCCAGGGCCTCAGTGACCGATAAATATGGATTCTGGACCTTGAGTTCGTCGGCATAAAAATTGAATTGCGCACGAGCCAATACCTGAACATTGATGTCCTGGCTCTGGCCTTTTATCCGATACTTTTCGAGCACTGGCGAAAGAAACTCAGAAATACTTTTATCGGGATTCGAAGTCGTGATCAAATAAGCTTTTAACGTGTCGTAATTCGAGATGTATTCGTCATTGGGGCCTGGAGTGCCCGGTAGGCGTCGAAGCGCTTCTAAAATGGAAGCCTGAATTTGGCCGAAGAGGAGTTGTCGAAAGCGCAAGAAGTAAACCCGCCGCGCTTCTGGATAAAAATCATGACCCGCATAGACTCCCCAGTGAAGATGCAACGGGGCTCCGTTTCTTTCGTAGCCGGTCAGTTCTGCGAGGGATTTCTGCAATGTGTCCAACTGCTGCAACGATTCCAACGAAGGTGGCTGGCTGGTGGAAGAATCTGAAATACGAACGTTCCGTGCTGCCTGCACAAAACCGGATTGGAGGGCACGGTTTGAAAAATACGACACAACTAACCCCAAAATCCAAACAAAGCACAGGATTGCCGCTGTGGCGAGCAGAGCGCGCCGCCAGAAATTCACCCGCATACTGACACTGCTCGCGGCGAGCGCGCCGCGGTCCTGCAGCAGAATGTGACTGAAGATGTGACTCACGAAAACCCATTGCGTCACCTTGCGTCCTTCCGCGCTCTGGATCTGCGTGCTTGTTTGCCAGCCCGGCATTGCAGCCAAGTCCTCTTGGCGCAGAATGCTCGTGGCATTCGCGGCCGGTGCTGCCGGCCCCATAAAGCTGGTTCGCGTCGCCATGACGGTGGGAGAACTCGAACTGTTGGCGACCGTACGCATGCCAGTGAAGTAGAACCCGCGTAAGAACGGCCCGGCGCGCAACTGACTCGGGCGGCACAAATCTACGAGAAACTGAACGGCGGGCTTGGCAAGCTTGCGGAATTGCCGGGGGAATTCATACACGCCGGACTGTCTTTCGATGTTGCGCTCGCGGGAAAGCAACCCCGGACGGTGGTCAGCCAGAGATGAGAAAAGGGAGTTAAATGCGGTGGTCAGGCGTTTCGTCTCGCGTTCTGCGTAAACGCTCGTCGCCGAGTCAGACGCGATAGGGAGCGTGACCCCAAAAACCTGAGAGCTTTCCTCATTCGACATCGTACTGACAAAATCGTCGAAGAAAGGTAATCGGTCTGACCGCGTAAATAGGACATAAACAGGGAAGCTGCTTCCGAGAGCGTGCGACATTTCCTCAAGTCGCGCCCGCAGAGAGCGTGCCGAACCGACAACCGAATCGGGAGAGTTCGAATTGGCGAGCTTTTCGCAGTCAAAACAGACCAAGGCTGCACGCTCTGCCTGGGCTTTTCCTCCAAAAATCGATCGGAACCCCCTAGGTGTAAGGCGTTGGACTAGACGCACCCAAAAACGGGGTTCGGAGAGAAGATTAGGTCCAGCTTCAACCAAGACAGATTTTCGCGCGAACCAGAAATTCGCAATTGGGGTGGGAGCCACGGCGCCTTCCTGAAAGATTTGTCCGGCAAGTAATTCCGGATCAAGACCTGAGTGCAAGACGGCTGTTGTCTTGCCAGATCCTGCATCACCAAGCACGAAAATCACACGAAGGCTCGCCAGTTTGGCGCCATGTCCCAGGCGCGCGGACGCAACTTTCGATTCCGCCTCCCGAATCAGAAGGTTAATGTCTCCTGGAGCCAGGGCTGAACCTGCGAAGGTAGCCCCTCTGGGTACGCCGGCAACTGCGACACCGGCCGCACTGGGTGTCTGCACGGAAATGGATGGCCTGGTGGGTTGTTTCGAACGCGCCCACAATAAGAAACCGCCGACACAGGCAGCTCCAATCACAAGGATTCCACCGCTGAGGATGGCCCGATCCAAACCCATCACATGAAACCAGGAGCCGGAAAACCATGCCAACAGAACGACGAGGACCGTTCCTCCGATTGCCGCAAGATGCTCCCAGGAAAATTTCATGAGGCTCCCTACAATGGAGGAGGAACGGAAATCGTTCGAAGATCGGCTGTTCCGTTGCCCAAGAGTAATCTAGAACCGACAAACAACACGACAACTGCCAAGAAACAGACCACGACAGCAATGGAAAGCCGTTGGATCCATGGATCCGGCCCGGGGGTGGGTACTATTGTGTCCGGTACGCTCCAGGATGGGGATAAGCCCGATAGCGGTCCCCGTATGCGGCGAATTCTGTCCATGATCGATTCGGTTACGGGGCGCACAGCCTCCGGTCCAGATAATGCATACCGCCCTTTGAACCCTAGGAGCAGGCAGAGGCAATAAAGTTCCAAGATGTCAGCAACATCCAGGGAATCGCTGCGGTTCTGTAGGCGTTCCAAATTCTCGAAGAAAGATTCTCCTGCGACGTTGTGGCCAAACAGTTCCTGCTGCAATGGCATTCTTGACCAATCAGAAAACGCCGGATTAGTTGAGTTCAATATCGACTCGTCGAGGAACGCGACCACCGCTGTGGTGGTCAACCGCACATCTTCAGGCGTGTAACCTTTTCCAACTCCATCCTTCTCGGCGGATCGCAGTGCTGCCTGGATCTGGGTGCGAAAAGCCTGCGAGTCAGTCACGGCCTGTCGGTTGGCCCGAACGCGGACTGTAGCCGTCAATACTTCCTGGTAAACCAATGCGAGAGTTTCAATCCGTCGCGATCCAGGCGTCGATGACGGCCTGACGCTGGAGGCTCCGTAAAGCGTGGCTCCCATAAAAACTCCTTAAGACTCCAGAACGATCAATAATTCAAATTCTGGGTTTGGGAAATCACCGGGGACATACAAACCAACCTTCCGCGTCTGAACAATGTGTTCCCATGCGGACCCCGTCTTGCTGATCCCGAAGTATTGAAAGTCTACTTTTGGAGCAATGGCGGAGGGCGGGACCGGCAAGTGTGTCAGACCCAAACCAGGAAGGGAGGTCTTAACAAGCTCTGGGAGAAGCGTGGCTGAGCAGATTTTCACCTGTCGCGGCGCTCGTGAAATCAGATCCGCCTCTCCGACATTTGATTGCATGGCAAGAATCCAGCGTGCTCGGCCAAGGCAGCGCTGGTCCAAAATCTCCCCTTCGTGAGTGTATCGCCCTGCGGGCTTAAGAGGGATGACGATGCAGTTCGTTGGAACAACGAGTTCCAAGTGCGCCCGAATATGTTCATCCAATGCATGAAAGCACTTGTCCAAGTTGAGATGGTCGTACGCAGGCAGAGTTTGCGGGTGTGAATTCATCCCAAATGTACACAGTGCGCCGCCCAGGCGTGACATTTCCGCATAGACTTGTTCGGGGTGTCCACGCTCTGCTTTGCATAGATGCCGAAGGACTGTCAGGCTGGAGTTAACAGTATGCACAAACCAAAAGCTCGCCACTTCGCCGGAAGAAAATCCGGCCTGGAATCTTGAAGCCTCCCGGCGGGATGGAGCAAGGGTTGCGCTCTTCTCGTCAAGAATCTCGATGAGCCTTTGGAGGATCATCATTAGGCGTTCGCTCGCGCTGATTTGAAGGCAAGGGGGAATAAAGCTCGGATCATAAATGAAATGACCCATGCCATCGCGCATAATGCGAGCGATGGGCAACAGTGACAAGCCTTCTGAAGTCTCATTTTCAAATACATAGCGAACGTTCTTGCGTCCCAAGTGAACCGAGCGCGGATCGGCCCCCGTATTCTCGTCACAAAGGGGATACGCTTCGGCGACGTACCGTGTGTGGGCGTCCAATTCCTGCGGTGCGAACGTGCAGTTGGGCCCATCTTGTCTATGAGGAGGCACTGCAAGCATCACCCTGAGTGACTCGCGGGTGGGTGGGAAAGATTCCCCAATCATCCGCGTCGGCGGGAGGGAGTCACTGTCCGGCATGTGAAAGATCAGCCCATCTGGGAAAATGCCTCGAGCATGTACGAGGGAAACTGTACTGTTACGCAGGGCGTCGGCGTCGAGTCTATAGCCGATCAGGCCGAACGGTTCAAACCAAAGGTTGGAGGAAGAAAAATGGACCAGATCCTCAAATGATTGCCTTTGCGCTTGGAAATGATGAGGTCCGAGGTACATTCCCTCGAACCACACAACCTTGGAGAGGCGCTTCATCAAGGCAGGTAATGAATGGGATGCTGGATGAGAACCCATTGTCGCGACTCACTATGGATTGTTCCCGCCACGGATGTCAAGTGCTAGAGCTTACTGAATTTATATCCGAATACTGGGTGGCGAGTGCCTTTGTCCACGTCGATATCTGCAGAAACGAAGGTAGTGTGTCAGTTTGAAATCGTGGGCGAATTTATTCCCCCTATTTGCAAAGGTCCAAAATGTCGCATATTTGCTGTGGTATGTAACGCTGCAAAGTGGCTCGGACGAAATTACTCGCCACAGAATTTTTGTTTTTCCAACTCAACACATAGTCAACTCTGACTGAGTAGTCGGGTAGAAGACGGGATATACGCCTATCGTCAACCTCACAATCCTCGTTCACCTTATTTGTGTATTGGGCGAGAGCAGCCGAGGCGGAGGCACATGCCTTTCCCAGGTCGCCGCCCGTATCGGTTGCGATTCTCGCCGCCTTAACTGGTTGGGAAAGCTCCGAAGGCACCTCGGCGCCAGCCTTTTTCAAGGCATCTATCAGATCGTCTATGTGTTCTAGCTGTTCTTGCGCGCGCTTGTTGTCCCTGCGAACTGAGTCTGGCGACATATGGGCTCTCCTGATTGCAATCTGCTTTTCCCCGTTGGGGGAAATCCTACTCCACTGATGCCAAGCCAATCAAGTCTTCTAGCGAAAGATGCCATGAACTCAAAGAGCTTGCGGCAGTAAAATGATCAGTTCGAGTTGTGGTTTCGGAATGTCGCCCGGAACGAAGGCGCCAAGATTACGCGACTTGCCAATGGCTTCCCACGCAGGGCCAGCCTGGTTCAAAGCAAAATACTGGAAGGCCAGCTTTACTGGAATTCCTCCGGGTGGTTTGGCGAGGTACGTCATCTGAATACCCGGCAAGGCTTGGCGAACCAAGTGTTCAACTTGAGAAGCGGAGGAGACTTTAATCAGGTGGGGAGCACGCTTGATAAGGTCTGCCTCAGCCATTTCTGCAGTAACGGCCAAGTACATCTTTGCGCCTACAAGGTACTTGTCGTCGTCGATTGTAGTGGCGTATATCGATGGCTGCACCAATTTAAGAGGCAGTGAAACATAGTTACTGGGAACGACGGTCTCCAGCAACTCCCGCAGCTTCTCGTCCAACTCCGTGAAACAGCGACTCAGTTCGTCATGATCGTAATTGGGCAAGTCGCGTGGCTGAATTTTCATAGAAAAAGTGGTCAACGCACCTGCCAGAGATGTGAGGATCCGAAACGCACTATCTGGGTGGCCCTTCCGAGTTTCGTAGGTGTGACGCAGAATCGGAAAATGACTGTTCACAGTGTAGAGCAGCCAAAAGTTTGCAATATCTGTAGACGTGAAATCCGCTAGGTTTTGGCTCTTCTGACGCCGCTTCCCTGACAATATACTACTCTTTGCGGCGAGGATTTCGACTAGTCTGCGAAGAATAGAGACCAAGTAATCGCTCGCTGCGATGTTCAGTAGAGGCGGAACAAATGTCGTATCTAGCTCAAACGCGCCGGCGGTTCGGCGCACTCGCGCGATTCTCAGGGCCACACTCCCCTCGCGAGACTCTCCTTCGAGGAGAAGGCGGAAGTTTTTTCGGGCAAATTGGACCGGTTTCTCGTTAGCACCCGTGTTTTCATCCCGGACGTCCACGACCTCTGCAAAGTAACGCGTATCTACATTTTGCCTTGTGACGGAAATGTTCAGTCCCTTCTCGCGTTCGGAAGGAATCGCCAAATACACGTCTACGCTTTGTTGGTCGGCATCAAAAAATTGAGCCAGCGGCTTGGGCGCGGGGGCAGAGTCGGAAGTAGGGATTTCAAACGGCAGGCCGTCCGGAAAAATTCCTACGGCTCGGGAAACGGCAAAATTGCCTTCCGACAACGCCTCGTGTCGGATGCGCAGATCTGCGAAACCCCAGGGGCGAAAGTTGAGCGCCTCGAGGCGGAACTGGAATGTACTCTCGATGAATCGGTCTTGCGTCTGCAGATGCTGGGGCGTCAGAAACGTCCCCTTTGCCCATATCACCGGCCGAAGTTGTCGCATATTCGCTTGTCAAGCTATCAATTGTCTCCCAGCAAAGTCAAAGGAGATTCTTGGACGGGGTCTTCGTCGGGGTTTCGGAATTTGGCAGTGCCGCCGACCTGAAACGCCCGGACACGGGCTGAAGTCACGGACCGGATAAAGAAGCTACGGAGCGAGACAAAGGTAAATTTTCGCCCGCCCACCTAATCGTCAGATTAGCATTTTCATTCGCAATTGGCGAAGCGCCGCTTCTGATCTGTCTCTTTACTTGTTGTTGAAAGGCTTGAGCATTCTGCCCAGTCTCTTTGTCTTCGCGTCGAAGTTCGCGAGGCGCTTGGTCACCTGCTTGGCAACCTCATGACTTGTACGATCGTAAAATGATTTTGCGGGACGTTGTCTTTGGTCCTGCTCGTGCTCCTGAGTCCTGCCGAAGAGTTTAATCACTAACGAAGGGCATTTGGCAGCGCGCGAGCGGAACGGACATGGCTTTCCGATTGTCTAGTCGCCCGCACAACTCTTCGACTCTCCCAGGAGGGGGACGGCCGCCTCGTGATTTTACGCGGAGTTAATACTGAAATCGAAAGGTCCGGCTCACATGATCCCGGACCATTTCGGGCAACGCGATACATCGGGCCGCGCTTCACTTCGCCGTGTTAGCGGCATTCCCGAGTCCCAAGTGGTTCGGTAAACCCATCGCTCATCGCCAAACTCGCTGCCAAGGACTAGCAGTAATAGCTCTACTATTATTTTACGTGCTAAATAGTTTTATACTTTGGTATTTAACTGTGCGAGATACAAAACGCAGCATCGTGCTTCTTCCCCAGGTCTCTTATTCCGGCCACTTATTCGTTTATTTAACATTTCGCGGTAGGGCCAGAGCAGCGGTCTAATCAAAATGGAAATACTGCTTCAATGCTGTCCACGAACACACCATAAAAAGTCTTTCGGCAGGAGCACGCACATGAACCGAATGGCAAGGGTCGCGCTATTGGTGTTGGTATTTGCTGGGCCGTTGGTGGCCCAAACTCTGTCCACGGAATACGGAACCGCGACACGCTGGCTTTTTGACACGGAGTCTGGAAGCGAGGCGGGGCTTGGGTACAAGATGCCTCATTTGGCGACTGGATTCGGGGTTGAACACCCAGTTGGAGAGCATTTTGAGTTGCAAGGGCGCGTATCCTATTTTCGCCAGACAAGAAATACATCACTAATGACGGTAACTCCCTCGCAATGAAGGGTACTGGCCTCTACTGGATAACTCCGAGCTTCGCGCTGACTGGGAGTCTACGCCATATCAACTTGTGGACATCGCGGTTTGAAAAGAGTTCGTGGGGGCCGGCGGGCGGGATCGCAGTCCGAGAAGGTCTTAGCGGTTACCCCGGAAGGATCTATGTCGAGTATTTGATTCCCACCGGGTGCCAATGGGGTCCAAACTGCCCGATCCAGTCAAATCGCACCCGGGGCGCAGAAGGCTATTGGGAGACCCGACTCGCGTCACATGTGAGGTTGGGACTCAGGTTCAGTTTCTACCACATATTGAACCAGAGTAACCAGCTTCACCCGGACATTCCGCGAACTGGCGAAGTTACCGGCGACACGTTGATTATCTTAAGATATGAGTTCCGTCGGGGAAGCATAGATAGGCTCTATTAAGGTCGTGTCCGACGAAGGTGAAATTCATGAAACGCTTGGGGAGATGCGAATGGTATTGACCAGCCCGGGGCGTCAATAGAGAGCGACGAGTGGGTACGTCGTTCGATTTGTTTGAACCAGGCGGACCAACGGCGTCGAGTCGCGTGCAGAGGCAGAAACCATTTATAGTCCTTACGGTTCAAATGAGCTGCGACGATATTCTCATTCTGGCTTCTGGCCTATATCGCAAACCACGGATGGGTCATTTTGCGAGATTCCCTCGCCCTCTCCAAACCGCCCAGCAGCATCCTGGTACAGTCAACCTGTGTGGAACGAATAATGTCAGAGTTAGTTGTATAAAACCTTAGGATCGCAGCTTCTCATTAACTCCAATTTGAATTTAGTTAGTAAGTGCATGCTGGCACCGATCATTACACCCGTGTACTTACGCGGACTTTCGTTTGGCCCGTGCTTCGGGTTCCTCGGCCGTAATCGAATTAGCGGCTCGTCATTCATTGGCCACCATTCCCTTGAGAGTGTCTCTGTTCTTGTTCGAGATCTCTTCTGCAGCAACACGCACCAGTTTTTCATAGCGCAACCTGGCGCGAACGCGAGCCGCGGGCAGCGCATCGTCCGGGGGTTCGACCACACACGTGATGACGTACTTCAGAAATACGTCGGTGAGAGCCACCTGCGCGTGCGCGAGCGTCTGAAGTCCTTGCACCTGCTTCGCCAGATTCGTGAGCGTGGCGGCAACACGCGCCTCAAACTGCTCTGTCGCTTCGGTGTTAGAGCCCTGCCGAATTTCGTGCTCGCAAGCGGCGAGAATGAACGCCTGTTCGGATCGGAAGCCCCTGGCTTTCGACGCCTGCCGTACCTGCTCTCGGAATTCTTTGCTCGGAAACAACAGACTTCGTTCGGTTCTCGGTTTTGGCATACATTTCCCCCATTTCAAGGCGTTGAGGTGTCTTGAATACGTTGTCCAACCCGCTGTGGCACATTTGTACCACATTTCCAACAAAAGTCGCCACGTGCCTTCCCTCTGGCAGACAAGCGGTTAGTTGCAAAAAATCGAGCACTGCAGCCACAACCCTTTATGTTCCAATACCTGTGTCTTTCGCCGATGATCCGCCTGCATTGCATGCACGCCGCTCCTATTGCTGTTGACTTGTGTTCATTTCTGACGAGAAGTGTTGACCCGTGTTCATTTTTGCTGACTTCTGTTGGCTCGTGTGGACTTCTGTTTACTCTGGTTCATGTCTGTTGACTCTGAATCTTTTCTTGCTTTACATTTACACATCATGCTGCTATACATACAGCAGCATAGAGGACGTGTCAATGGAAAAAGACTATCAGCACTGCCTCGACAAACTTGCCGCCGCAGCGCCCGAGACAAAATCTGCCGTCATTCGATCTCTTCTTCCCGGAATAGAAGCGGCTCTGAACTCAGGCCAGCGCCTCAAAGCCATCTGGAAAGCACTGCGAAAGGAAGGACTACAAATTAGCTATCGCGGTTTTCACATGACTGTCTCGCGCGCCAGAAAAAAGAGGAAACCAACCGCGCCCAGCAGCAGGGGAAAACAACCCTCAGCTTCTGAGGCACAGGGTTTGCGGGAAACACAAGTGGAAAAAGTCGGAGAGCGCGACCCGCTGGCAAATCTAAAGCTATTGGAAGAAAACAGGCCTGGTTTTCATTGGCGGGGTACAAAGAGTTTGAATGCTTTGGTGCACGGAACGGAGGACTCAAATGACAAGAGCAAGCGGTAATGGAAGCGGCGCGACGGCGATCCATATTGCGCTGCAAGGCAAGGGTGGTGTTGGAAAGAGCCTGGTATCCGCCATCCTGTCGCAGTATTTGTCGTCAAAGGGACAGGATGTAGTTGCTATTGACGCGGACCCGGTCAACCAAACGCTGGCTGAGTACCGCGGATTGGCGGTGAGCAAGTTAAACCTCTTGAAACAGGGCAGCGTCGACCAGCGTGAATGCGATTTGCTCATGGAACGATTCCTGACAGTGAGCGGCACGTTCGTTGTGGATACTGGTGCGTCCACTTTTATTCCCTTGTCGCATTACGTGCTGGAGAATCAGGCGCTTGATTATTTGCGAGAGAAAGGGAAGAGGGTGTTCATCCATTCGGTCATCACTGGCGGTCAATCGCTGAACGATACCGGTTCAACTTAGAGAGTGAATCGGGGTAGTCCCGTGTGACTGGACACGCAAGTTGGAACCTACAGAGGCGGGTTGGACCATCGCTCCTGAATCACGATGGACGGAAAAGAGATGGGCATCTCTAATCGGAATGTTCTCTCTTCGTAAGTTCGATTGATGAGACCTGGACTTCCCTATACAATTGTTTTTTCCGTAGGCGACTTCTTTCCCTCTGATCGTCTGGGACAACTTCGAGCCTGCGAAAACTATCGTTGGGCCGGTGCCTCCGCGGCGTCCCACGGCTGCCGCCGCAGGATGCGCAAGGGCTTCCTGGAGGTCCCGGCAATCCCTCTCAGAAAAATGGCCAACTGAATCAAAAAACTCTTTTCATGGTGCTATATGTATAGTATTATCGTGCCGTGGCAATCAAGATTCGAGAGTTCAACAGTGGCGGGCCCACAGCCGACGAACCGCAGGCAGGAATCGGTTTGAACCGATTATTGATCTCTGCATAAAGAATGCAATTACTTAGCGCAAAAAAGAAGGGAGTTCGGATTGCACGATGCAACCGCGCAGTTTCTGGGGTGAGGTTCGGATTCGGCCGATCGAACCGAGGATGTCTGCCATCAACTCCTCGACATCGTCCGGGCAGCTATTGGCGAGTTCCCGTTTGGCCAGGGACCAGACTCCTTCATCGGGATTGAGTTCCGGGCTGTAGGAGGGAAAATGCTCGATGTGCAGGCGGGAGTGCCGCTGGAGGAGTTTCTGGAGTGGTTTCCCTTGGTGCGTGGAAGAATTGTCCAGCAGAACGATCAACGGGCCTCGCAGATACCGTAGCAACTCACGCAGAAACAGACAGACCTCCTGCTGTCCGATGTTGTCCAAGAACAGCAGGTAGTAGAGGCCCAGCCGGTGGCGCTGGGGGCTCACCGAAATTCCGGAAATGACAGAAACCTTACCCCGCCGCCCCTGGCGATGACGATGAACAGGGGTTTGGCCCTGAGGAGCCCAGGTCCTGACCACGTGGGGAATCAATAGGAAACCCGATTCATCGGCAAAGACTATATGGGCACCCAGCCGCGCAGCGTTTTTTTTATTCGCAGCCAGTCTTTTCGTTTCCAGCGCCGGATGTTTTTTTCATCCCGCTCCAGCGCGCGCCGTTTCGGTTTCTGCGGGCTCCATTGCAAACGGTGCATCAACCGGCCAACATGGTCGCGATGATACCAGACTCCGAACTCCCGCCGGATCAGTTCCGCAATGCGGGCCGTCGTCCACAGATTGGTTCGATAGCCATGCGCCAGCGGTCCTTGCAGCAGCAAACCCTCCAAGCGTTTTCGTTGCCTGGGCCCCAGCTTCAGCGGTCGCCCCGGAGAGGAGCGCACCCGCAAAGCCCTGGCTCCACCTCGCCGCCGGGTCTCCCGCCAGCGCATCACCGAACTGGCATGGCATCGGATGCGCCGACCCACTTCGTTCAGAGAGTGGCCGGAATCCAGAAGTGCCAAAGCTCGCTTGCGCCGGTCCTCTAACAGATCGGCGCTCCCCTTCAGTCTGGGCATAGGTGTTCCCCTCCCGAACACCCATTATTGCATTATTTATGCAGAGATCAATAATGTCCGAAACGCACGATGCCTGCGCTGTTGACCAGCACGGAGACCGGGCCAAAGATGTCCTCGGCGGCGGCCAGCGTCGCCGCCCAACCCCTCTCGCTCGTGACGTCGAGGCGGTAGAAGTTCGCGTGATCACCAAGCTCGCTGGCGAGCGTCCAACCCTCCTGCTCGAGTACGTCCGCGATCACAACGTTCGCGCCCTCCGCGACGAAGCCGCGCACGTGGCTGGCACCCATTCCACGGGCCCTCCCGTGACGATTACTGTCCGGTTGCTGAAACGGTTCATAACTTTTCCCTTCCTTGGCAATCTTGCGTAGCAGATCAAATTGCTTTGTTGCGTGATGCCGGTTGAGTTGTTGAATCAATACTT
>Ga0137409_10001298_pt1 | contig 27150 bp, 26 predicted proteins | sample CZODoug1_16funga_FD_122059 | JGI IMG/M metagenome (GOLD analysis project Ga0137409, IMG submission 122059) | Vadose zone soil fungal communities from Angelo Coast Range Reserve, California, USA - CZODoug1_16fungal (Hybrid Assembly) | ecosystem: Environmental > Terrestrial > Soil > Vadose zone...
TCACCCCGTACCGGGAGGCCCTGCGCGCGTTTCACCCCCTCAATGCGGGGCTGTGGGACCAAGGATCGAACGCCGCAGAGGCCTTTCGGGCGGGGTGATTCAGTCGGCCGCGGGGCGGATACGATGCTCGGCGGTCGCCTGATCGCGCCGCAACATCGAGAACCGCGCCATCCCCGCGCGCAGCCGCTCGGCGAGCTGAGCGAGCTGCTGCGACGTCGCCGTCAGCTCGCCCATGGAGGTGATCTGCGCTTCGGTCGCCGCCGCCGTGCTGTTCGCGCTCTCGGACGACCGGCTGGAGATGCTCGCGACGCTCTGCAACGATTTCGCCAGCTCGGCGAGCCGCTCCGCCTGGCTGCGCGACACTTCGGCGGTGGCGTTCACCAGATCCCCCATCAGCTGCACGCCCTGGTGCAGCTCCTGCAGCGCTCCGTCGGCCTCGGCGGCCACCGCGCCGATGTCACGGACTTTAATTTCCCCCGATTGCATCGCCCGCCCCGCCGCCTCGATGCCGGCCCGCAGGTCGCTCACGAGCTCCGCCACTTCGCGGGCCGACTTCCCTGCCTCTGCGGCCAGCGTTCGGACTTCGTCGGCGACGACGGCGAAGCCCTCGCCGTGCTCCTCGGCGCGCGCCGCCTCGATCGCGGCGTTGAGCGCGAGCAGGTGGGTTTGCCGCGCGATGCGCGCGATTGTCTGCGCGAACACCCCGATCCGCTCCGACATGCCTGAGAGCCCCGCGACCGTGGCCGCGGTCGCCCGCACTTCCTCACCGACGGAGCGCAGCGTCGCGTTGGCGCGTGCCACGCGCTCGCGACCCCGTTCCGCCGTCGCGACGAGACGCCCCGAGTCCACCTGCATCAGCTCCGCGCGCACCCGCAGGGACTCGGCCTGATCGGACGCCTTGGCGCTTTCACCGCGCGCGCCATCCGCGAGGCCGCGCTGCTGTCCCAGCTCGCCCGCGAGCTGTTTCGACGTGTCGGTCAACGCTTCGGTCGTCGCGTGCAGCTGCTGCGCCGCCGCCGCCAACTCCTCGGCGAATGCGGCCACTTCATCGGCCTCGTGCTGCACGGCGGAGATGGTGGTGCCGATCTCCTCGAGCATGCGGTTGAGGCTCTTCTCGAGAAACCCCAGCTCGTCGGATTCAGCGGCTGAGGCGCGCACCGCGAGGAACCCCTGCTCTGCTTCGCCCATCACGCTGCGGGCCAGCCGGATGCGGGAGATCAACGTCGCGGGGATGCGCTTCAGCGCCATCGCCACGACGATGAACAGCACCGTCTCGAAGTACGCCGTGGAATCGAGCCCCGTCCCGCCGGCATACAACTCGCCATGGAGCCAGGACGCGCCGAGGTAGGCGACGGATGTGACCAAGACGAGGAAGTCGCCTACCGCCTGGCCCTGATCGAAGGCATAGGGCAGGACCGCGATGAACAGGGCCGCCACCACGCCGCCGTGCCCGAACCACACGACGAGCACCATGACCAGGGCGACATCGAGGACGGCCAGCATATAGATGAACCACCAGCGGTACCATCCCCGCTCGTTGATCATGCCGACGAGTGCGTTCAGGACCGCCCCCGTTCCCGCTAGCAGGACGATCGTGCCGACCGATGTCTTGATGGCGTCGGCGTAGTGCCCGACGATCCCCAGCGCGAACAGGCCTACCGTGATCGCCCAGCGGCGCCGGTGGCTCCGTTCGAAGGTGTCGAGATCCTTGAGGCGCTGTTCCAGGCTGGTCGCGTCGTCGTGCCAGCCGCGCATTCGAGCGGCGAAAGAACGCCGGGGCAGGGCAGTGCTCACGGTTCCATCTTACCCAGGAGCTCGGACGCCGTCACGAGGGCCTCGACCTGGTAGCCGGCCTGCTCGAGGACCCCGCGGCCTCCCTCTTCGCGGTCGACGACGGCCAGGACCCCCAGGACCCTCCCGCCCTCGCTCTCGACAGCCACGATGGCTTCCTGGGCGGATCCTCCCGTAGTGATCACGTCTTCGACAACCACGACCGGCGCTCCCGCCGAGAAGCACCCCTCGATGCGCTTCCCGGTACCGTGCGTCTTGGCTTGCTTCCGGACCGTGAAGGCATCGAGCGGGAGGTGGCGGGCGCGGGCGGCGGCCGCGAGGGCGTAGGCGACAGGGTCTGCCCCCAACGTCAGCCCCCCCACCGATTTCGGGCTCCAGCCCCGGGCCGCAAGGCGCTCCAGGCCCAGCTCGCCGATCAGGGCCAGGCCTTCGCCGGACATGGTAGTGAGGCGGGCGTCGACGTAGAGGGAGGAGCGCTTCCCCGACGAAAGGACGAAGTCGCCGCGCTGGACCGAGCGCGCGAGGAGCAGATCCTTGAGCTTCTGCTTGAGGTAGTAGTAGTCGCTACTACTATTCACTTTCGCTTGCCTACAAACTTCTTGATCGCGGTGAAGAAGCCGCTCTTCGGGTCGTCACCGGACGCTCCCCCGGCGGCCACGCCTGCCTCGAGGTCGGCGGCGAACTCACTCACCGTCGGCTGCCGATCGGCGGGCTGGCGGGCGAGGCCTTTCATCACGGCGGCCTCGACGCCCGGCGGGACCTTGAGCCCTTTTGCCGCCTGTGACAAGGGAAGCGGCGGCTGGCTCAGCAGCTGCTGGAACAACTCGCGCGGGCTGCGCCCGGTGTAGGGGTGCCGCCCGCTGAGCAGGTAGTACGTGATCGTCGATAGACTGTAGATGTCCGCCCTGCCGTCGACGAGCTCGCCCGACAGCGCTTCGGGCGCGACGTACTGCAGTGTCCCCACGAAGAACCCCGTGCGCGTGAGCCGCTCCTCCGGCGGCAGCTCGGCGTCCCGCGCGATCCCAAAGTCGAGCAACTTCACCGACCCCGCCTTCGCGTCGTACATGATGTTCTCGGGCTTCAGATCGCGGTGCACGATGCCGGCCTTGTGGGCGGCGGCCAGGGCGTCCGCCAGTTGGCGCACGAGCTTCACGGCGTCGGCGGGAGCGAGGGGCCCATTGCGGTGTAGGAAGCTGGCGAGCGATTCCCCTTCGGCCCACTCCAGGGCGAGGTAATGGAGCCCGTCCGCCTCACCGAAATCGTAAGTACGCACCACACCGGGATGTACGACGCGGGAGCCGTACCCTGCCTCCCGCAGGAATCGCTTCACCGCCGTGGGGTCGCCCCTGAGCCGCTGGCGCAATACCTTGAACGCGCAGGCCCCGCGCTCGGGATGCTCGGCGCGATAGACCTCGGCCGTGCCGCCCTCGCCCACGCGCTCGAGGAGGCGATAACCGGCCACGAACCGGCCGGCAAGGTTCTCGTTGGACATTGGGGTTGGCGCGAAACTAACGTGAGAATTTGAGGCTCGGCAAGTGATACGACGTGCGGCAGCCATAGCGGCGCTGGTGTTCGCGGGTGGCGCGTGTGGGACCTGGCAGCGGGTCGGCAGCTCCGATGCCCCGGCCGCGGGCACGGCGGTGCCGCGGCTGTTCGACGCGACGTCCATGTACCGCTCCATGGGGTTCCTTGCGACCAGTGGTCCTTTGCCCTTCGTCGCGTCGGTTCGCTACCTCCGCGGTCCAGCTCCCGATTCGACGCTCGCGCTGTTCGCCCTCTCACTCGCCAACTCGGCCATCACGTTCCAGCGCAGCGGCGCGGAGTTCGTCGCCGAGTACCGCGTGGAGGCCGTCTTCAAGGGCGACAGCGCAGTCGTGCCGACGCGGCACATCGCGCGCGACGAGCAGGTGCGGGTACGCTCCTTCCAGGAGACGCTGCGCGCCGATGAAAGCATCATTTTCCAGCAGTTCGTGACCCTGCCGCCGGGCACGTACACCGTGAGCGTGATGGTGCGCGACCGGAACGGACCCGCGTTCTCGCGTACCGAGCGCGTCGACACGGCGCCGGACTTATGGCACCGGTCGGGACTGACCGCGCCGATCCCCGTCTACCAGGCCACGGTCCGCACGCAGGCCGCCGCCCTGCCCACGATGCTCGCCAATCCGCGCGCCACTCTGCCGTACGGCACCGACACGCTCCGATTCTACGTCGAGGGCTATGGAATGACGGAGCGCACGCGTCTCGTCGCACGCGTTGTGGATGGCAACGATCGAGAGCTGTGGCGCGACACGGTCGCCCTGCGGGGCGACCCGGGGCTGACGGGGACAGGGATCGCCGTGGCGCCCGACCGTCTCCCGGTGGGTCAAGCCGAGCTGCAGACGATGCCCGTCAGCGGCGGTGACACGACGCGCACGCGCTTCCTTGTCAGCTTCTCGAACCAGTGGGTGATCACGAACTTCGAGGAGATGATGAGCCTGCTGCGCTACTTCGACGAGCAGCGATGGGTGGACTCGCTCCGCAAGGCGACCACCGAGCGGCGCGCGGAAGTGTGGCGCGAGTTCTGGAAAGCCACCGACCCCGTGGCGATTACGCCCGAGAACGAGGCGCTGGACGACTACTTCCGCCGCGTGCAGCAGGCGAACGTCCGCTTCCCGGACGAAGGCGAGCCCGGCTGGCTCACCGACCGCGGCGAGGTGCTCATCACGCTGGGCGAGCCGGATGAGATCCTCGACCTGTCGAGCGGAATGGATCGCAGCGGCCTGCGGGCGATTCGGTGGACGTACTCGAATCTTCGGGTCGTGCTGTACTTCCAGGATCAGACCGGATTCAACCACTTCAGGCTGACGCCGACGTCTCGCGCGGAGTACCAGCGCGTGCGGGGGCGGGTGCAACGCGCACGGTGAGGCGCGCCGCCGCGCTCCTGTTGGCGGCGCTCGCGGCGCCGCCGCGCGCGCCGGCACAAATAACGTTGGACCGGACGGCGATGTTCACGGCGGAATCGCTCCGCCTCGCCGGACGCCCCTGGCACGCGGCCGAGACAATGCTCGCGGCGGCGGCACGCGACTCCCATCCCAACGCGTTTCTCGTCGTCGAAGGCGCCAAGGCCGAGGTACATGCGCGGCGGTTCGATCGCGCTCGCGGCCTGCTCGCGGGCCAGCCCTGGCTCGAAGACTACGCCGGCGGTGAAGCGCTGGCGGTGCTGGGGCAGGCGGAGAGCGGGTTGGGGCAGTACGCCGCCGCCGCCGAGCACTTCAGTGCCGCCCGCGCGCGGGCATCGGGCGCCCGCGCGGCGCTGCTCGCCGTGCGCGCCGGCCTGGCGCACGAAGCCTCGGGACAGCCGGACAGCGCGGCGCGGGCATTTGCCGCGGCCCGGGCGGGTGGACTCCAAGGGATCGACGCGTGGTTGCGCGTGCGGCAGGCGCGGGTCAGTCGCGATACCGCCGAAGCGTTCAAGCTGCTGGCGGACGCACCGGCAGCCGCGGCGCGCGAAGTGATGCTGGCGCGCGCGCGCGCCCTGCTCCTCGCGGGCGACACGGCGCGCGCGCTCGACGCGTTCGCGCAAGCAGGGAAGGGGCTCGACGTCGCGCGGTTGGCGCTCGCCGTTCGAGACTCGATGCGGGCTCGCGCGGCGCTGTACGAGCTGATGGCGCGGGCGCCGCAGAGCGACGACGCGGCGGCGGCGGTCGCGCTTGCGCTCGGTCCCCTGCCGCCCCGCGCCCCGGCCGAGCACGTCGCGTTGGGCCGCGCGTTGAACCGGCGCGGCACGGCAGCCGACGCCCGCATCCACGTGGAGCACGCCATCCGCCGCGGCGACTCGAGCGCAGCGACCATGGTCTTCTACGGCGAGCTGCTCGTCGCGACCGGGCGCTACGATGAGGCCGCCCGGGCGTACCGTGCCGCCGCCACTGATTCCGTCCTCGGGCGCCTCGCCATTTATCGGCGGGCGCGCGTGCTGGTACGCCTCGCCGATCCCGGCGCGACGACCGCGCTTTCCGGATTCGCGCAGACTTATCCGTCCGACACCGCCGCTCCCACCGCGCTGTACGTGCTCGGTGACGCGCTGTTCGATCGCGGCGACTGGGCCGGCGCGTCCCGCTGGTTCGGAGAATTGATCGCGCGCTACCCGTCGGACACGCGCTCGTCGCTGGCCCGGTTCCGGCTCGCCGCGCGCGTCTATCGCGACGGCCAGCTCGACAGCGCCGCCGCGCTGTATCAGGGAGAGGTGATGGCGGCGGGCCCGCAGCGCACCGGGGCGCGCTTCTGGCTCGGCCGCATCGCGCAGACGCGCGGCGACTCCGCCGGCGCGCGCGAGGTCTGGCGCGCCCTCGCGCGCGACGATTCCCTTGGCTACTACGGCCTGCGCGCGCGGCGCGAGACCGACATGCCGGGCGTGGCGGTTCCCGTCGCGACCGCGCCTGCGGGGATTCCCACGGCGGTCGTCAACGGCCTGGCGCGACTCGACACGCTGATGCTCGCAGGACTCGACAGTGAGGCACTGCTGGAGGTTCGCGCCGTCCTTGGCCGGCCGCCGCAGGACGTCGAGAGTTTACTCGCTTGGAGCGAGGGCCTGGGGCTGCGCGGCTACGGCTCAGCGGCGGTGCGTCTCGCGTGGCAGGCGTTTGTCAAAGCGCCCGGCGAGCCGCGCGTGTTGCGCGCCATCTACCCGTGGCCGGCCCGCGCGGCCGTCGAGGCGGAGGCGAAGGAGTTTGCCGTCGATCCGCTGCTGCTCGTCGCGATCATTCGCCAGGAGAGCGTGTTCGATGTCGAAGCGCTCTCGCCCGCGGGCGCGCGCGGCCTCGCCCAGCTCACACCGGGCACCGCGGCGCTGACGGCGCGCGGCCTCGACGTCACGTTCTATCCGGAGTGGATCACCGTTCCCGACCTGAACCTGCACCTGGGAGCCGCGCACCTCGCGGAGCTGCTGCGCCGCTTCGGACGTCTCGAGACCGCGATCGCCGCGTACAACGCGGGCGCGTCGCCGGTGCGCCGCTGGCTCGAGCGCGACGGCGCGGACGATCCCGACCAGTTCATCGAGCTCATCCCGTATCCGGAAACCCGCGGCTACGTCCGCAGTGTGATCCGCAACCGCGAGCTATATCGCATCTTGTACGCGACGCCCTAGCCCTGCTTGACAGCCTTCCCGGCGCCCCTCATTTCTATGGCGCTCGACACGCAGGTTCAACGCAACGGACTTTGCCGGAGGCGCCCGCGCATGAGCAAGGGAAAGGTGAAGTGGTTCAATGATGCCAAGGGCTACGGCTTCATTGAGCAGGAGGGTGGCGAGGACGTGTTCGTGCATTTCTCGGCCATCCAGATGGACGGCTTCAAGACGCTCGCCGAAGGCCAGGTGGTGGAGTTCGAAGTGAAGCAGGGTGACAAGGGGCTCCACGCCGCGAACGTGATGCGCGGCTAGCGCGCCCCAAAAGCATCCGCCGTTGATCCACCCCGCCCGAGCGGTTCCGGGCGGGGTTATTCTTTCGCCCATGGCAGAGCGGCTCTTCCTCGTCGACGGCTACGCGCTGATCTATCGGGCATTCTTCGCGATGATCGCGCGGCCCCTCACCACCCGGCGTGGCGAGAATACCTCGGCGGCGTGGGGCGTCACGAACTTCCTGCTGCGCCTGCGTGCCAAGCACCACCCCGACTACCTCGGCTGGGTGCACGACGTCGGCGAGTCGTTCCGGCACCAGCAGTATCCTGCCTACAAGGCCACGCGCGAAAAGCTCGACGAGCAGCTGCAGCAGGATTTCGATCGCTCCGTCGAGCGCATCAAGGAGATCCTGGCGGCGTTCCGCGTCCCCGTGCTGGGCGTCGAGGGCTACGAAGCAGACGACGTGATCGGCACCCTCGCCGAGCGCGCCGCGCAACGTGACCTCCAGACGGTGATCGTGTCGGGGGACAAGGATTTCTACCAGCTCATCGGCCCCCACGTCGCGCTGCTCAACCCGGGTCGCGGCGGCCCCGCGGCGGTCGAAGAGCAGTGGGTCGACCCGAGCAACGCCAGCGAGCGGCTCGGCGTGCCGCCTGAGCGCGTCGTGGATTACCTGGCACTCGTCGGCGACAGCTCCGACAACATCCCGGGCGTGAAGGGCGTCGGCGAGAAGACCGCGTTGGAGCTCCTGAGCGCCCACGGCGACCTCGACACGATCCTCGCGCGTGCCGCCGACCTGCCGGGCAAGCGGGCACGGGAAGCGCTGCTGCAGCACGGCGACCTCGCGCGGCTCTCCCGCCAGCTCGTCACCATCCGCCGCGACGCCCCCGTCGATCTCGATCTCGAGCAGCTCCGCGTGCGGCCGCCCGACGTTGCCCGTCTCACGGAGCTATTCACGGAGCTCGAGTTCCGGTCGCTTATCCCGAAGCTCGATGACGTCCCAGATGCGACCGACGGAGCTCCCGCTCCGACTGCCCAGCGGGCACCCGCCGCCCGAGGAGCCCCGTCGGTCCCATCCGCCCAGGTCATGGACGATCCGGCACAGCTCACCGCGGTTCTCGAAGAAGTCCGGCACGCACCGCTCGTGGCCATCGACACCGAGACGACGGGTCTCGATCCAATGCGCGCGCAGCTCGTGGGCTTGTCGCTCGCCGCCCGGCCGGGGCGGTCGTGGTACCTGCCGTTCGCGCACCTGCCGCCCGACGGCCCGCTCGCGGGCGGCGAGACGCCGCGGAACCTGCCGCCCCTGACGAGCGAGGCGCTTGGGCCGCTGCGCGCCCTGCTCGCCGACGCGAGCGTCCCCAAGGCCGGTCACAACGTGAAATTCGACTGGCTCGTCCTGCGCCGCGCGGGCGTCGAGTTGGCGGGCGTGCGCTACGACTCGATGCTCGCAAGCTTCGTCCTCGATCCGGGGCGGCGCTCTCACGCGCTCGACGACCTGGCACGCGAGCGCCTGAGCATCGAGATGCAGACGTACGGCGGTGTCGCGGGGAAGGGCCGTCGCGAGCGCCCGTTCGCCGAAGTCCCGATCGCCGACGCCGCGCGCTATTGCTGTGCCGACAGCGAGATGGTGCTGCGACTCGAGGCTGCGTTCCGGCCCGAGCTCGAGGACCACCGCTTGCTGCCGCTGCTCGAGACGATCGAAATGCCCCTGGTGCCCGTGCTGGTCGAAATGGAGTCGACGGGCGTCCTGATCGACCGCGCGTTGCTGGGCGAGATCGGCCGCGCGTTCGCGAAGGAGCTGGCGGCCCTCGAGCTGGAGATCCATCGGGCCGCGGGCGGCGACTTCAACATCAACTCGACGCCGCAGCTCCGCACGATCCTGTTCGACAAGCTCGGGCTCCCCGTCTTGAAGCGCACGAAGACGGGCGCCTCCACCGACTTCGAGGTGCTCGAGCAGCTCGCCGCCATGGGGCACGATGTGCCGCGCCTGTTGATCGAATACCGCGAGCTGTCGAAGCTCAAGTCGACCTACGTCGACGCGTTGCCCGGATTCATCCACCCGGAGACGGGCCGCGTGCATACCAGCTACAACCAGACGGGCGCGGCCACGGGGCGGCTCTCGTCGTCCGATCCGAATCTGCAGAACATCCCCATCCGCACGCCGCGGGGTGAGGCGATCCGGCGCGCGTTCATCCCGCCGCCGGGGCACGTGCTCCTCACCGCCGACTACTCGCAGATCGAGCTGCGCCTCCTGGCGCACCTGTCCGGCGACCCGGCCTTCGTCGAGGCATTCGAGCGCGGCGGCGACATTCACCGGCAGACCGCGGCCGTGATCTTCGGCGTCGCGGAGGAAGCCGTGACCGCGGAGATGCGCGCGCGGGCCAAGACGATCAACTTCGGCACGATCTACGGCCAGGGCTCGTTCGCGCTGTCGCGCATGCTGAGTATCACGCAGGACGAAGCGAAGGCGTTCATTCAGCAGTACTTCGAGCGCTTCGCCGGCGTGCGCCGTTGGCTCGATGCGGTCGTAGAGGAAGCGCGTCAGAGGGGGTACGTCGAAACGCTGTTCGGCCGGCGCCGCTACATCACGGAGCTCAAGGACAAAAACTTCAACGTCCGGTCGTTCGGCGAGCGCACGGCGACCAACTCGCCCCTCCAGGGGTCGGCGGCGGACCTGATCAAGATCGCGATGATTCGCATCCACGCGGCGCTCCCTGCGGCGGGTTTGCGCGCCCGAATGCTGCTCCAGGTGCACGACGAGCTGGTTTTCGAGGTAACGGAGGGGGAGCAGTCAGCTGCCGCAGATCTTGTAAAACGCGAGATGGAGGGGGTGACCCGTCTGCGGGTGCCCCTCGTCGTAAGTATTGGTGCCGGAAAGAATTGGGTGGATGCGAAGGATTAAGCACGCCTCTTGCAGGAACAGGTCCGGAGCCCAACATTGGGGCGTCGATCCAGGGGTCTCCCCGGGGTCGGCGCCCTTTGGCGCCCGGAGGGTATCGCCTTGAAGTCGCGTGGTTTTACGCTGATCGAGCTGCTGATCGTGGTCGTGATCATCGGGATTCTGGCGGCCATCGCCATCCCGAAGTTCGCGAACACGAAACAGAAGGCGTACGTCGCCCAGATGAAGTCCGATCTCAAGAACCTGGCGACGGCGGAAGAAGCGTATTTCTACGACTCGACGTCGTACACGACGAGCCTCGTGGCGCTGAATAATTTCCGCTCTTCGACCGGCGTGACGCTTACGGTGCTCGAGGGGACCCCGATGGGCTGGTCCGCGCAGGCGCTGCACAGCTCGACGACGCGCGCCTGCTACCTCTTCAACGGCAATGCCGCAGCCGTGGGCAACGCGACGGTCTCGGGCAAGATCACCTGCACCTAACGCCGCCCTATCAGGAGTTCACGCGCCGCCGCGAGGGGATGTGCTTCGCCCTCGACGGCGGCGTTTGGCTTCATCACCATAAAATCCACGATGAGCCGATGGCGCACCTGGTGAGCGCCGACAAGGAGCGCCTCCTCGAGCTGGGCCGCTCCCTCGGGCTCCATCCGGCCTGGCTGCAGTACAAACCGCTCAAGGATCCGCGCACCGGCATCCGCGTGCCGGCGTGGCATTGGGACCTGTGGGGGGAGAGACTAAGACGCCTAGGCGCCTAGACGCCTAGACGCCTAGACGCCTAGGCGCCTAGTCCGAATCTCTGGCCTCGAGCTTGGGGGCACGGACGCCCGGCCACCAGTTCCAGCGCCCGGCGATGTGCATGATCGCCGGCACCAGCACCATCCGGATGAGCGTGGCATCGAGCAGGACGGCGAGGGCCAGTCCGAAGCCGATGAACTGCACCGCCAACACGCGGGAGAAGGCGAACACACCGAAGACCGCGATCATGATCGTGGCGGCGAACGTGATGGTCGACGCCGTCGCCGATAGGCCTTCCATGGTGGCGTGGTCGTTACGCCCCGTCTTGTCGAACACCTCTTTGATTCTGGTCAGCAAGAAGACCTCGTAGTCCATCGAGAGCCCGAAGACCGTCGCGAACACGAGGACCGGCACCACGACGAAAATCGCCTCCGTGGGCCCATCGAGTCCGAACAGGCTCCCCCCGTAGCCGTGCTGGAACACGAGCACCGTGACGCCGAAGGCCGCGCCGACGGAGAGGCAGTTCAGCACCACGGCCTTGAGGGGCACGAGCAGCGAGCGGAACGCGATGAACAGCATGATCGCCGTGACGCCGAGAATCATCCCCACGACGGCCGGAAACCGTTTCAGCAGATCGCGCTGCAGGTCGACGCTCGACGCCGCGAATCCTCCGACCACGATGTCGGCCCCCTGCATCCCGCGCATGCCGCCGCCGAGGATGCGCCGGGCATGGCGTACCAGATCCATCATCCCTGTGAGCGACACGGTATCCGCGGCAATGACGTCGATCAACGTGGTGCGCCGGTCGGCGCTCAAGTAGGCGTTGAAGAACTCGGGGTAACGGTCGCGAACGGCGTCGGCTTCACTGTAGAAGATTGCGAGCTGGAGCGTCGACAGTCCGGGTCGCAGCGTCGCGACGCCGCGGACTTCGCGCACCCGCGGATCCTTGCGCATCGAGTCGCTGATCGCCTTGAGTCCCGGGAGGCGGCGTCCCGCGAGCACCGATTCGCCCTCGGGCAGCTGCACCACGATGCGGATCGGCATGATGACACCGCTCGCGCCCATGTCGCGGAGCGCCGCAAGCCCGCGCCCCGACTCCGACTGCGGCGGGAACCAGTTACGGGCCGGTAGACCGATCCGAATCTGGGTGAGCGGGAAGGTCAATACGGCGAGAATCACGCCGCCCCCGGCGATGGCGCGCCACGGACGATGACCGAGCCAACGCGCCCACCGCTCCCAGCCGCTCGGCGCGTGGATCCGGACCAGCAGCCGCGCCAGCCACTTGGGCCGATCGATGTTGCGGCCCAGGATCGCCAGCACCGCCGGCAACAACGTGGTCGAGAGCAGCACCGCCACCGCGACGACGATGAGTCCTCCGATGCCGACGGAACGGGTCTCCGTGAGCGGCGTGCTCACCAGGGCCGCGAAACCGACCACGACGGTGAGGCCCGACGTCACCACGGCGGAGCCGGCGGTCTCGATCGTGCGCACCGCCGCATCCGCCGGCGAGAGGCCGCGATTCAGCTCCTCGCGGAACCGGGTCACAATCAGCAGCGAGTAGTCGATCCCGACCCCCAGTCCCACCATGGTCGTGATGTTGAGCACGAATACCGACATCGTTTGGAATTGGGCGGCGACCGTCACCAGCCCCAGGGCGATGGTGATCGCGACAAACCCCACGATGATGGGGAGGGTGGCGGCGACGAGCGCGCCGAACGCGATGACCAACACGACCAACGTCACCGGGAGCACTGTTTCTTCGCTGTTCTGCGTGTCCTCGGTGCTGATGCTGCGCACGTCGTAGTCGAGGGCGGGATTGCCGGTGACCATCACGTCGAATTCGGCCCCCCGCGGCAGCCGTTCCATCGTCTCGGAGACGAGGGAGCGCAGATCCGGCACCACCGTACGGTTGAGATCGCTGGTGCTGCTGGGGGTCAGGGCGGCGATCAGGAACGTGGTACGGCGGTCCTTGCTGACGAAGCTCGACTCGCCGATGGTCCGGACCGACACGACCTGGCTCACGTAGGGGCGGCGGGCGACGGCGGCCGACAGGGAATCGAGCACGGCGTCGAAGCGCACATCGGTCCAGCGGACCGGGCCGTGCACGACGATGGCGACGTAGTCGGCGATGGGATTGGGGAAAGCGTCCCGGATGAGCTGGTTGGCGCGCGCCGACTCGGTCGCCTCGACGGAGGCCCCGCGCACCGCCAGAACCCGCTGTACATGACACGCCCGCGGCGCGAACAGCAGCGTGAGCGCCGCCCACGCCGCGATCACCCAACCGCGCCAGCGGATGAGCGGCCTCGCGGGTAACGCGATCACCTACTGTCCAAGCATAAGCAGGCCACAATCATAGAGACGCCACCGTGCCAAAGCTAGCGGTTGAGGTACGCGTCCGAGCATATTGCGCGCATGGTGGAACGGCGACTCACGGGAATGCTCGCGGCGGCGGGCGTCTTGATTCTCTTGATGGTGTTGTGGGATATGTTCAAGCCCGCGCCCCACCCCGTTGCTCCGCCCGAACCCGATGTCATCGTCACGCACACCGATCCTCCCGCAGGCACCTCCAGCTCGCAGGGGACGGCGACGCCGGATCCCACGCCATCATCCAGCGAGCCGAATTACATGGAGGCGCTGGCGCGGTCCGAGGCGCGACGCCGCATCCGCGCGAGCGCCGGCAGCACATATCTGAACGAGATGCTCGCGGCGAGCGGGGATTCGATGCTGCGTCGTTGGGACAACCGGATGTCGTCACCGGTGCGGGTGTGGTTCGCGCCCACGGTGGCCGCGAACTTTCAGCCCCCCTTCATCGACGCGATACGCCGCGCATTCGGATTGTGGTCCGCCGCGGGTGTGCCCGTGGCGTTCGACTTCAGCGCCGATTCCAGCTCTGCCGAGGTGGTGTTCCGCTGGAAACCGCAATTCGACATCGAGCGCAGCGGGCAGACTGACCTCCACTGGGACCAGGACGGCCACATTCAGTCCGCGGTCGTGACGCTCGCCACGTTCGACCCGAAGGGCCGCGCGATGGACGTGGACGACATCCGCGTGGTCGCGGAGCACGAGATCGGGCATGTGCTGGGGCTCGATCACTCTCCCGATTCGACCGATCTCATGTTCCCCACCGCCAAAGTGCGGGAGCTGTCGGACCGCGACGTGCGCACCATGCTGTTGCTCTACCTGCTCACTCCCGGGAGCATTCGCTGACGCGGGGGGATGGACCGGCATGGCTCGGCGCCCAATCATCTCGTTCCTGACCGACAGCGCCCCGCCCACGGACGGCGGAGCGGCGACCCTGGCGCAGGCCCTCGACGCGCGGGTGCGCGAAGGGGAGTTGATCGAGCGACTCGACGGGGGCGCGGGGGTGGCGGGGGCCGTGCGTTGCGTCGCGTGCGGGCACCGCTGCCTGGTGAAGCCGGGCCGGCGCGGCATCTGCAAGGTCCGCTTCAATAAGGAAGGAACGCTCCTCGTCCCCGCCGGTTACGTCGCGGCGCTGCAGTGCGATCCCACCGAGAAGAAGCCGTTCTTCCACTGCCTGCCGGGCAGCGACACGCTCACGTTCGGCATGCTGGGATGCGACTTCCACTGCGGGTACTGCCAGAATTGGCTCACGTCGCAGGCGCTGCGCGACGACAGCGCCGGGGTTCTGCCGACCGACGTCACCCCTGACAGCCTCGTGCGGCTCGCCCGGCGCCAGGGGGCGCGGATGGTGGGGTCGTCCTATAACGAACCCCTCATCACGGCGGAATGGGCGATGGATGTGTTCCGCGTGGCGCGGGCCGAGGGCCTGAAGACCGCGTTCATCTCGAATGGCAACGCCACGCCCGAAGTGCTCGACTACATCCGCCCGTGGACCGACTGCTACAAGATCGACCTCAAAGCGATGGACGATAAGCGCTACCGCGAGCTGGGCGGTGTGCTGCAGCACGTGCTCGACGCCGTGCGGATGGTCCACGCGCACGGCTTCTGGCTGGAGATCGTGACGCTGATCGTCCCGGGCTTCAACGACGACGACGCGCAGTTGCAACGCGCCGCGGAATACATCGCGGCCGTGTCGCCCGAGATCCCATGGCACGTGACCGCGTTCCACAAGGACTACAAGATGACGGACCCCGACGACACGCCGGCGGTCACGCTGGTGCGCGCGTGCGAGATCGGCGCGGCCGCGGGTTTGAAGTTCATCTACGCCGGCAACCTGCCCGGCCGCGTCGGCCGGTGGGAGCACACCTGGTGCCCGGACTGCGGCGACCTCCTGATCGAGCGCGTGGGATACGTGATCAAACGACAACGCATCGGGGCCGACGGGCGCTGCCCGTCGTGCAGCCGCAGGATCCCGGGCATTTGGTCCTAGCGCTCGTCCTCGCCGCACAGGCCGCCGCGTTCAACGCGGCGACCTTCGATCCCCTCGTGCGGGACGGCATCCAGCGCGGCGCCTATCCGGGCGCCGTTCTCGTCATCGGCCGCCGCGACACGATCCTGTTCGCGAAAGCCTATGGCCACCTGACCTGGTCGACCCAGAGCGCACCCCCGGACGTCGACAGCACGCTGTGGGATGTCGCGTCGCTCACCAAGGTCATCGCGACGACGACGGCGATGATGCTGCTCGTCGAGCGGGGGCGCGTGAGCCTCGACTCGCCGGTCGTCCGCTACGTGCCCGAGTTCAACGGCCGCGGCACCGCCGCGGTGACGGTCCGCCACCTGCTGACGCACACCTCGGGTCTGCGCGCATGGCTCCCGCTCAATCGGCTCGCGCCTGACTCCGCGGCAGCGATGCGCATCGTGTACGAGCAGACGCCGCAGGTGCCGCCGGGCACGCGCATGGAGTATTCCGATTTCAATGCGATCCTGCTCGGCGAGATCGTCCGCCGGACCGGCTGGGGTGGTCCGCTCGACGCCTTCGCGACGCACGAGATCTTCGGCCCTCTCGGGATGCGGTCCACGATGTTCCGTCCGCCGCGCAATCTCGGGCGGCGCGCCGCGCCCACCGGTGTGTGGCGGGGCCACCCGGTGAGCGGTGTGGTCAACGACCAGAACGCGGCGAGGCTCGGCGGCGTCGCGGGCCACGCGGGGTTGTTCGCCAGCGCCAGCGACCTCGCGCGGTTCGCGCAGTTCATGTTGGGGGAAGGCGCCCTGCCGGGTGGCCCGCGCCTGCTCCGGCCCGAAACGGTCCGCGCGTTCACCGCGATCGCGGTGAACGCGCGGCGCGGCGCAAGCGCCCGGACGTTGGGCTGGGAAGCGCTGCCGACCGGCGAGGAGGTGTCGAGCGCCGGCAAGCTGCTCGGGCCCCGGAGCTATGGGCACACCGGCTGGACCGGCACCTCCCTGTGGATCGATCCCGGTCGCGGATTGTTCGTCCTGCTGCTCACGAATCGCGCGTACGCGCCGCGCGGCCACTCATTCACGACGTTGAAGGAAGTTCGCGGTCACGTGGCCGATGCCGCCGCGAAGGCCGCCGATGGGCGTTGATGCGGGCCCGACGGTGATCTACGACGGTGAGTGCGGCATCTGCCGGCAGTCGGTCGACCTGCTCAAGCGTTGGGACCGGGAACACGTACTGCGGTACGTGCCGTTTCAGGACGAAGCCGCCGTGGCGCGCTTCCACATCGCGCTGCCGGCGCTCGCGGCGGCGATGCATCTCGTGTTCCCCGATGGTCGCGCGTTTGCCGGCGCCGACGCGGTGCCCGAGATGCTCCGGCTCGTGCCGGGCAAGCGGTGGCTCGCGGTGTGGTTCCGAATTCCCGGAGCGATGCCGCTGGCGCGCCGCCTGTACGCGTGGATCGCCGCGCGACGCCGGTGTCTGGTGCGCGGCGTGCAGCCCCGCTAGGTTCGCCATGATATGAAGAGGAGGCAGTCGTAGCATGTCTACCGCCGTAAACGCCGAGACCGTCCGCCAGGCACTCCGCCAGGTGAAAGACCCCGAGCTCGATCTCAACATCATGGACCTGGGATTGGTCTATGACGTCGAGGTCGAGGATGGGACCGTGCGCATCGAAATGACGCTCACGTCCCCCGGGTGTCCCGCGGGGCCGATGATCACGAACGACGCGCACAAGGCGGTCCGGGCGCTCGAAGGCGTGAAGGATGTGAATATCGAGATCGTGTGGGAGCCCTACTGGACCCCGGAGAAGATCGAGCCGAAGGTCCGCGCGATGATGGGGTTCTAGCGCAGCGCTTCGAGCATCGCGTCGCCGAGCACGCCCGCCTGCCAGCGCCGGAGCTCCCCGACTTGGGCGAGCCCGGCGCGGTTTTTTGGGACGGCCCGCGCTACTGCTTCCAACGTCGTCCGACCGCACAGCACGCCGGGATCGATCTTCAGCTCTGCGGCAATACGATTGCGCACCGCCTTGAGACGCTCGACTCGGCCGTCGAACGCCGGGTCCTTCGGGGCTCGAGCGGAGCGCTCGAGTCGGGGCAGCTCGCGCTCGGGCAGCGCGCGGCCCCGCGCCACCCCTTCGAGCAGGGCGGGACCGTGACGCCGCGCCAGTGACGCGGGCACGTCCTTGAGCTTCGCGAGGTCCTCCGCCGCACTCGGCATCGCCTTACTGACGGCGAGGAGTGAATCGTTCCCGATCACGCGGAACGGCGCCTTGTCGTCCCGTTGCGCGACCGTCTCGCGCCAGCGGTGCAGCTCCCTGAAGACGGCAAGGGCGCGAGGTGGAAGACCCTTCGCGCCCTTTACTCGCAGGTACCCGTCGGCGTCGCCTTCGGCGACACCGGTCCAACGCAAGCCCTCGAGGCGCGTGAACTCCTCACTGGCCCAGTCGAAGCGGCCCAGCTCGCGCAGGCGCTGCTCGAGCGCGTCGCGCAGCGCCAGCAGGTGGCGTGTGTCCTCGGCCGCGTAGTCCAGCATCGGTTGCGGGAGGGGCCGCTGGGACCAGTCGGCCTTTTGATGTTCTTTCGCGAGCTTCACGCCCGCGTACTTCTCGAGCAGGGCGGCGAGGCCGATCGCCGGTTCGCCGGCGAGCTGCGCCGCGATGCGGGTATCGAAGAGCCGCGCGGCCCGGAAGGCATAGTCGCGGTCGAGCACGCGCAGGTCGTAGTCGGCGTCGTGGAACGTCTTCTCGATCCCCGGGTCGGCGAGCACGGCCCCTACGGGAGAGAGATCGGTGACGGCCAGGGGATCGATGAGCGCCGTGCGGTCCGCGGTCGAGATCTGGATCAAGTAGATCCGGTCGCGATAGCGGTGAAAGCTGGCGGCCTCGGTGTCCACCGCGATGCGCGGCGTGCGGCGCACCGCGGCGATCAGCTCGGCGAGGGCATCGGGCTGCGCTACGTAACTATCCACGCAGGACCCGCTTTACTCCGGCTTCGCCAGCCGCTCCATACCGGCGGCGATTTCTTCCAGCGCTTTGGCCAGGGTCTTGTAGAATTCGGCGTCGGGGGCCTGCGGTGCGCCGCCCAGCGGGTCGCCCGCGCACTTCCGGGCCGCCCGAGCCGCATGTCGGATGTAGTCGGTCGCGATGTGCATCGCGCAACTCCGCTTCAGGAGATGTCGTGGACGCAGCAGCGTTCGCTTCAAAGATACGTAGCGCCTTTGCGCAATGCAGTCTGGGCGCCTGGCCGACGCCGCTCGACGCGGCACCGGCGCTCGCCCGCGCGACCGGTGCCGCCGCGCTGTGGCTGAAGCGCGAGGACCTCGCGGGCGGCAACAAGGTTCGCGGCCTCGAGTTCTTGCTCGCCGACGCGCGTCCCGGGATCGTCTTCGTTACCGTGGGCGGCACGGGGTCGTCCCATTGCCTCGCGACGGCGATTCACGTACGCCGGCTCGGGGCTCGAATCGTTCTGGCGCAGTTCCCGCAGCCCGCAACGGATGCGAGGCGCGCGGTCGCCGCGGCGACGACACGCGCCGCCGACATCGTGGTGCACGCGCGCTCGCAGCTGACGTTGCCCTGGGCCGTGCTCCGCGCCTTTGCGCGTGCGCGCCGGTTGGGGGAGGGCGCACCCCGTTGGATTGCGGGTGGTGGTGCGCATCCGCGCGCCGTGGTCGGCCACCTGCTTGCGACGCTCGAGCTGCCGGCACAGATCGACGAGCCCCCCGATGCGATCGTCGTGCCCCTCGGCACCGGCGGCACCGCCGCGGGGATTCTGTTGGGCGTCGCGTACCTGGGTTGGCCGACGCGCGTCGTGGCCGTACGCGTCGCCCCTCGCTTTGTCGCGAATCGGTGGCGTACGAATCGCCTTGCACGGCGGGCGGCTCGGCTCCTTGAAGCACTGGATCCACAGTTCCGCATTCCGGGGTCCGCGTTCCGCGTCGAGGTGGTGGACGGGCTGGGCGCCGGCTACGGTGCGCCATCGCCCGCGGGCGAACGGGCTCGTCTCGTGGCCGCGGCGCATGGCCTCCGGCTTGACCCGACGTACGGCGCGAAAGCGTTTGCGGCGATTCCCGTGCAGCAGCGCGTCGTGTTTTGGAATACGTTTGCATGGCCGTGAGCGCGCTCCCCACTGTCGACCTGACTGTCTACCCATTCGAGTGTGATGCGTTCGGGCACTTGAACGAGGCGTCGTTCCTCGCGCTGTTCGAACGCGCGCGCTGGGATGCCCTCGCCAAGGGCCCCGGGATGGACCTGTTCAAGCGCAATCACGTCTGGCCCGCCGTCCGCAAGGTGACTGTGGACTACCACGCCGCGGCGTTCCCCGGGGACGTGCTCAGCGTGGAGACGGTGTTGACGGGCCGGGGCACGACGAGCTTCACGATGCAGAACGTGGCGAAACGGCACTCCGACGGGGTGCTGATCGCCGAGGCGTCGCTGGTCTTCGTGTGCATCGACCGCGTCGGCCGGCCGACGCCGATTCCCGAAGAGGTGTCGCGGGCCTTGGGTGGCCCGCGCGGCAGCGCTCGCGACCCGCTGCGGGTGGCGGCGGACGGCGCCGAGCTGGCGGTCGAAGTGCGTGGCGAGGGCGCGCCGGTCGTATTCATCCACGGGTTCCCGTTCGACCGGACCATGTGGCGTCACCAGCTCGCAGGGCTCTCGCGCTGGAAGCGGATCGCGTTGGACCTTCGCGGTGCGGGCGCTTCGAGCGCGCCGGCGGACGGGTATTCGGTGGCGCGCTACGCCGACGACGTCGTGCACGTGCTCGACACGTTGGGAGTCGATCGCGCGGTCGTCTGCGGGCTTTCGTTGGGCGGCTACATCCTGTTCGATCTGCTGCGTCGGCACGCCGGACGGGTGCGCGCCGCGGTGTTCTGTAACACGAAAGCCACTGCGGATTCGCCCGAGGCGAAGCGCGGCCGCGATGAGATGGCGGCGCTCGCGGAGCGGGAGGGCGTCGACGCGGTCGCCGAGCGGCTGCTGCCGCAGCTGCTGGCGCCCGCCACCGTCGCCGCCCAGCCCGACGTCGCGGCGCACGTGCGGGATATGATCGGCCGGACGCCGCTTCCCGGGCTCGTGGGAGCGCTGCGCGCGTTGCGCGACAGACCCGACTCGACACCAATGCTCGGCGCGATCGGCGTGCCGGTGCTCGCGGTGGCCGGTGAAGAGGACAAGATCGCTCCGGTGGACGTCATGCGGGCGATGGCCGCGGCGATTCCGGGCGCGCAGTTCGCCGTCATCCCGGCTGCGGGGCACTTGGCGCCGCTCGAGCAACCGCTCGCGACGAGCCGCGTCATAGCGGACTTCCTCGACGCTGTCCGCTGAAGTAGCCTTCCCCAATGCCTCTCCCCAAGAGCCCCGACAGCGAGCCGGCGCGGCAAGGATTCGTCGGCTACATGCACGTCGAGGGTTTACAGTGGCGCGTCATGGTGCGGCTGCGTCTCGAGGACGAGGCGTGGTGGCGCGGCCGCCTCTGGTTTTCGGAGGCCGGCGGAACGGAAGTGTGGGATAAAGAAGAGATCTTCGGACGCAGCCCCGAGGAGCTGCTGCGCCAGGCGCGAAGCGTCTCAGCCGAAGCGCTGATCGGTCGCTTCCGCGCGTCGTACGACGACCGGCGCCGCTACTTCGCGTTGCGTGCCATCATGGATGACCTGATCGAGAAGGCGCGCGCGCTGAACCGGATCGCCGTGCGGTCGGCGGCGGGCGAAGCGGATCCCGCGCGCGCGCGCGCCGACCTGGATCGGATCCAACAGGAGATGCAGGCGCTTGTCGCCGGGCTGCGTGAGGTCGCGGCGAAAGAGGGACGACTCGTCGGTTAAGAGCCCTTCCGCTGCGGCTTGCCGGGCGGGGTGGCGCTCGTGAACACGTCGCGGTTCTTCGCGATGTAGTCCTTCCACTGCGGCGGCGTGTCTTCTTCCGGGAAAATCGCCGTGACGGGGCACTCCGGCTCGCATGCGCCGCAGTCGATGCACTCGTCGGGGTGGATGTACAACATGTCCTCGCCCTCGTAGATGCAGTCCACCGGACAGACATCCACGCAGGACCGATCCTTCACATTGATGCACGGCTCTGCAATGATGTAAGGCATGTGTCCGCCAAACCTAGACTGACGGATATCCCAGTCAAGACTCTGGTTTTTGAGATACTCTTAGGTATCTGAGATACCGAAGAGTCTCCCGCCCGCACGGAGGAAAGCCACCGCCCGGGCCACGACTGCTGGGTCGCGGACGATGTCGCGATGGCCCAATCCCGTTGTCGTGACGAGCTTGGCGCCCGGCCACGCGGCCGCGATCGCCGCTCCCTCATCGTAGGGGACCGTCACATCCTCGCGGTCATGGACGACGAGCAAGGGTGCCCTCAGGCTCGCCGCCAGGCGGGGAACGTTCAGATCCGACCAGCGGACGCGGAGACGAGCTTCACTGCGCTGTCGCATGGCCTCGAGGGCGGCAGGTCCGACGGCGAGCAGCTTGGCGAAGTCCTGCGCGAAACGCGCCGGGTCAGCCGCCGGCGCAAGGAAGACGGCGCGCTCGACCTGCAGGCCACCAGACATCGCCAGCGTAGTCGCCGAGCCGCCCATGGAGTGCGCCACGATCCCGTAGAGCGACCCAGCCTCCGCCGCGACGGCGCCCAGGGCGCGGGCGAACTGAGGCATGGAGCTCAGCCTCCCGTCCGACGCGCCGTGACCCGGTGCGTCGAAGGTGACCACTGAGAACCCGCTCGCGACCAATGGCGCGACGAAGGGCGCCGCGAGGCGGCCGCCGCGACCCCCCCAGCCATGAACCAGGGCGATGACAGGACCGGAACCCCAAGCCCAGGCCGACACCCGGCCTTCCTCCACGCGGACGCGGAACGGTCGGCCTGTCGCCAGGATGCCGCGCACCGAGGGTGTGAGCGTCGTACTCGGCGGGGTGAAGAAGAGGCGCTCCGCGAGAGCGGCACCGAGGCGCGGGGCCGTGCGCTCGAGCGCACGCGTCGCAACCCGCGTCGCCCGAAGTTGGAGATTCATGGGAGTAAGGCCTCGAATGCGTGGCGCGCGCGGGCCTCGGCTTTCGGATCCCGCAGGAGGCGGTGCGCGTGATGATAGGCGAGCATGACGCCGTACATGTCGTGGGCGAACTGATCGGGATCGGCATCGGCCGGGAATTGGCCCGCTTCGATTCCCTTGCGGTAAGACGTCGCCATGACGCCGAGCCAATCGCGCTGCAGCTGCTCGAGTCGATCGCGCACCGGTCCGGTCTTGTCGTCGAGCTCTGTGGCGGCGGCGACGAATAAGCAGCCGCCCGGCATGGGGCTCGAGCGCGCCCAGTCGAGCCACTTCTCGAAAATGGCGCGGAGGCGCGGCACACCGCGGGGCTGGGCGAGCGCGGGCCGGATGACAGCCTGGACGAAGCGCTCCGCGGCGTGGTCGAGAACTTGGACTTGGAGCGCTTCCTTGGATTTGAAGTGACCGAACAGGCCGCTCTTCGAGAGATCGAGATCCTCGGCGAGGGTGCCGATGGTGAGGCCGCCGAGTCCCACGCGGCTCGCGAGCGCGACGGCGCGCTCGAGGACTGCGTGCTTGGTGACGGCGCCTTTGGTAGTGGTGACCATGGCAGGAAAAAAGCACGACCGTTCGTTTCCGTCAAGGGGCCGAATGTTGCGCTTCCGATTCCGGTTGGTATCGTAGATACCAATGGGAATCATTCGCCAGAAGCGCAAAGTCGAGACGCGGGCGATGCTCATCGAGGCGGGCCTCAAGGTCTTCTCGGAGCGCGGCATCGAGCTCGCCACCCTGGACGACGTGGCGGCGACCGCCGGCTTCACCAAGGGCGCGATCTACCGCCACTTCCCATCGAAGGGCGCCTTCCTCCTCGGTCTCTTCGAGCAGTATGCCGCGGTTGCCCGGTCCGGATCGGCGGCGCGGCAGGCCCCCTGGTTCATTCCCCTGACGATTCAGTTCGCGTCACAGGCGACCCGGGACCCGCTCCTCAGGCGCCGCTTCGCCATCGTGCTGGCCGAAGCTCCCGACGGCGGGTCCCCCGATGGTCACCTCTTGAAGGCGCTCGCCCGGATATGGCCCTCCTCATAGACCTGAGCCACGAGATCGAGCACGGGATGGTCACGTATCGCGGGCTCCTGGCGCCCACGATCAGCGATTGGCTTTCCCGTGATGCGTCGCGCGCCCGGTACGCCGCCGGCACGACCTTCCAGATCGGCAAGATCGAGCTGCTGGCGAACACGGGCACGTACATCGACGCGCCCTTCCATCGTTACGGCGACCGCGCCGATGTCGCGGGCTATGCGCTCGAGGCGGTCGCCGATCTCGAGGGTGTCGTCGTGCGCGCGACGAAACGCGCCACGCGCGGCCTCGACCCGGCGTGGTTTCGCCAAGACGTGCGTGGCAAGGCGGTGTTAGTGCACACAGGCTGGGACGCCCACTGGCGCACCGACACGTATTCGGCTGGTGAGCATCCCTTCCTGACGCGCGCGGCCGCCGAGCATCTCGTCCAGGCGGGCGCGGTGCTCGTGGGCATCGATTCGCTCAACATCGACGACGACAAGGACGGCACGCGCCCCGCCCACACGATTCTGCTCGGCGCCGGCGTCGCCATCGTGGAGCACATGACCAACCTGGGATCGCTACCCGATGCAGGCTTCCGATTCTTTGCAGCGCCCCCCAAGGTGAAGGGGATGGGGAGCTTCCCGGTGCGGGCGTTCGCGCTGAAGCAGGAGTGAATGATGAATCTTCCCCCGGCTACACTAATCGTCGTGCTCATTGCGGCATGGTACGTGATGATCCCCTGGAAGGTGTGGAAGGAGATGAAGCCCCAAGGCGCGTGGGACATGGAGACATTCGATCCCGGCCAGCACGGCAGCGTCGCGCAAGCCACCGCGTTCCTCGCCACCAATGTCTCCCCGCTCATCGCGCAGGGCTTTCGCCAGGTCGGAGACCTGGTCCACCTCGGCCCGATGAACACGACTCGTGTCGCTGTCCTCACGCATCCCGACGAGGATGTCGTCGCAACCGTCGTTGTCGTCGCCACCCTTCGGGGGTCGCAGGCCGCCATGGTGGAGTTCACGGCGGTGCTCGTGAGCGGGACCGTTTTCGACGTGAACAACTCCCCGGTGTTGGGGGCGTTCGGCCGCAGTCCCGATCATGTGACCTATCGCTTCCCAGGTGTGCGCGATCCCGAGCGCCTGCATCGCATCGCTCAAGCGCTGCTGCGGCGGGACTTCGGCTCAGCGCAGCTGCGGCGCCAGGACCTCAGCGACCCCGCCGCGTTCCTCAAAGCGGCCACCGATCGGGAGTATCAGCGCCAGGTGAGAACGGGTTACTATCGCTTCGACGCAACCACTGGCCGCTATGCCCAGACCCTCAAGGGCGCGTACCTGATGGCGTGGAAGCTGATGTTTCCGTTCAAGACCATTCGTAAGGCCCTGTACGCCCAGAAAGCCCGCCGCGTACTACAGGAGATCGGCATGGACCGCGAGCGAGTCCGGCCCTAGCGAAACAGCACGGCGTACGGCTCGATGCTGCCCCGATCGACGACGAGGTGCTGGTAGCCCGTCTGCGCGCCGCCCGTGCGCACGAAGTTCTCGCCCGTCCCGCCCGACTTCACGTCAGCGCGATAACGCTCGTGGAGATACTGGCTCAGCTCGAGCGCCGTGATGCCCGGCTCGCCATCGTCGTCGGCGAGCCGTTGTCCGACCGCCTCCGCGATGAACTCGGCGAGGTAGCCGCCGGCCCGGAACTTCACCGCGACGCCCGACGTCACGTCTTCTTCAGATGAAAAGAGTCCCATCCGCCCCGGCGCCGAGATCACGTCTTTGGAGAAGCCGCCGCTGAAGCAGGCGTCGAAGACGAGCAACGTCACTTTCGCGTGGATGCCGTCGAGCAGCAGACCCAGGGCATCGTCGGTCAAGTCGTCGTCGTAGAAGGCGAGCGTCTCGTCCAGGTTGTCTGGATCGGCCGCCTGGAAGGTCTGGCGCGGGACGCGGCCGCCGTGCCCCGAGTAAAAGAACACGAACATGTCGTTCGGCCCGGCCTGGCCGCCGACGCGCTGAATCGCCTGTCGGATCGCGGCGAGCGTCGCCTGCTGATCCACCAGCACGACGGCGTCGGCAGGGCGCATGCCCGCGCCGCGCTGCATCGCGTCGTACATGTGGCGCGCGTCATCCGCGGTGAACATCAGGTTGTTGGCCCGGCCGCCGTAGTTCGAGATCCCGACGAAGACGCCGTACACGCGCCCCGGGCCGGTCGTCGCGGGGGGACGCTGCGTCACCGCCGGGCCTCCCGTCGCTTGGCGGAGCGACAGGCGATAGCTCCCCGTTTTCTCCGCGGCGTATGACGTCGCCATGATGCGGTAACGGCCTGTCGCCCGCAGGCGCACGGCGACCCGCGACAGGTCGTGCCGGTTGTCGGCGTCGTCGTTGTCGATCTGGTCGCCCCCTTCACCTGGCGGGATCAGAGAGAGATACGTATCGAACGCGCTCGACTGGAGCTCGACGATCACCGAATCTCCCGTCGTGCCGTCGAACGCGTACATGTCACGGAATTCGCCGGTGGTGAGCCGCGCGTCCTCGGCCGACAACGCGCCTGTTTGGCTTTCACCGTACGCGATCGCTTCGACGTCGCGCCCGCGTGGCGCCGCGGGACCCGCCGCCGTGACGGGAGCGCCAAAGTCGATGCGCAGCTCGTACGCGCCGGTTTCACCCTTCTGGTACGACGTCACCGCCACGCGGTATTGCCCCGCTTCAGTCAGATCGGCTTCGATGACGCTGTGCCGCGGTTTTCCCTCGACGTCGTCGTTCCACAGGCGCTCGCCGCGCGGCGGCACGAGCATCAGATAGGTGTCGAAGGCGGTCGACGAGACGTCAACCGTGACGTGCTGCCCGGGGCGCCCATCGATCATGTAGCTGTCCACGTACTCACCCGTACGCAGCGTATCGTCGCCCGCGGCCAGGCGGCCGTTCTCGACGCGAGGTCCCGTCGCCGCTGTCGCCGTGCCCGGCGTCTCGACTTGAATGCGCAGGTCGTAGGCGCCCGCCTCGCCACTCTTGTACGTCGTGGCCCACACCCGATACGTGCCATCCTCCGGCAGCTCGTACGACACGAGCGAGCGACGCGAGTCGCCCTCGTGATCGTCATTCTCGTGTTGTTTCCCGCTGGGGTCGATCACGATGAGGTAGGGATCGAACTCCGAGGACCGCAGGTCTACCGTGGCTGTTTGGCCGCGCCGTCCCGCGAACGTGTACGCGTCGCGGTATTCGCCCGTGCGCAGCGTGGAGTCGCCCGCGGCCAGGCGACCGCTCTCCAACCGTACGCCTGGCGCTACCGCCACGCCCCCCGAACTGCCGGCTTCGATGCGCAGCTCGTACGCGCCCGCCTCACCCTTTTCGTACGAGGTGACGATCACGCGGTACGTCCCAGTCTCCTCGAGGGCGAGCTCGAGCCGCGAATGGCTCTTCGAGCCGTTGAAGTCGTCGTTTTCCTTCTTCTCGCCCGAGGGCGCGACGACCATGATGTAGGGATCGAACGCGGACGTCGTGAGATCGAAGACCGCGCGCTGGCCGGCACGGCCCTGGAACTGGTAGGTGAATTTTTCATGATCGAATCCTAACTGATTCAATATTGTTGCCTGTAAATCATACGGTGTGGTTTTTCCGCTGATGGTACTATAACCGATCTCATCTGTTTCACCGTAGCTGAATCCTTTTTTTATACCGGCGCCCGCCATCCAAATAGTAAATGCTTCTGTATGATGATCCCTTCCTTTGAATGGATTTTGTTTTCCTTCCCTGTTTTCCTGCATCGGTGTTCTTCCAAATTCGCCGCCCCATACCACCAATGTTTCTTCAAGCAATCCTCTTTGTTTTAAATCGAGGATCAATGCAGTCATCGATTTATCCACCTGCCGGCATTTATTGATAAATCCTACATCAATTGCAAGGTTGGCATCACTACCATGGCTATCCCAGCCCCAGTCGAACAACTGAACAAAACGCACTCCCTTTTCCACAAGTTTTCGCGCCAGCAAAACATTATTTGCAAAACAGGCTTTATT
>Ga0137409_10001299_pt1 | contig 27146 bp, 20 predicted proteins | sample CZODoug1_16funga_FD_122059 | JGI IMG/M metagenome (GOLD analysis project Ga0137409, IMG submission 122059) | Vadose zone soil fungal communities from Angelo Coast Range Reserve, California, USA - CZODoug1_16fungal (Hybrid Assembly) | ecosystem: Environmental > Terrestrial > Soil > Vadose zone...
CTCGTGCTCGGCCTCGATGCCGTGGGCGCTCTCCTGCCCGGAGCGGTGCAGGAGCGACAGCTCGGCCTGGTCGAGCAGCTTCTCCAGCGCGACGTCCACGGCCAGCGCGACCATCGCCCGCCCGGTCCCTTCCCGCACGTCGGCCGCGGCGAAGACGGAGGCACCCTCCTCGCGCCATTCCTTGCTCACGCGGGACAGGGACTGGAGCGCGGCGCGCGCCTCGCCCTCGCTCGCCCCCTTGGCGGCCGCCTTGGCCCGCGCGTGCATCTCCTTGCGGCGTTCCGGGGCGGCGAGCATGCGCTCCAGCGCGCCCGGCGACCCGAAGAGCTGCGCCGGGGCCACGCCGTCCAGGCCGAAGGACGGCGTGCGCGTCGTCTCCGACAGGCGTAGCAGGTGCAGCAGGTCGGAGCGGATGGTCGCGAGCGCGAAGGCGCGCTCGGCCCGGCGGAAAGCGTCCTCCGCGCCCTCCAGCTCGGCGTTCACGTCCTTCGCCAGCTGCTCGGGAGAGGCGCCCTGCATCACCTTGTGGGCGTACAGGTCCATGCGCGCGGCCGGCTCCGCGAAGGCGACGCCGTACGCGTGGCTCGAGCCGCCGGCCAGGTGGCGCATCCCGCCCATCCAGCTGAGCGCATGCGTCGCCGCTTCCGACAGGACGCCGCCCGGCGCCTCGAATGCGCCGGCCTCGCGGGCGGCGAGGCGCGCGGCGACGAGCAGCCCGGTGGCGACCGCACCGTGGAGGACGCGGTGGATTCCCTGTGCCAGCGGGACGGCGCGCAGGATGGCGTGCGCTTCGTCGGCCAGGACGCGCAGCGAGAGCAAGAGCAGGTAAGTGGTGGGCTCGTGGCGATCGCTCGCCGCGCCTTCCTTCATGGCCCGGCGCAAGACGGCATTGAGCACCCCCAACCAGGCGCGGCCGGGGCGCCCGGAGGCGATCCACGAGGCCAACACGCCGGCGTCGAGCGCCGGGTGCAGCTCGGGGGCCTCGGCGAAGGCCCGGCGCACGTTCTCTCGCGCGACGGTCGGCGGCGCAGAGAAGGACACCGGCCGCAGGGCCTTGGAATCGAACCCGTCCTGCAGGAGGAGCTGATCGAACTCGCTCTCCTTGAGCGACGGCCGGTGGCGCAGGCAGAGCAGGAAGTACAGGTCGCGGACCGCCGCCGTGAACGCCCGGCGCAGGTCGGCGCCGAGCGCGACCGGGACGCGGAGGTCGGCGAGCGAGGTGCCGAGTTGGAAGCGCAGCGCGCGGCCGTCGAGGCGGAGCGCGTCCTGCAGAGCGCGGCCCTCCGCATGCTTCCGCAGGCGCGCGAGCAGCGCCGGGCGCTCGTCGGCGTAACCCACGAAGGCCACTGTAGCAGCACGAAGCGGCGGCTGAACCTTCGAGCCCCGGCGGTCCGGCCGGCGCGGCTACACCGGAGACGGATGTGGATACCGGTGAGGAGGGCCCCTACCCCGTGGCGGCCGCGGAGAGCACCCGCGCGCGGACCTCGACGGGGAGGTCGAAGGAGCGCAGGTCCGCCTCGACCAGCACGGGGGCATCCGGAGCCCGCGGCGAGCGCAGGACGAGCACGTGCAGGGCGCCCTCGCGGGCGAAGACGAACGGTGCGTCACCCTGGTACTTGCGCACGCGCCCGTCGTCCGGCAGGCGGTAGCGGAGGTAGTGGACGCCCTTGTGGCTCCAGGCCTTCTCCACCTCGCCGACCACCTCCTCGCCGTCCTCGGCGCACATCCGGAGCAGCTCCAGACGCCGGCGCTCGACCCTGGCCAGGGTCCGGGCGCTCAGCAGCATCAGCGCGCCGAGCAGGCCGCAGAGGATGGCGATGCCGGAGCGGGGCAGCCCGCCCTGCGCCGCCCAGGAGAGGACGAAGCGGTCCGGGGCGGCGGGGTCGTAGCGGAGCCGCGCTGCTTCGCGCTTGCCGACGCCGCGGAAGGTGCGGCCGAAGCTCGTCTTGCCCGAATGCTGCCGGCCCTGCGCGTCCAGCCACTTCACGTCCAGATCGTAGTCGTAGAAGAAGGTGAGGCCGAGCTTCTGCGTCTCCTCCACCTTGCCGGTGAGGTGCACGAGCTTCCCCTGCGTGCCGCGCGCCCAGAGCACGCGCTCCTCGACCACCTGCCGGGCGGAGACGACCGCGCCAGCGCAGAACGCCGCGCCCATGGCGATGAGCACCGCGATGACCCCGAAGTTGCGGAGGCGGCGTTGCGCGAGCGCGCGCGGATCGAGCTGCAGCGGGCGGGCGGGGAGGAGAGCCATGCCTGGAACTCTGCACGGTACGGCCCGGTGTGCGGCAAGTTCGCCTGCGTGCGCCCAGGTGCGGAGGCGTGGATGCGCCTCCGCGCCGGTGCGGCACCGCCCTACCTCGAGGCCTTGGCCCCGAGCTGCGCCTGCACGTTCTTGGCGTGCTGCAGGTGCCCCTCGAGCGTCGGCAAGGCGTCGGTGAGGAGCTGCTTCAAGTCCTTGTTCTGCGCGCCCGGGATCAGCGCCGTCTTCACCGCGTCGATCACCGCCTGGTGGTATTGCACCTCGGTGTCGATGTAGTCGCGGTCGAACTTCGCCCCCGACTCCTTCTTCAGCCGCGCGGCCGCCTTGTGGGCGCCGTCCTGCAGGCTGTCCGAGGTGGCGTTCTTCTCCGGCTTCACGCCCAGCCGCGCCGCGAGCGCGACCGCTTCCTTCACGCCGGCGCCGTGGTCGTCGATCATCTGCTGGGCGAACTGCTTCACCTCCTCGTTCTTCGTCTTCTTGAGGGCCAGCTTGCCGCGCGCGATGTCGATCTGGTGCGCGGTGAGCGCCACGTCGGCGATCTGCGGATCGTCGAGCTGAGCGAAGGCGGGCGATGTGGCCAGGACGGCGGCCAGGACGAGCGAGCCTCTCACGGGGGACCTCCGGGTTGGTTGCGGTCGTGCCTGGGATCGGAGTCGGAAGCCCTCGGAAGGTCACGGCCCGGCGGGTCCCTTTCCTGGCAATCGTCCGTTGCGGGGAGGGCGAGGGGCAAGTAAAGTGCGCGCGTCCCGGAGCCAAACGGCATGAAGAAGATCGAAGCCATCATCAAGCCCTTCAAGCTCGACGAGGTGAAGGAGGCGCTGGCGGACGTCGGCGTGCTGGGTCTCACCGTCACCGAGGTGAAGGGATTCGGGCGTCAGAAAGGGCACACCGAGCTGTACCGGGGCGCCGAGTACGTCGTCGACTTCCTACCAAAGGTGAAGGTCGAGGTCGTGCTGACCGACGAGATGGTGCCAAAAGCCCTGGAGGCGATCGAGCGCTCGGCCAAGACGGGGCGCATCGGGGACGGCAAGATCTTCGTGACCACCGTGGACGAGGTGGTCCGCATCCGCACGGGCGAACGAGGCGAGCCGGCGCTCTAGGAACGTCAACGGCGCGGCCGCTGTTCCTTTCGAAGGCGCGCATACGGAGGAGTGGAAGATGGCGAAGGGCAAGGACGTCGTCGGGCTGGCGCACGACAAGAAGGCGGTGATGGTCGACCTGAAGTTCATGGACTTCGTCGGCCTCTGGCAGCATTTCACCATCCCGATCGCCGAGTTGACCGAGGCCGTCTTCGAGGAGGGCCTGGGCTTCGACGGATCCTCCATCCGCGGCTGGGCGCCCATCCACGCCAGCGACATGCTGGTGGTGCCCGATCCGGACAGCGCCGTGATGGACCCGTTCATGAAGGACACGACGCTGTCGCTCATCTGCAACATCGTCGACCCGATCACCAAGGAGCCCTACTCGCGCGACCCGCGCTACATCGCGCAGAAGGCGGAGAAGTACCTGAAGTCGACCGGCATCGGGGACACCGCTTACTACGGGCCCGAAGCCGAGTTCTTCATCTTCGACGGGGTCTCCTACGACACCGGCCCCAACCACGGCCATTACAAGATCGAGTCACGTGAGGGCCAGTGGGAGACGGGCAGCGCCGTCGAGCACGTCTACGACGGCAAGACGCACGGCACGCGGCCGAACCTGGGCTACAAGCCGCGGTACAAGGAAGGCTACTTCCCCGTCGCCCCGCTCGATTCGCAGCAGAACCTGCGCACCGAGATGTGCCTGGTGATGGAGCAGGTGGGCATCCAGGTCGAGCGGCAGCACCACGAGGTGGCCACCGCCGGCCAGGCCGAAATCGACATCCGCTTCGACAGCCTGGTGAAGACCGCCGACAAGCTGATGTGGTTCAAGTACATCATCAAGAACGTCGCGCTGCGGAACGGCAAGACGGTGACGTTCATGCCCAAGCCGCTCTTCGGCGACAACGGCAGCGGCATGCACACGCACCAGAGCATCTGGAAGAGCGGCAAGCCGCTCTTCGCGGGCGACGGCTACGCGGGCATGAGCGAGATGGCGCTGCACTACATCGGCGGCATCCTGAAGCACGCCCGCGCGCTGGCGGCGATCTGCAACCCGACCACCAACTCGTACAAGCGGCTGGTCCCGGGCTTCGAGGCGCCGGTGAACCTGGCGTACTCGTCGCGCAACCGCTCGGCCGCGATCCGCATCCCGATGTATTCGCCCAGCCCCAAGGCGAAGCGGCTCGAGTTCCGCTCGCCGGATCCGTCCTGCAACCCGTACCTGGCGTTCGCCGCCATGCTGATGGCCGGCCTGGACGGCATCGAGAACCGCATCGACCCGGGCGACCCCCTCGACAAGGACATCTATGGCCTGTCCCCCGAGGAGCTGAAGGACGTCCCCAAGATGCCGGGCTCGTTGGAGGAGGCCTTGGGCGAGCTCAAGAAGGACCACGAGTTCCTGCTCAAGGGCGACGTCTTCACCGAGGACGTGATCGAGACCTGGATCGAGCACAAGATCGAGAAGGAGCTGAACCCGGTGCGGCTGCGGCCCACGCCGACCGAGTTCGCGCTGTACTTCGACATCTGATTCGCCCTTGCGCGCCTGGTCGATCGGGTTCCTCTGCGTGGGCTGTGCTGCCGCTCGGCCGCAGCCCCAGCCGGTCTCGCACACGGCGTTGAAGGGCGTGACCCTGGCGGTGCCCGCGCCGCAGGATGCGCGCAAGTCGGACAGCATCGGCTGCGGGCAGTTCGCCCCCCAGTTGCCGCAGGCGGTGGCGCGCGCGGTGATCGCCTCGCTCGGGGAGACCGGGGTCTCCTTCGCGCAGGGGGCCCCCTGGGTGCTCATGCTCTCGGTCACCTTCGCCGGGACGGGCGACGAGTACGTGGGCGCGCCGCGCGGTCCCCCGCAGTTCGGTAGCGCGCCCGCGGGGCTCGCCTTCGAGGAGCGCAGCGGCGGGATGAACGCGGGCTGGGACGACACCAGCCTCGCGCTGGATGCCACGCTCGAGCGCCAGGGGCGGATCGTCTGGCACGGGACGGTCACCGGGCACGCGCGGTCGGTGCCCTGTGTCGCGCACCAGGAGAAGCTGGACGAGGCGACGCAGGACGCCGTCGGGCGCCTGCGGGTGGAGCTGATCCGGCGGATCGCCTCGGCGCCGTGAGCCGGCGCCGGAATCGGCGTCGTACAGGTCGTCCGGAGCGCAGCAGGATCGGCCCGACCGGACGGCGTGCTCCTGGCCTGCGCGGTTCCACGCCGGGCTTCCCGGGCTGGCCGACGACGCTCAGCCCCGCGGGGACAACTCCACCGAGAGCGCGGGATCGACGATGCGGAACAGCTCCGCCCCGCCGTCGCGCAGGACCGGCTCGCACCCGGGGCCCGGGCAGGTCACCGTATCGACGTGGTAGGGGCGCTTCTCCCCGCGGAACGCCGCGCAGGGGTGCACGCGCTTCTCCAACCCGAAAAAGGCGACATGGAGTTGCGGGAACGTGATGGGCCGCCCGACCAGCGCGGGGATCCATTGGCCCGCGTCGCCGTAGTTGTTCATCACCCAGCAGCCTTCCGGGAATTGCGCCCCTTCGATCACGCGCAGGTCGGCCGCGGTGGCGAGCGCGTGCGCGCTCCCGTTCCGCAGGAGCTTCCGCTGCAGGATCCCGGCGTGGACGAGCAGCACCACGGACAGGGCGGCGACCGCTCGCGGTCGCAAGTCCAGCGCGTCGTGCGCCAGCAGCGCGATCGGATAGAGCAGCAGGACGGCGATCCGGTCCGGGTAGAGCAGCAGGCTGGCCGGCAGCGCCGCGGCGCGGCCCTGGAGGACGAGCAGGACGAGGAGCGCGGCGAGCGAGGCCGGTAGCACGGCCCGGCTCGGCGCCCGCGCCAACACGGCCACGAGCGCTGCGGCGCCGGCGATCAGCGGCACGTCGTGCAGCATGCGGGGCAGGACGCGGAGCGTCGCCGATTCGCGCAGCCAGGCCAGGATCCAGGCCGCGCCGCGTGCGTCGATCGGCTTCACCGTCGCCAGATAGGGGGCACAGAGGAGCGCGGCGAACGACCCGGCGGCGAGGAGAACAACCGAGCCGCGGAGCAGACCGCGCTGCCGCAGCAGCGCCGCGGCGAGAAGCGCGGCGGCGCAGTACGCGAACGCCACGACCGTCACGGCGTGCGTGAGCAGGCCGGCCGCCGCGTAGAGCGCGCAGGCGGCCGCGCTGCGCGCGTCCTGCTGGCGCAACGCATCCAGTCCGGCCGCGAACCCGGCCACGCCGAACGCAATGCCGAGCGCGTTGGGGGCGCCCCCCCAGGTCCAGAAATGAAGGGGCGCGCGCGCGACGAGGACCGCGGCGACGCCGATCCCGAGGCCCAGCCCGGTGCCGCGCCACCTCCACACCGCCGCCGCGAACGCGACCACCACCAGGCCGTAGGCGAGGGCGTGGCCCCACAATCCCGCCTCGCGCCAGCCGAGGCCCGCGAGCTGGGCGAGCAGCGCCGTCAAGGTCGGCTGGCCGAGCGGATAGCCGCGCAGCTCGTCGATGGGCCAGAGCGGCCGGAAACCCTGCGGGTGACCCTGGGACTCGGCGACGATGCGCGCGACCGCGGTGTGGACCGCGCCGTCGACCCCTGGAGCGACCAGCGCGGAATGCGCCAGCACCACGGCGACCGCGGTGGCCGCTGTCCACACCAGCGCGCTGCCCGGGTCGGGCCATCGCCGCCACAGGAGCACGCCGGCGCACAGCGAAGCTGCTCCGGCCGCGAGCACCGGCCCCCTCCAGCCCCACGGCAGCAGGCGGATCCACCAGAGCGCGATGACCCAGAATGCCGCCGCGAGCAGCGGCAGCTCGACCGCCCGTCGATGCCGCGCGAGCAGCGCATGCAGCAGGACGCCAGGGCCGAGCAGGAGCAGCGCCATGGGCCGCGAGTCTAGCCCTTCGCCGTATTCGGCGGCGCTACGCTTTTTGATGGCGCGGACTTCGTGGGATGCCGTTCTGGCCGCCTCGGGCGGCGTGTGCGCGCCTTGGCGGCAACGAGCCGGTCAGCCTTGCCGGGGACGCACGAACTCGGGCTCGAGCCCGGGGGCCTGCACCCGCCCGCGGCGCCAGAGGATCTCCTCGCAGCGGGCGAGCAGCTGCGGGAACCCCTCGCGCGTCGCCGCCGACACCGCCACGCCTCCCTCGCGGTGGGCGAGCGCCCGGGCTGCGTCCGGGTCGCGGTCCAGCTTGTTGAAGACCAGGAGCCGGGGCGTGCCCTCCAGGTCGAGGCTGGAGAGCACCGTCTCCACGGCGCGCGCCTGCTCGGCGTGCCGCGGATCCGACGCGTCGACGACGTGCAGCAACAGATCGGCCTCCTCCAACTCCTCCAGCGTGGCGCGGAAGGCGGCGAGAAGGTCGCGAGGCAGGTCGCGGATGAACCCCACCGTGTCGGTGATGATCACCTCGCCGGCTTCCGTAGGCTTCTGGCCTTGCGCCTCCGGCCCATCGCTCGGCTGCGCAGCCCTGTTCCGAGGGAGGCGCAGCCTGCGGCTGGTCGGGTCGAGGGTGGCGAAGAGGATGTCCTCGGCCAGGACCTCGGAATCGGTCAGGGCGTTGAGCAGCGTGCTCTTGCCCGCGTTCGTATAGCCGACGATCGAGATCACGGGCACGCCGGCGCGGTTGCGCTGCCGGCGACGGGTGGCGCGGTCGGCGCTGAGCCGGTCGATGCGGCCCTCGAGGTGCGAGATGCGATCGCGCACGCGCCGCCGGTCGACCTCCAGCTTGGTCTCGCCGGGTCCACGCCCGCCGATGCCGCCCGCCAGGCGCGAGAACGAGTCGTCGCGCCCCACCAGGCGCGGCAGCAGGTACCTGAGCTGCGCCAGCTCGACCTGGAGCTTCCCGTCCGCGCTCCGCGCCCGCTGGGCGAAGATGTCGAGGATGAGCTGGGTGCGGTCGATGATGCGCAGCGAGGTCGCCTCGCCGATGTGGCGCGCCTGCGAGGGCGACAGGTCGCGGTCGAAGACGAGCAGATCGGCGCCCAGCGCCATCGACTTGACCAGGATGTCCTGCAGCTTGCCCTGGCCGACCACCGTGCGCGGATCGATCTCCTTGCGGCCCTGCAGCATCAGGTCGAGCACCTCCACGCCGGCGGTGCGCGACAGCTCGCGCAGCTCGGCCATGGAGTCCTCGGCGGCGCGGCGGGCGCCGGTGAACGCCCCGACCAGCAGGGCGCGGCCCTCGCTTCCCACCGCCCGGCCCGGGGCGGCGCGGGCCATCTCCTGCTCCAGCGCCGTGACGGACGCGAGCGCGTCGAACGCCAGATCGGGCACCGAGGGCGCCTGCTCCTGCCGGTAGAGGTCACCGCCCGGATTGAACGGGAGCAAGGTGGCCAGATAGACCTTGCCGGGCAGGCCGTCGTCGCGCGCCACCACCGCCGCCACCGCATCGAGCCGCAGCAGGACCAGGTCGGTCAGGTCGTCGCGCGTGAGCGGCTCGTCCTTGAGGTGCGTGTGCACCAGGCGCAGGCCGCGCAGGCGGAGCTGGCCGGCGCGGGCCCGGCCCACGTCGGGCAGCTCGATCTGCCGGGCGTCGCCGACGATCACGTACTCGACCTCGCCGCGGCGGTTGAGCAGCACGCCGATCTGGCGGCCGACCTCGCGCGACAGCTCGCTCAGGTGGCGGGCCAGCTCCGGCGAGCACAGCTCGCGCGGCTGGACGCGGCGCCGGTAGGTGGCGAGGAGCCGCCGGGCATGGCTCGCTTTCAGGCCCGCCGTGTTGCCGTACAGATCGTCGCGCGTACCTGCTCCCGCGGCGCGGTGGCCGCGCCGTGGGTCTTACCATGTGCACGCTACCGAGGCAGGCGAAAGGGTCCTGCGCCGCGAGCGCCGGCGCGGCGGGAAGGACCGCGCGCCGGAACCGCCCGGTGCTGCCCGCCGAGGCGGCGACCTCCTCCACCACTTCGGCGGAGTAACCGAACGAGAGGCATCGATCGCCGCCGGGAGCGGCGTGCGTGCAGGTGTACGCGCTTCGCGCGTTCCCAAGCAGGACGGCCCCCGGGCCGAGCGCAGCGGACCCGGCGCTGCACCGGTAGCCGAACCCGCCCTGGGTGACGAATGCGACGGAGGCGTCGCCGTGCCACTCCTCGAACGGCGCGTCCCCGGCCTCGCGCTGCAGAGCACCTCCGTCATGCAGATGCCCGGAGCGCATCTCGTCCGCCGCACGGCCACCGTCATCCGCCGGCATCCTGCTCGGGTGGGCGCGGCGTGGCAACCGGCCGCCCGGCGGGCACCGCAGCCATGGCTCGGGGCCGGCCGGACCGGGGGCGCGCTCCACCTGGCCTTCCAGGCCAACGATCGCGCATCCGTCCAGCGGTTCCACGCGGCGGCGCTCGCGGCTAGCGGTAAAGACAACGGAAAACCGGGCCCCAGGCCGAGCTACGGCGAGACGTACTACGCGGCTTTCGTCCTCGACCCCGGCGGCCACAGTGTCGAGGCGGTCTGCCTGCGCGCGGAGTAGGCCGCGAGTCTGCACCGAGCCGGGAGCTTTGCTATCGTATGGGTGCGCAGATGCGCTCGCGATGACGCAGAGCCCCCGAACCCAACTCGCCCAGACCCGGCGGCCGGTGATCAAGATCGGCTCCGCGGTGTTGGCGGGAAGGGGCGGGCAGGCGGGCGCCCCGACGCTGGATCGCGAGCGATTCTCGGCACTTTGCGACGACGTCGCCGCGGTGGCGGGCGGAGGTGCGCGCTTGCCCGTCCTGGTGTCGAGCGGCGCGGTCGTCCTCGGAGTCGAGCGCCTGCGGCTCCCTTCGCGCCCCCGCGAGATGGCGCTCAAGCAGGCGGCGGCGGCGGCCGGCCAGAGCCGGCTGATGCGGCTGTACGACGACGCCTTCGAGGCGCGCGGCCTCACCTGCGCGCAGGTGCTGCTCACCCATGCGGACATCGCGCACCGCGGCCGCTACCTGAACGCGCGCCGGGCGCTCGGCGCGCTGGTCGAGCGCGGCGTGGTGCCGGTCATCAATGAGAACGACACCGTCTCCGTCGAGGAGATCAAGTTCGGCGACAATGACGCGCTCGCCGCCATGGTCGTCGACCTGGTCGAGGCGGACCTGTTGGTCATCCTCACCGACGCGGTGGGCGTCTGCTCGGCGGACCCGCGCAAGCACCTGGACGCACAGCGGATCTCCGTGATCGATCGCATCACCCCGGCGGTGGAAGCGCTGGCGGGCGACGCCGCCTCTGAGGTGGGGACCGGAGGGATGGTCACCAAGCTGCGCGCCGCGCGTCGGGCCACCGAGGCGGGCGTCCCCTGCGCCATCATCCCCGGCGAGCCGCGGGCGCTCCAGCGACTGCTCCTCGGCGAGGACGTGGGCACGCTGGTCCTTCCCCAGGGAGAGCGGCTGCGGCTGCGGCAGCGGTGGATGCTGGATCTCAAGACGCGCGGCGAGCTGCGGGTCGACGACGGCGCGCGCACCGCGGTGCTCGAGGGCAAGAAGAGCTTGCTGCCTTCCGGAGTGCGCGAGGTGCGCGGCAGCTTCGCACAAGGGGATCCCGTCGAGATCGTCTCCCTCGACGGACGGCCGTTCGCGCGCGGCCTGGCGGTGTACGCCGCCGACGAGGTGCGCCGGATCGCGGGGCTGCGCAGCGCCGAGATCGAGGCGCGGCTCGGCTACCGGCTCCTCGACTGCGTCGTCCACCGCGACGACCTGGTGGTGACCGCTTGAGCGTGGAGCGGGAGCTTCTGGCCGTGGAGCTGGCCGAGCGCGCGCGCAGCGCCTCTCGCGAGCTCGTGCGCGGCTCCTCCGAGCAGCGGGCGCGGGCGCTGCAGCTCTTCGCGGCCGAGTTGGGCTCTCCGCGCGTGGCGACCGCGATGGAGGCGGCGAACGCGGCCGACCTGCGCAGGGCGACCGGCGAGAACGCGGCGTTCCTGGACCGGCTGAGCCTCGACGCCGGGCGGCTGTCGGATCTGGCCCGGGCGGTGCGCGAGGTCGCTGCGCTGCCCGATCCGGTCGGCGAGGTGGTGGAGCGGACCACGCGGCCGAACGGCCTGCGCGTCGAGCGGGTGCGGGCCCCCCTGGGCGTGGTGCTGCTGATCTACGAATCGCGCCCCGGGGTCACGGCCGACGCTGCCGCACTCTGCCTGCGCAGCGGCAACGCGGCGCTGCTGCGCGGCGGATCGGAAGCGCTGCAGAGCAACTCGGTCCTGGTGGAGGCCTTCCAGCGCGCTCTGGAGAAGGCCGGCCTGCCCGAGGACGCGGTGCAGCTGGTGCCGCCCGACCGAGTGCTGCTCGATACTCTCTTGCAGCAAGAGGACCGGATCGACCTGTGCATCCCGCGGGGCGGGATCTCGCTCATCCGATTCGTCGCGGAGCGGTCGCGCATCCCGGTGGTGAAGCATTATCAAGGCGTCTGCCACCTCTACGTCGCGGCCGACGCGGACCTCGAGCAGGCGGAGAGCATCGCGGTGAATGCCAAAGCGCAGCGGCCCGGGGTGTGCAACGCCCTGGAGTGCTTGCTGGTCGACGCCCGGGTCGCCGCGCAGGCCCTCCCGCGGCTGGGCCGGGCCCTGCAGGCGGCCGGCGTCGAGCTGCTCGCCGATGCGCGGGCGCTTCCCTCCCTGCCGGGCGCCCGTGCAGCCGCGCCGGACGACTTCGGGCGGGAGTTCCTCGACCTCAGGCTGGCGGTGGCGGTGGTGGACGGCGTCGAGGGTGCGCTGGGGCACATCGCGCGTTACGGTTCGCGCCATACCGAGGCAATCTGCACGCGCGATGAGCAGCTCGCCGAGAGGTTCGTGAGGGAAGTCGACGCGAGCTGCGCTCTGGTCAACGCCTCGACCCGCTTCAACGACGGGGGCGAGCTGGGGCTGGGAGCGGAGATCGGAATCTCGACCAGCAAGCTGCACGCGTACGGCCCGATGGGGCTGCGCGAGCTGACCTGCACCCGATTCGTGGTGCGGGGCGATGGGCAGGTACGTACGTGAACGCGACACGCGGAGGCAGGAAACGGATGCAGAACGTCCCGATCGCACTGAGCGCCATGAATCCCGCGCGCGCCCGCGCGCGCGCACACGACTCCGAGAACACCGCCCGCCGCGCGGCCGAGGCCGCGCTGGAGAAGAAGGCCGAGGACGTGCTGCTGGTCGACCTGCGCGACAAGGCGACCTACGCCGATTTCCTGGTCATCTGCTCGGGCACCAGCGAGCGCCAGCTGGAGGCGGTGGCCGACTCGGTGGAGAAGTCGTTGCACGAAGCGGGAGAGCGGATGATCGGGTCGGAAGGCGGGCGCGGCGGACGGTGGGTGCTGCTCGACTTCGGCGACGTGGTGGTGCACGTCTTCCATGCGGAGGAGCGCGCCTACTACGACCTCGAAGGCCTCTGGTCCGACGCCCCGGTCCTGCGGCCGTAGTGCGGATCCGGCTCGTCTCCGTCGGCCGGGACAAGGAGTTCACCGCCCAGGGAGCGCAGGAGTACGCGGAGCGCATCCGGCGGTTCGTGCCGCTGGACCTGATCGAGCTCCCGGCGGCGAGCGGGCCCGACGCGAAAGACCGCGAGGCGGAGCGGATCCTGGCCAAGCGCCTTCCCCGCGGCGAGCTGTGGGCGCTCGACGAGCGCGGCACCCAGACAAGCAGCGTCGACCTGTCGGGGCGCATCGCGCGCTTGCGCGACTCGGCGCTGGACCTCACCCTCTGCGCGGGGGGCGACGAGGGCCTGGGCCCGGCGGTCGCGCGCGAGGCCCGGTTCACCTGGAGCCTGTCGCGCCTCACCCTCCCCCATCGGCTGGCGCGGGTGGTCGCGCTCGAGCAGCTCTACCGGGCGTTCGAGATCCTGCGCGGCGCGCCGTACCACAAATGACGGCGTGCGGCGCGCGGCTTGCGGCCCGTGGACCGACGCACTAGGAGGAGACGGATGCGACCCGTGCTGCTGGTCATCCTCGACGGCTGGGGGAGCTCGGCCCGGCGGGAGGGGAACGCCATCCTGTTGCAGGGCACCCCGAACCTCGACAGGCTGGCGGAGCGGTTCCCCGTCTCACAGCTGCAGACCAGCGGGCTCGCGGTCGGACTTCCCGAAGGGCAGATGGGGAACAGCGAGGTCGGGCACACCAACATCGGTGCAGGGCGGGTCGTCTACCAGGACCTGGTGCGGATCAACCGGGCGATCGATTCGGGCGAGCTCTTCCACGACGAGGTGCTCCGCCGCGCGATGCACGCGGGCCACGGCGGCGCGGTGCACGTGTTCGGGCTGGTCTCGGACGGAGGCGTGCACAGCCAGGACACGCACCTCGCCGCGCTGGTGGAGATGGCGCGCCGGGAAGGGGTGAAGCGCCTCTTCGTGCACGCCTTCACCGACGGGCGCGACACGAGCCCCGGCGCGGGCGTCCGTTACCTGGACGAGCTGGAGAAGCTGCTCGCGCAGAAGTCCAGCGCGGACGGCCTCCATGCACAGGTGGCGACGGTCTCCGGCCGCTACTACGCCATGGACCGCGACAAGCGCTGGGACCGCGTCGCGCGCGCCTACGACGCGATGGTGCTCGGCGAGGGGCTGCGCGCTCCTTCCGCAGTGGAAGCGGTGAAGCAGTCGTACGCGAAGAACGTGGGCGACGAGTTCATCGAGCCCACCGTGATCGTCCAGCCCGACGGATCGCCACGGGGGCTGATCCGCGACGGCGATTCGGTCATCTCTTTCAACTTCCGCGCCGACCGGGTGCGCCAGATGACCCAGTTGCTCGCCTTCGACGACCCGCCGGGCTGGGACAAGAAGTGGCCGAGGGTCTCCGAGGTGCGCAGGGCGCGGCCGCGCCTGTCGGCATACACGACGATGACGGAGTACGACGCGAAGTTCACCGAGCGTGGGATCCCGGTCGCCTTCCCGCCCGATCAGCCGACCGACATCCTGCCCGAGCTGGTCGCGCGGGCCGGCGCGCGCCAGCTGCGCTGTGCCGAGACGGAGAAGTACGCGCACGTGACCTTCTTCTTCAACGGCGGGCGGGAGACGGTGTTCCCGGGCGAGGAGCGCATCCTGGTCCCCAGCCCGCGCGACGTGAAGACCTACGACCTGAAGCCCGAGATGAGCGCCGAGGAGGTCACGCGGCAGCTCGAGAAGCGGATGCACGAGTTCGGCTTCGTGCTGGTGAACTATGCGAATCCGGACATGGTGGGCCACACCGGCGTCCTGCCCGCCGCGCTGAAGGCGGTGGCGAAGATCGACGAGTGCATCGGGCGTCTGTGGGCCGCGGCGCAGAAATGCGGGATGGCGATGGTCGTCACCGCCGACCACGGGAACATCGAAACCATGATCGACCCGGCCACGGGCGAGCCGTTCACCGCACACACGCTGAACCCGGTGCCCATCTACCTCTGCGACCCCCAGCTCCCGGGCGCGCGCCTGCGTCGCGACGGCATCCTCGCCGACGTCGCGCCCACCCTGTTGCAGATGATGGAGCTGCCCAAGCCCGCCGCGATGACGGGCAAGAGCCTGCTCCAGACCTGAACCGCCCCCGCTGGAGGACTCGAGTGCCTGACCCCACTCCGCTGCCGTCGACCCCCGGCGCCCTGCGCCGCGGGGCCGCGCTGTTCGACGACGGGCGGTTCTGGGAAGCGCACGAGGCCTGGGAGGAAGCCTGGCTCGAGGAGGAGGGCGAGGTGCGCCTGTTCCTGCAGGGGCTCATCCAGGTGGCGGCCGGGTATCACAAGGCCACGGTGCAGCTGCAGCCGAACGGCTGCGTGAAGCTCTTGCGCAGCGGTCTCGACAAGCTGGATCCGTTGCCTCCGGAGCTCCTCGGAGTCGCCCTGGCCCGGTTCCGTCCGGAGGTGGAGCGCACCCTGGCCGAAGCACGGCGTTGGCAATCGGGCGAGTTGCCGGCGTTTCCCCGCCACCTCATCCCCCGGCTCGCGCTCGGCGCTTGAAGGCGCTCGGCGGCTGGCCTGGAGCGTGCAAGCGCTCCTGGCCATGTCCAGAGCGGGTTTGCGCGATTTGCTGGAGGCGATCCCGGCCCTCCTGTTCCCGGACCGCTGCGGCGCGTGCGAGGCGCTCTGCGAGGGCCCGTTCTGCGCCCCTTGCTCGGAGACGCTCCTCCCGGTGCCCGCGGGGTGCCCGCTCTGCGGCGAGCCCGGGGACGAGGCCCTCCTGCCCGCGCTGCGGCCGCGGCGCTGCGCCCGGTGCCGCAAGGACCCGCCTCCGTATGCCCGGGCGCAGGCGCCGTTCCTGCACGGCGGGGCGCTTTCGGAGGCCATCCACCGCCTCAAGTACGAAGGCCGCGAGGAGCTGGCGCGCCCGCTGGGCGCCCTCTTCGCCGGATGCGATCCGCCGCGGGCCGACGTGGTGGCGCCGATCCCGCTGCACGCGGCCCGCCTGCGCGAGCGCGGCTACGACCAGGCGGCGCTGCTCGCGCGCGAGGCGGGGCGGCGGTTCGGTTTGCCCATGCGGCCCCTGCTGGTGCGGGTGCGCCCCACCCGGCAGCAGGTCGGCCTCGATCGGACGGGCCGCGACCGCAACGTGCGCGCCGCGTTCGGCGCACTGCGCGGCTCCGCGGGCGTTCGCGTCTGCCTGATCGACGACGTGCTCACGACGGGCGCGACGGCGGCGGAAGCGACGCGCGCGCTGCTCTTGGCCGGCGCCATCCGCGTGGAAGTACGGACGCTTGCCCGTGCGGCATAGAGGCGCTGGGCCGCCCGGCCGGCTAGCGGGCGGTCCGGCGGCACGCTAAGGAATGCTCCGGGGAGCCGGGCCGTTGCGGCTCTGACCCCTCTCCAGGAGCCCGATGCCGAGCCGACTCGTCGTACTTGCGCTGCTCTTGCCCCTCGCCGCCACGGCGGCCACCGGCGACGAACGGGCGCTCTCCGCCCGGCTCGCGGGCGAGCTGGGGTCGGCGCGAGCGCTCCCCGACCTGTACCGCCTGTACGAGCTGCGCGACGAGGTGGCCGACCTGCCGGCGCTCGCACGCCTGTTCGACCGGATCGCTTCCGACCGCAAGGCGCGGGCCGACCTCCGGGCGGCGGCGCTCGAGCTGCGCGCCCAGCTCGCCGTGGCCCAGGGCCAGCTTCCCCAGGCGAAGTCGATCGTCGAGCGCGCCGCGCCGGTGCGCACCTGGGCGGTGATCGGTCCGTTCGACAACGACGGACGCAGGGGGCTGCGCACCGTCTACGGCCCCGAGACCGACGGTTACGACCCGGCGGCGAAATATCCGGGGAAGGACCACGACGTCTCCTGGAGGACGCTCCCTCCGCAGCTGTTCCCGCTCGGGTACGTGGACCTCTCTTCGGCGGTGTGGCCGGCGCAAGACTCGGCCGTGTACGCCGCGACCGTGCTGCGCTCGCCGCGCGCCCGGACCGCGCTGCTGCACCTCGGCGCGAGCGGCGCTACCCGGCTCTGGGTGAATGGAAGGCTGGTGCGTGAGGACCCGGCCGTGCATCCCTCGCGCTGGGACCAGGCCGCCTTCGCCGTCGAGCTGCGCGCCGGAGACAACGCCGTGCTGCTGAAGGTGGCGCACGGGATCGGCAAGCCCGGCTTCTCCCTGCGCATCTGCGACCAGCGCGACGAGCCTCTGCCAGAGCTGGCGCGTTCCGCGCGGGCGCCGGACGGCAAGCGGGCGCTCGCGGCGGTGCAGGAGGCCCCTGCCCGCAAGCTCCCGGCCCGCGTCCCCGACGCGCTGGGCGAGCTGCGCGAGGCCGCCCGGCTCCACCCGGAGGATGCGCGCGCCCAGGAGGACCTGGCCGTCCTGCTCGCCTGGCGCCGGCCGGACGACGAAGGAGAGCGCCTGGCGTTGCACGCGCAGGAGCGCGCCTCCGATGCCGCGCCCGGGGATGCGCAGATCGAGCTGCGCCTCTCCCGCTACGAGGACCGCGACGGGAACCGCCGCCGCGCGGCCCTGGAGCGGGCGCTGGCTCGGGATCCGCAGGATTCGGCGGTGCTGGATGCGCTCGCCGCGCAGCGGATCGAGCACGCCGATCCCTGGGGCGCGGTGCGGCTCGCGGAGAAGGCCCGCGCGGCCGCGCCGGGTGCGCTGCAGCCGGCGCTGACGCTCGCGCGCGCTCTCGAGGCGGTCGGCCTCACCGCGCGCGCTTCGCTGCTGCGGCTCGAGGCCGCGCGGCGGCATCCCGCCCTGCCGGCCGCGCGCCGGGCAGCCGCGAACGCGCAGCGGCGCCTGGGCCGCGCAGCCGAGTCCGAGGCCGAGCTGCGCGCCGCGCTCGCCGCCCGCTTCGACGACGGGGAGGCGCGGGGAGACCTGGCCGCGCTCCTGCTCGACCGCGGCGACCTCGACGGCGCGCTGCGCCTCCTGGGCGAGTCCATCTCGCTGGACCCCGCCTCGCCGTACACGCGCCTGCGCGCCGCCGAGCTGCTCTCGCAGAACGGGCGCGCCGCCGAGGCCGATCGCGCCTATGCCGAGCTGCTCGACCTCGCGCCGGACCGTCCCGACGTGCACGAGGCGCTCGGCCGTCACCGCCTGCGCCAGCGCGACGACGCCGGCGCCCTGGCCGCCTTCACCCAGGCGCTGGCGCTCAAGCCGCAGAACCCTGCCCTGCGCGAGCTGATGCGCACCGTGCGTCCCGAGGAGCAATACGCCGCGCCCTATCTCTACGACGCGGCCGCCCTCGCCAAGGCGCCCACCGCCGCCGGTGGCGACGACGTCGAGATCCTCGCCGACCTCAGCGTCACGCGGGTCTTCGCCAACGGCCTCTCGTCGCGCACGCGCCAGCTGGTGCTGCGCGCGCTCACCCAGCGCGGCGTGGACCAGTCGCGCTGGCAGTCGGTGCAGTACTCGCCGGACCGGCAGGTGGTGCGCATCGAGCGCGCCCGGATCGTGCGCAAGGACGGCACGGTGGTGGAGAGCCGCAGCGACGGCGACCGCACCGTGAGCGAGCCCTGGTACGCGATGTACTACGACCTGCGATCGCGGGTGGTGGGGTTCCCCCAGCTGGAGCCGGGCGACACGCTCGAGCTGGTGCAGCGGATCGACGACTCCGGCACCAACTTCTTCGCCGATTACTTCGGCGACTTCCAATACCTGCAAGGCTATTCGCGCAAGGGCATCGCGGACTACGTGCTCCTGGGCCCGCCCGGGCGCAGCTTCTACGCCGCGGCCTCGCCGCTGCCCAGCCTGACCCACCAGGAGGGCAAGCTCCCCGACGGCGGCACCTGGCAGCGGTGGACCGCGCGCGACGTGCCCCGGGTGGTGCCCGAGCCGTCGATGCCGGGCACGAGCGACCTGCTCGCGTACGTGCACGTGTCCACCTACAAGGATTGGGAGAGCGTGGCGCGCTTCTATTGGGGCCTGGTCAAGGACCAACTGCGCGTCACCTCCGAGGTCCGCGCTGCAGCCGAGGAAGCGGTGCGGGGCGTCCGGCCGGACGACGAGCAGGCGCGCATCCGCGGCGTCTACGACTACGTGGTGTCGCGGACGCGCTACGTGGCGCTCGAGTTCGGGATCCACAGCTTCAAGCCGTACCCGGTGGAGATCGTGCTCACCCGCCGCTTCGGCGACTGCAAGGACAAGGCGTCGCTCATGCACGCCATGCTGGAGGCGCTGGGCATCGACTCGCGGCTGGTGCTGCTTCGCACCAGAAGGATGGGCAACCTGTCAGAGGCGCCGGCATCGCTGGCCGTGTTCGACCATGCCATCCTCTACGTCCCCAAGTACGAGCTGTACCTGGACGGCACCGCCGAGTTCCACGGCTCAGGCGAGCTGCCGCCCGACGACCGCGGCGCGGAGGCCCTGGTGATCGAGCCGGACGGCACCGGGTCGCGGATCCGCCGCACGCCCGACGCGCGTCCGGCCGACAACGTCGACGACACGCGCGCCCGGCTCTCGTTGAGGGCGGACGGCAGCGCCATCCTGGACCTGACGGCGAGCGCGCGCGGCCCCTGGACGGCCGAGCTGCGCAGGACCTTCGAGTCGCCCGACGAGCGGCGCGCGCGGGCGGAGGAGCAACTGGCCCGGGCGGCGTTCCCAGGCGTCAAGGTGACCGAGGTCGAGGTCTCGGACCCGCACGACATCGAGCGGCCGTTCACCGCGCGCTTCAAGGCGGACGCGCCGGCGTTTGCGACGCTGTCCGGCGGCGCGCTCCGCTTCTCGCCCTTCGGGCAGCAGCGCAGCTATGTCGAGTCGTACGCGCAGCTCTCTCGGCGCGCGCTGCCCCAGCGCCTGCCTGCTCCGCAGCGCCTGACGGTGGCCGCGGAAGTCGAGCTGCCGCGGGGCTTCCGCGCCGTCGTGCCGCAGGACGCGTCGGAGGAAGCTCTCCAGGGGAGCTGGTCGATCAAGTACGCGGGCGGCGAGGGCAAGGTGACCGCGAGCCTCACGCTGGAGCTGAAGGGCGGCACGGTGGCGCCGCAGGAGTACGCGGCGTTCCGCTCGTTCCTGGGCAGGCTCGACCGGGCCTTGCTCCGCAAGGTCGAGGCGGCCCCGCCCGCGCAGACCGCCGCGAACGAGGGCCGCTGATCGTGCATCGGCTCACGCGTCCGGCCGCGCTGCTGGCGGTTTCCATGTTCGCGCTCGCCTGCGGGCACGCGGGGCGCGGAGCGGCTCCACCCGCGAACCCGGAAGAGGAGGCGCGCCGCCGCCTCGACGATGCCGAGCGGGCGGCGCCCGCCGATCCGATGGCGGCGGCGCGGGCCGGCTGGCTCCGCTACCTGGTCGCCTCGGACGCGCCCGGGGCCGAGGAGCGGCTCCGCGCGGCCGCGCGGGACGGGAGGGATCGTGCCCGGGCGCTGGCGCTCTGCGGGCTGGCGGAGATCCTCGAGGATCGCCTCGACACCCAGCCGGCGGTCCAGGCGTGGATCGCCGCGCTGCGAGCAGCGCCGTCCGATCCCGTGGCGGAGCTCGCCGCGTCGCGGCTGCTCGACGTGCAGGGCGATTCCCGCGCGGTCGACGATGCGATCGTGGAAGCGGCGGAGCGCGCCCCGGACGGCCTCTCACCCCGCGCAGCGCGTCTCTTGCGCGAGGCGGCGGCGCGATCGCTCAGCGCCAGGGTCGCCGAGGTGGGTCCGCCGGCCGAGGCCGAGGCGTGGCGGCGGATGGGCGCGGTGCGCAACTGGCGCGTGGCCGGGCCCTTCGGCGCGTCCCGGCTGTTCGACCTTTCGCGTCCTCTGCCGCTGGACGGGCCGGCCCCCGCGACGGCGCCGGCGCAGGGCCCGGCGGGGCCGACGGGCTCGCGCGCGCTCGATTTCCCGGACGGGGACGTCGGGCTCGACCTGGAGCCGTCCGAAGGCGATGTCTTCTATGCCGAAAGCTCGCTGCGCTTGGAGCGCGGCGGCGACTACCTCGCCTGGATCGAGGGCGCGGCCGCGCTCGAGCTGCGATTCGACGGCGCCGTCGCGATCTCCCGGTCGCCGTATCCGCGCGAGATGCCGCGCGCGCAGACCGTCGCGGTGAGGCTCGCGCCGGGCACGCACCAGGCGCTGGTGCGGTGGAGCCGCGCCGAGGGGGCGCGCTTCCGGCTCACGCTGGTGCGCGCGGACGGCGCTCCCGCGGACTTGGTCAGCGCCGCTCCGGCGCAGCTCGGCGGCGCGCGCCTCGAGGCGCCCTGCCCGCTGGGCCGCAGCTGCTCCGCTCCCGCCGCGTGGGCGGAGCCTCCTTCGCTGCGTCGCATGGCGGAAGAGCGCCTGAGCGAGGACGGCGGCGACCCGCTCGCGGCCTGGCTCCTGGCGCGCGCGGTCGTCGGCGACGAGCGCGCCCCGGCGCGGGCGGCAGTGGATCGGGCGGTCGCGCTGACCGCTTCCGGAGCGCCGGCCTTGCTGCTGCGGGCCCAGGAGGTGCTGCGCGACCCCGAGGTGCCGGACCGGCTCGGCCGGTCGCGCGCGCTGGTCGATCTGTCGCAAGCAGCCCGGAAAGACCCGCTGCTGCTCCGGGCCCGGCTCACCGCCGCGGCGCTGCAGCGCGATGCGGAGCGATACGACGACGCGGCCCAGGAGCTGCAGCAGGCCGAGGCGGCGCTGCGGCACCTGCACGACGCTCCGGCGCGCCCTGCCGGCATCAAGCCGGCCGCCGCCGTCTCCGCGCGTCCGCCGCCCGCCGCGGCGCTGCCGGCCCGCTTGCAGCTCGCCCGTGCCCGGCTGCTCGACGCGCAGGGGAACTCGTCCGCGGCGCGCGCAGGGGTCGACTCGGCGCTTCGGGCCGACCCCGACCGCTGCGAGGCCCGATCCCTGCGGTACGAGCTGGCCCGGCGCGACGGCAGCCTTCCCGACCAGCGGAAGGCCGCCGAAGGGCTCCTCGCTTGCGGCGATGGGGCGGCCACCCTGGCCGGCCTGCTGCGCGACCGGCGGGACCTGCCGCGCGCGGAGGAATTGCTCGCCCTGATCGCCGCCGCCCACCCGGCCCAGCCTGCGCGCCTGCACGCGCTCGCCGAGGTGCAGGGCGCGCGCAACGAGGTGGGCGCGGCAGCGCGCACGCTGCGGCTGGCCGCGACGCTGGCGCCCCGGAGCGCGGATCCGCTGCGCCGGCTCGCCGGACTGCTCGAGGCGAGCGGTGACGCCCGCGGAGCGGACGAGGTGCGCGCGCGCGCCGTGGCTCTCGCGCCCGGAGACCTGGGCCTGCGTCGCCAGCTCGCGCTCTCCCGGGGCGAGGAAGTGATGTCCTGGGCCGACCGCGACGGCTTGTCGCTCGCCCGCGACGCGAAGGTGAAGGTGCCGCCCGGGGCATCCGCGGTCCGGCTGCTGGACCACGGGGCGCTCCAGATCTACCCCGATGGCGGCGCGGTCGAGCGGGTGCACACCGTGGTCCGGGTGCTCGACAAGAAGGGGGTCTCGCGCTTCGGAGAGGCGCACCTCCCGGGCGACGCCGACGTGCTGCGCCTGCGCACCATCAAGCCGGACGGCCGCACGCTCGAGCCGGAATCCATCCCGGAGAAGGAGGGCGTGACGCTGCCGGGCCTGGAGCCGGGTGACGCGATCGAGATCGACTACCTCCACGCCCTGCCGCCGCGGGGGCCGGACCTGCCGGGCATTGCGCCGGGCGGGTTCTTCTTCCGCGACGAGCAGACGCCGATGGTCGAGAGCACGTACGAGGTGCGCGCGCCGGCGGGGCTGCCGCTGGAAGTGGACGCGCACAACACGGCCGCGCCGCCCATCGAGAGGGTGGCGGGCGAGCAGCGCTTCCGGATGTCGGCGCGAGACGTCGCGCCGCAGGAGCCCGAGCCGCACGAGCCGCCGGAGGCGGAGACGATGCCCTGGATCCAGGTGGGCGCGGGCGCCGGCCAGCGCGAGCTGGTGCGCTCGATGGCCGACTGGGCGCTCCTGCGCGGCCGGGCGGGCAGGGCCACCGACGAGCTGGCCCGCGCGGCCGGAGGCGGGACGCCGCGCGAGCAGGCCCTTCGCATCCACGCCGCCGTGGCGCAGGTCGTGCGCGGGCGCTCGCAGGGATCGGACTTCTCGGTGCCCGCCGCGCACGTCCTCGCGCAGGGGCGCGGGAATCGCCTTCTGCCACTCAAGGCCGCGCTGGCCTCCGCCGGCATCCCCAGCCACATCGTGCTGGTGCGCGGGTTCAACCAGGACCAGGCGCCCTACCGATTCCCGCGAGGCGACGCGTACGGCTGGGCGGTCCTGCGCATCGACCTTCCCGACGGAGCTGCCTGGGTGGATCCGACCTACCGCCTGGCCCCCTTCGATCGGCTGCCCGCCTTCCTCCGCGGACAGGACGCGTGGGTGGTGCCCGAGCCGGGCGAGGAGCCCCAGCAAATCCGCACGCCGCCGGGTCCGGCGGACGATGGGCGCGACGTCGCGCTCCAGCTGACCCTCGACACCTCCGGGGCGGCGACGGGCAACGGCCGCGACAGGCACCTGGGCTTCGAGGCCGCCGGCCTGAAGGACGCGCTGGAGCGATATGACGACACCCAGCGCAAGCAGGCCGTCGAGGCGATGCTCGGGCGCGGGCTGCGCGGGGTGGAGTTGGAGTCGCTCTCCGCCGAGGGTGAGTCGGACGTGGGCGGGACGACCACGCTCGTGTATGGCCTGCGGGTGCAGCTGGCGCGCCGCGACGGAGCGCAGCTCTTCCTGCCCGCGTCGCTCTCGCCGCAGCGGCTGTCGCGCCGCTGGGTGCAGAAGGCGGAGCGCGCGTTGCCGCTCCTGGTCGACTCGGCCGAGAACCAGACCACGCGCGCCGAGATCGCGCTCCCGAAGGGCTTCCACCTGCGCGCGCCGCCGGCGCCCGTCGCGCTGCGCACCGCATACGGAGAGTTCTCCTGGAGCGCGCGCGAGGAGCGCGGCAAGCTCGTGGTCGAGGAGTCGTTCGCCCTGCCGCAGCAGCGCGTCCCGCCCTCCCGCTACCGGGAATTCGCCGATTTCGCCCGCCGCGTCGACGACGTGGAGGAGCAGGAGCTGGTGCTCGCTCCTTGAATCCATCGCTGCACGGCGCGTCTGGTAACGTAAAGCACTACAACTTTGGGGAACGTGAGAGGGCCTCAATCTCTCGAATTGACCGGGCGATTCGATACCCCTTCTGCCCACGGGTACCCGGTTCAACGAGAACCACACCGATGAGCCGCGGCTCCGTCGGCGCGCCATTGAGCGTTACGTTTGAACGCTTGTACAGACCGTTCTTGTATGCGTAGGTCATGATAGGAAGCGCCGCCTTCATAGCAGCGTCGTCGGTCATCTTTCCAAAAGCACATTGCTCGCATGTGTACTCTACGGTGAATTGCAAGGGAGAATCCGGCAGGTCGATTCGCGACATGATGTACGTTGCCTGGAGAGAATATTGTTGGCCTCCGATCGCCCAGTTCGCTGGTCCCGTAAGCGCGAACCTTGGCGGGCCCGAGTTCACGTCTACGCGGCACGACGTCAGAAGCAACAGGGCCGCCAGGACAATCTTCACGGTCAACAGTGGCATTGATACTGACAGGAGCAAGCGTTGTCGCAACATTCGCCGCATGAAACCACCTCTTTTCAATCAAGCATCATCCCGAACCGGCCACGGGAACACAATCTGGGTTCTTCTGCGATGGACCGCGCCTGCGGGCTTGCGGTCCAGGCTCAGAAGAACCGGAGCGCCACTTCGCTGTGCAGGTCGAGGCCAGCCTCGGTGAGGCGCAGGGTCGGGCCGTCCAACTCGGCGAGACCTTCGCGGCGCAGCCGATCGATCTGGGGCCCGAACCGGGAGCGCACCGGCAGGCCCAGATCGTCCTCCAGGGCGCCCAGGTCGAGACCGGCCGCGAGCCGCAGGCCGGTGAAGAGGCGCTCGCGCAGGTGGTCCTCGGCGCCCAGCTCCTCCGCCTGTGCCTCTCCGAGGCCGCTCGCCTCGACTCGTTCCAGGTAGCGTTCCGGCGAGCGATCGTTCATCCAGCGGCGCGCGACGGCGGGACCTTCGGAGAGCCTGCGGAAGCCGCACGCACCGCATCCTGCCGCGGCGTACTCCAGGCCGCGCCAGTAGAGCGAGTTGTGCACCGCCTCGTATCCCGGCCGCGCGTAGTTGGAGATCTCGTAGCGGGCGTACCCTGCGCGGCGCAGCTCGCCGCGGACCGCGTCACCCATCGCTGCCTGGGCCTCGTCGTCGGGCAGCCGCAGCTCCCCCCGGCGCACCGCCTTGGCCATCGGCACCTCTTCGGCCAGCCCGGTGAGCGTCAGCGCGTAGCAGCTCACGTGCTCGGGACCGAGCGCGACCGCCGCCGCCGCGTCCCGCCCCGCGCCCTCGTCCGTCTGGCCTTCCGCACCGTGGATCAGGTCGAGCGAGACGTTCTCGAACCCCGCGGCGCGCGCGGTCCGGTAGGCTCTCACCGCGTCGCCGCCGGAGTGCTGCCGCCCGAGCGCCACCAACTGCGGAGCGGCGAAGGATTGCACGCCGATCGAGAGCCGGTTCACGCCGGCCGCCCGGAAGGCGGAGAAGCGCACCTCGTCGGTCGTGCCCGGGTTCGCCTCGAGGGTGACCTCCGCGGACGGGGCGACCTCGAACCGGGTGCGCACCTCGCGCAGCACGCCGTCCACGCCTTCCGGGTCCCAGAGCGAAGGCGTCCCGCCGCCGAAGTAGATGGACACCGCCCGCCGCCCGGCGAACTCCGGGGCGCGCTCGCGCAGCTCGCGCAGAATGGCGCGCGTGTACCGCTCCTGCGGAATCACCTTCTCGGCCCGCGAGGCGAAATCGCAGTACGGGCACTTCGACAGGCAGTACGGGAAGTGGATGTAGACCCCGATGTCGCTCACGGCGGCCGCTTTATAACCGGCCGGCCGGCGGCGCGTCGCGTGCGGCAGCGTCCCACGCCTGCCGGATCCGGTCCGCCACGAGCTCCGGCTGCTCGATGTGCAGGTGGTGGCTGGTCCCGGGCACAGTCTCGACGGTGAGTGACGGGACGGGGGAGAGCCACGACCGGAGCTGCTGCTCATGCGGCAAGTGCCCGCGCTCCGCCCGCAGCACCAGCACCGGCGCTCGCACCCGGCCCACGAGCGCCTGGAGGACCTCCTTCGTGTAGGGCAACGGAGAGCGCGCCCGCAGTAGCGGGTCCCATTTCCAGGCCAACGCGCCGCCTTGGGCAGGGTCGGGACCGACCGCTCCCTGGGCGAGCAGGCGAGCGGCGGCGCGGGGGAGGTCCGGGTTGGCGCGCTCCATCCGCTCGCGCGCCTCGTCGACCGAGGCGACCGCGCGGCGGGCCCGGGGCTTCGCCAGATCCTCCAGCCACCCCGACAGCCGATCGGGCACCTCGGCCGGCGCGATGAGCAGCGGCGCCGCGTCGAGCAGCGTCACGTGCCCGACGAGATCCGGTCGCGCGGCGGCGTAGAGCAGCGAGACCGCGCCTCCCATGGAGTGGCCGACCAGTCGCACCGGCGCGGCCAGCTTCAGCTCGCGCAAGAGGCCGTCCAGGTCCCCGAGGTACTCGACGAAGTGGTAGAAGGCGCCCGCGCCCGCCCAGGAGGAATCGCCGTGCCCGCGCTGGTCGACCGCGACGCTACGGCCGGGAAGGAGCGGCGCGAGCAGGTCGAACGAGCCGCGGTGGTCGAGCCATCCGTGCAGCAGAACGGAGGCAGGCCCATCCTGGGGACCTCGCTCGCGCACGCGCAGGGACAGCCCCCGCACGGCTACGTCGCGCTCGCGGAAGTCCATTGCCCGGATCTGTCGGCTCGCGGACGCCCGAGTCAAGCGCCTTGACCGCGCGTCCTCGCTCTGTTACCCGCCGCGGATGGCCGGCAAGCCGTTGGTGGGCATCATCATGGGGAGCAAGACCGACCTCGAGATCCTCCAGGGGGCGGTCGAGGTGCTGCGCGAGTTCGGCGTGGGCCACGAGCTGCGCATCCTGTCGGCGCACCGGACGCCCGAGAAGGTGCTGGAGTGGTCGGAGACGGCCGAGGAGCGCGGGCTCGAGGTGCTCATCGCCGGCGCGGGCAGCGCGGCCGCCTTGCCGGGCGTGGTGGCGGCAAAGACCCTCCTTCCGGTGCTGGGCGTGCCGGTCGCCTCGACCACGCTGGGGGGCGTGGACGCGCTGCTGTCGATCGTGCAGATGCCGAAGGGCGTACCGGTGGGAACGCTGGCGATCGGCAAGGGCGGCGCGGCGAACGCGGCGCTGCTGGCGGTCGCCATCCTCGCCGCGAAGCGCCCCGAGCTGCGCGAGAAGCTCCGCGCCTGGCGGAAGAAGCGCGCCGAGGAAGTGCTCAAGTCCGACGCCGAAGCGCAGGGGAAATAGCCAGCCTTCAGCGGACCTTGACCCCGAGGGCGAGGCCTTCCTCGGTGGGGATCATGGTGGCCCGGAAGCGGCCCCCGCGGGCCAGCTCTTCGTTGAAGCGGCGCAAGGCCCGCACGCTCTCGTCCCCGTCCGGCTTCGCCACCCCGCCGAAGCCGAACGCATTGTCGCCCAGCACGGCGCCTCCGACGCGCAGGTACCGCGCGGCCCAGTCGAGGTAGGCGGGGTAGCCGGTCTTGTCGGCGTCGATGAAGCAGAGATCGAACGGCCCCTCGCTCTCGATCTCGCGCAGGTTCTGGAGCGCCGGCCCGACGTGGATG
>Ga0137409_10001301_pt1 | contig 27139 bp, 18 predicted proteins | sample CZODoug1_16funga_FD_122059 | JGI IMG/M metagenome (GOLD analysis project Ga0137409, IMG submission 122059) | Vadose zone soil fungal communities from Angelo Coast Range Reserve, California, USA - CZODoug1_16fungal (Hybrid Assembly) | ecosystem: Environmental > Terrestrial > Soil > Vadose zone...
AGTTGCTGTCCCGTCCACTCCGCGGTTGGGTGAGCGGTCACATTGAAATGCAGAATGCGACGCCGGTCATGGGCCAACACCAGAAACACGTAAAGGACTTGAAAACGGATCGTGGGCACGGTGAAGAAATCGATGGAGACCAGTTGCTCGGCGTGATTCTCCAGGAAGGTGCGCCAGGTCTGAGACGGGGGTTTGCGGCGGCGCACCATGTATTTGCTCACGCTGCTCTCACCGATGTCGATGCCGAGTTTGAGCGGTTCGCCGTGGATGCGCGGAGCACCCCAACCGGGATTCTCCCGGCACATCCTGCAGATCAGATCTCGGATTTCGCGCGAAATGGCGGGTCGCCCGAGTTGGCCTCGCCGCACCTTCGAGGTCCAGAACAGCCGAAAGCCGGCACGATGCCAGGCAATGACCGTTTCTGGCTTGACGATGGCCAGCGCCGAGGGCCAGTCGCGCCAGAGGTGGGACAGACAGATCCACAACAGGCGGTCCCCTGAGGTCAATTTCGGGCGTTTTCTTGCGGACCTCCGAAGCACGCCGATTTGGTGGCGCAGAGCCAAGTTCTCGAGCTGGAGGGCGGCACGCGAACGGAAGATCGAGGACAGAGTTGTGAGGAGTGTCGCGAGAGAAATGAGCATCAGAGGAGAATAAGGCAGGCAGGAATAATTCTCATCGGCTCAGACAGTTCGAGGTTTTCAAGAGGCACAACACCTTCCCCAGCGTACTTTTGACAATTTCGGGTTTGACATGAGCGCAGTTAGAGCTTAAATAGTGCAAGGAAGGAAGAGTCCACTCGGAGTATGCTTAGTGTCGAGGAATGCTACCGTCCCTCGCAGCATGGCTCGCCTAAGTCCATTCAGCTCATGGTGACTGCGTCGTGAGAAGGGACGAATCGTCGCAGGTCCGAGTTTTGGATTTGGTTTCGTTTGGATCTAAATTCTTTTTTTCTATGCATCCGGCTTAGCCGTTCAAGCCCAATTCCGCTTCGGGGAGGCAATCTTGAAAGCCCGCACACTCCTCTTAACAGGTTTACCAGCAAATCGACGCGCTAAGTCTTTCTTCCGCCTTGCCCCCATTCTAGCTGCCACTCTTGCCGTTGGTTCGTGCTTCGCTCCTGCCGTTCGGGGTACCGGCCCCTCTGATTCCCTGCGGTCCGAGGACGCCAAGGTTGGGTCAGCTGAATCGGCGACTGTTACGATTCCAGGGCCGTTGCGCTCCTTTTTGCGCATGGCGGGAATTAGCCAGAAGGTTTCACCCGAAGAAGTTATACCTTTGTTGGCGCGTAATGTATTCGTATTGGGCTACGAGGGACGGTGGCCAAAGGGCCGGACGTCGGAATTTCTCATCCTCTTGACCCGGTATGTGCAGCAGGCGCGAGAATTGGCGGCCCTGGCAGGTCCCGGCGGTGCCATTCATGTTTCTACTTGCGACGAAGCGAAACCCCTCCTGAAAATCCTGGGTTATCGAACCCGGGCAGACTGCGGGCAGCGTAGCACTTTCTTGGAGACTGCCGATCCGCAAAGAGCGTTTCTCACCATCGACTCGGGATTTCCCCTGCCAGACCTTGAAAAGAGTCTCCAAGAGGGCCGAGCTTTCACGTATTCCTTCTCGACGTCGGCCGTACCTGCTCCGCCCGTAGACATCGACTGGACCAAGAAAGGGAAAAAAGTCGATGTAGTGGACATGCTGTTAGGCGATCCGGAGCTGGCCCGCTTCTACTGGGCGTTGGCGAGGATGGATTCCGAAACTCTATCTACGTTGCGGCAATCACACGTGTTGAAAAATATGGCTTCGCAAGCCGCGGTCTTGCATTTCTACGGCAGCCACATTTGCATTCGATCTGGGCGAGTGATGGTCCCAGGGGGATCAGCCGCGGCCCCTGCGTGGAAAGAACTGGTCGGAGCGAGTCCTGACTCTCCAGGAGAATTTATCCCTAAATTGATCGCGAAGGACAGCGGCTGGCTTGCGGCCTATTTTGACGACCTGTCGAGTTTACCTCCGTCACAGCAAACTCACTTCACCGACCCTGCCCGGCTGCGGCGTTTTTATGAGATGTTCCGCGGAAAAGACTCTTCCGATGCTGGAACGGGCGTGTTTCGGCGCGACGCTGGTTTGCTTCTTCTGGTGACCCGCCTTCGGTGGGAGCCGAACGGCGATTTATACGTTCCTGGAAATCTCGACGTATGGAAGAAAATCTTCCGACAAAAGACGGACTCCAAAATTATCCGTGACTGGAGGCGCCAAGCCGCACATTGGGACCACCCAGGCCAATTGCTCGAGGCCCTGTTCGCGATTTCTCGCGAGCCCACCGACACAGGTCCTTTGGAAAGCTACCTGATGCTTAGTGAACTCGACGGCAGGCGCTCTCCGGAGCGTCGGCTTAGGCCCGAAACCGTGGCCTTGCTGGCCGACAAGTTCTCCGAGATCAGCGACCAGTACCTAGTCTTTTCAGAATTTCCAGATTTGGACGATGCTTCCATCGCTGCCTTCCTCCAGGTTGTAAATAGCCTTAACGGTATTTCCAAGAACACTTTACGGGGCAACGCCTTCGGAACCTTTCAGGCCAGCGTCGGACTCTGGCAGATATTGGCGCGTCAGGGTGAAATACCGGGTGCCACTTTAAACGATTCTTGGCAAAAGGTGATCCAGCCCTTTGGCAAGATCGGTTCTTCAACGCAGCTTTTCGATGCAGGCCGCGCCGCCCTGAAAGACCTGATGCTCGCCGCAACCGGCAAAGCCGATGCTTCTCAAGACAAAATCATCAATTTGCTTGCGGGTCCGGATCAGGTGGCGCCAGAAGCCCAGCGCATGCATGAACTGATCGCCGACAGAATCCGATCCGTTTTGGATGGACAGCGTTTGGTTTCTCTCGACGCCGTTTTGGCCCTGGGTGAAGGTCTGCGCGAGGTCGCGCAAGGAAACCTCTCAGGCAATACCTTGCTTCCTTTGGCCGGGGAGCTCAGGGAATTCGAGATGCCCCAGCCAATTTTCCGAAATAGCGAGAGAGATCAGTGGGCCGCGGGAATTTACAATAACCGTCATACAGAATTGCAGATGCATACGAACCTGGCGAAGATTATTAAGTCGCCGGGTTCTTCCGAACAACTGGCGGAGGCCCGCGGCCAACTCACTCCCTTTTTGCGGGACTCCCTTGTAGGCCTCAATTATGCCTACTATGAGCCTCCCGGCGCCCAGATTCTCCACCACAATCCTCTTTTCGTTCGTTCGCATGATTTTGCGGGTGATACGGTCATCGGCCTGGAACGACATTGGCAAGCGCCTCAGTTGTTCGGTGCAGGCTCTCCGGCGGGCGGAGGCGCACACTTGGTGGGATCGCTTGCCGATTTACCTTACGTCCTTGCCACCGCGGAGCAGGATTTCATCGCACCACAAAATGTGCAGGCCCTGATCTGGCAAGAGTTGGTGCCTGGCCTTTTGATTAACGCCGTCGTGCCTCGATGGTGGAACGTGAGCCAAAATGAGCTTCACGCTGTCCGCCTCTATCAACAGTGCGGCGAAGAGCTTTTGGCCGCTTCCGCTCAAAATGACGAAGTGCGGAATAAGGTCATCAATATTCTGTCCGATCGAATGATTCCGAAGCGCGCTGAAAGAGTGGAGCAGGCTCTGCGTTCGGGACACTTGCCCCAAGTGCTTTCGCAGTTGATGCCTGCGGACACTTTCTATCTGGCGGCTGAATATCAACGAAGACTTCCACAAGAGCGCGACTCCTTCGGACCGGCCGGAAGTGAGCTTGCAACTCTCTCCGAGCGCTACCCCAACGAGGTAAACTGGGAACGTTTGTCGCGGGACTTCGGCGTGCCACATCGCATATTGGCGAAGAGTTACGCGCGTGAGCTGCTAAATCTGGCGCCTTTGCCCGCTCTCATGGGCTACTCCGGCCGCTTGTTGGCTGAGACCTGGGATTCCAACAACTTGTACTGGGCCCGCCTGGCCGACGAAAAAGGCTATTCGCCGGTGATGCTGAACCGCCTGGTTCCTGAGCTCACGCGTCGCATGGTCGAGAAGATTTTTGCCACTGATTTCGAGGATTGGCCAGCGCTGCTGCGCGCCGCCCGAGAAACCGGTGAAGAATTCCGGCAGGGCAAGATCGTTGCCTTGTCAGGAAATGACAGTTTTTCCCAGCCCTAGATCAGTTCTGCTGACTCAATTTTTCACGGAAGTGTTACGGCCGGAAAAAACAATGCGCTGCGATATGGGATCGAAACCTATGGAAAAACGATATCTCTTGATCGTGACACTTCTTTTAGGACTGCTGCCTCTTTCCACTTTTCGGACCAGTGCGCAGCAGGACGCGACGCGCCTTCGCGTTGTGGTCAACCTGGTGCAGTTGAATGTGGCCGTGACCGACAAAAAGGGCAACTATGTAACGGGTCTTCATCCTCTGGATTTCGCGATCACCGAAGATGGCATTCCGGAGAACCTTGCCACATTTGAAGAAGGGAATGGTCCCACAACCAGATTGGTCGACAGGACTGCGGACGATGGCAAGAACAGTGCGGACGAGTCTGCCTCCGCGCAAGGGCGGACTCGGATGCAAGATTCGGTGTCGGGCTCTCCTTTGGAAGAAGCGCCCGAAACGCTCAGTTCGGCCCTTGCCGGCGCCAATGTCTTCATTTTGTTCGATACCAGCAATTACATGTACCGGGGCTTCGTCTTCGCGCAAGATGCCATTGCCGATTTTGTTCGCTCTCTGGAAAGTGCGGACAGAATAGCTTTCTATTCCTACAGCCGCGACCTTTACCGGGCTGCGGCTTTGACCTCCGACAGGTCGGAAGTGGTTCGCGGCGTGCGCACGAGTGTGGCTGGGGACGATGCGGCACTCTATAACTCGTTGTTGTTGACCGTTCAGGATGCCGGCCAGCATCCGGGAAGAAAGGTGATCGTAGTGTTCTCGAACGGCCCCGACAATTCCAGCATGGTGCCCCCTGAGGATGTCGCCGAGCTGGCCCAATCGGCAGGCATACCTATCTACATGATAAGTACCACCGAGGCGCAGCTTGAGCCCGTTTCTACCGCTGTTTTTGACCGTATGAGCGCGGCTACTGGCGGCAAGGCCTATTTTGCCAAGAGTTGGCGGGATGAAAAGAAAGCGTTTGCCTCCATTCGGGACGATTTAGCGCATCTTTACTCGTTCAGCTACTATCCCAAGCCGAATCCCAATCGTGGATGGCGCTCTATCAAGGTACAACTAGTAGGCCAGGGCTTGAAAAAATATCACATCCGGACGCGATACGGGTATCGTCCCAGACCGAACCGGTTTTCAACAGGCAACGAGCCAGCGTCTGCTTCAGGGTCTGCTCCTAACTGATCCAAAAGAAATCACGCAACGCTGGAATTGAAAATAGCCGAAGAAGCCACCTTTCGCCGACCTTGTCGGCGAGCAGCGACTGTGCCCCTGATCCGCCGTTTCTTCCCTGCAACTCGTATAGTGAAAAACTCGTCCTGGTCGCTGCCCAAAGCAAGAACTCATTGCTCTGCGCACTTCGATGATAAATCAGTCCCGGGAGGTCTTTTGCCAGGGGAGATTCCCGGCATCCTTAATATATGCTGATTGTGATCCCATGGCCCCTCAGGGGTCACCCAAATCCGGCCATGCGTGGTCACCTGTCTCTGGCGAATTGTTATTTCGACAGCCAGCCGCCCAGAATGTAACAATGTTTTTGCGGACAACAGCCCTTGCCTGGACACGTGGATCAGCGAGGTCTCATGGATTGGACTGCAGGCTTCGCGCCGCATTTCGAGGCCATAGGGGCTAAAAAGCTCCGCTACGTACTCGAGCGCTTTGCGTTCGGCCGCCTCCGCGTACGCGTTGCCCATGGGATTCACCGTGGGGGGCGATCAGATCTGGCAAGATCTCTGTGGCTTCTCGCATTACCTTGTCGCCCATCACTTTGCTCCGAGGCTCGTACGGATTCGATGTAAAGCTTCTTGAATTTTAGCTTTGCCGTAATGCCTGTGCGTCACAAACCGGATCTGTCTGGGAGGACGTCCACTGGCCAGTACTCCAATGGCCTTCAATCGGCTCAGGACTTCGTCTGTAGTCATGCCTAAACGGGAATGATCCACGTAGACCATGTTGGTTTCCACGGAATCAAGATCTATTTGCAACCCCTCAATCTCGTTCAAACCGCGCGCAAGAAGTTGCGCGTTAGCGTGATCCTCGGCAAGCCGGTCAATCATGCTTTCGAGGGCCACGACTCCGCAGGCGGCAATGATGCCGGCTTGGCGCATTCCGCCGCCGATCCTCTTCCGCGCACTGTCGGCGCGGGCAATAAACTCGCTTGAGCCAACGAGTACCGAACCCAGCGGGCAACTCAAGCCTTTCGAAAGACAGAACATGACAGAATCGGCGCGCTCGGCGTAGCTTGCCGCCGAAACACCGTGCCGAATTGCGGCGTTGAAAATACGCGCGCCGTCCAAATGCACGGCCAGGCCGCCGTCATGTGCCACACGGCAAAGCTCGTTGTGCAACTGGAGCGACATAGCTCGCCCGCCACAGCGGTTGTGGGTGTTTTCTAGACAGAGTAACCGTGGCACCGGATAGTGCAGGTTCCGGCGCCGGATCGCAGCCTGGAGATCGTCCGGGTCGAGCATGCCCTTGACCGCCGGAATTGGCATTGGCATAAGCCCGGCGACACTCGCCATGCTGCCTTGCTCGTAATAGAATATATGGGACTCCGGATCCAGCAGAACTTCATCTCCCGGAGTGGCGTGCGCCATTAGTGCGCACAGATTGCCCATGTGGCCGCTAATCACGAGAAGCGCAGCCTCCTTCCCTAGCTTCTTGGCCGCCAGCGACTCAAACCTTTTTACCGTTGGATCTTCACCGTACGTGTCATCCCCTAACTCCGCACGGGTGATGGCGCGAAGCATTTCTTCGGTTGGCAGCGTCTGCGTGTCGCTGCGCAAGTTAATGATCTTCGGCATGGTCTTCGCCTTCATTCAGTCCCCATTCCCAACCGCGGAGGCGCGGCAATCTGGTTCAGCATGCTGACTCGGCCGCGGATCAAAGCCGCGTAGTCAGCGTCCTCCTCCGACGTCAACGACGGTAGAACTGCCATCCTCTGACGCAAATCTTCGAGCTGACGTGCCATGCTGAAAGTGGCAATGGCCCTGCGCTCTTCACGGCTGAATGGCCGGGTCGAAGCCCGATCGTAGCCACGTAATAATCTTTCCGCTTCTTCACGGCGAAATTCGGAACCGCCTGCCCGGCTTGCAGGCGGTCGGTTCACAACGTCTCCGAGAAGATCGTAGATTCGGACTCCATAGTGAAGGCAATCCCAATCGATAAGCGTTGGGGTCTCACCCTCAAAAATCAGGTTCACAGGTGATACGTCGCCGTGCACCAACTGCAAGGAAAGATCGGCGATCCCGTCTCGTGCCACGGCAGCGGCCAAGAACTTCCACATCTCGGCAATTATTACCCGATTCTCGAGCAGCGCAGCTCGGCTCAAAGGAGCGGCACAGCTGCTGCTTGTTGTCAGCCGGGCAATATCCGCGTGCCATTGATCCTGCGTTATGTCGAGATATGAGAATTGGACCGGAGGAAGGAATGGTGAGAAGCTGCCATCGCCGCACGGACGGATACTGGAAAGCACATCGTGAACGAGAGCCATATGTTCCCCAAGACGTTCCAAAAAACCGGTCCCCGTCTTGGCCAACTCCCACTCCGTCCAGGAGTACTTGTGTCCGGGAATGTATTCGTACACACCCCAAAATGCATCTCCCCACTCAAAACCCAGCTTCCCGAAACGGTCAGGCAAGACTCGCGGACAGCGCACACCCTTCTGCCGGAGCGCCTCTAGCGTCGACGCTTGAAATCGAAATGCCTCCTCTGAATTGCGAAAACGATGTCCGCGCAGAACCCATTCTCCGGTTTCCGTAATGACGTGTACGGGTTTGAGAAACATTCCACCCGGGAGAATCTCCACACGGGAAACGGAGCCCAGTTCGTACCGGTCCAACACCTGCTGCAACCATTGTTCTGTTAGCGGGGCAGACATCGCGGTTATCACCGTGCGACATCGAGATGACAGGGCTTGACTCCCTCACGCCGCATACGCCGGCATGGTCCATGAAACTCATCCGGTTCTATAACCGGGCGAACAACGGGACTTGGCCCCTCCCACATGCGGGCTTCGGCATCAATGTCGTAGAACCAGCAGATCTCCGCGAAATCGCTATTTACTCCGTACGAGGAACCTGCCACCATCCAGGTAAACGCAACTTCGCCGCGTGTGACCTTAGCGGTAGCGTTCTCACGCGCAAGACGCTGCACCTCCTCCAGAAGCAGGACGCATTCGCTTCCGGAGTAAATACCGTGGTGAACCGTACCACGGCACGGCAGAACCTCCGTGATCGCGGCACAGATTTTCGGTACTTGGTCCCAGAGAAGTTCAGCATCTGCGCTGACCTGTTCTGCGGGAAACGTGAAGCGGATGCGGGGTGTCACGCCATACCTCCGCGACCTCGGGCCGAGGCTTCGACCAGCAGGCCGGTGATTCGCATCGACTCGATCGCTTCCTCCGATGTCGTTCCGCGGTACTGCAGGGAGCCGCGCAGGCAGCACATGAAGTGACGCAACATGGCGCCGAAGGCGCCTCTCGGTTCATCGTGGATTTCGGCCCATCCGGTTTGATCAAGCAGGGTTATTCCCTGCCCTTCTGTGTTCGAGCGAAAGCCGCCCTGATCGAAGCAAGCTTCGAGCACGCCATTGTCGCCCATGACCTGAATGCCGGCATTCCATTGCAATTGATCGTGGGGTTGCGCAGGATACAACCAGGAAGTTTGCGACCCAGCGATAGTACCGTCCTCGAACTCCAGAACTCCACAATTAACATCAGCATTCGCAAGCCTGAGAATGTTGCGCCCAATCCAGCCAAACCGCTGCTGTAGGCGCTCGTACCGATAGTCAAACCGGGGGAAAAAGCTGGTCATGAGCAACCGCCCCGAGCGGCGGGCGACATCGAGCATGGCCAACCCGTCCTCATCATTCGTGGCGAGAGGTTTTTCGACGACACATTTTTTCCATGCTCAAGCGCGGTAACCACAATTATACGGTGAGCGCTTTCCGGCGTAACAACGATGAGAGCATCAACAGAGGAATCCCGGCATGCATCGCGAAAGTCCGACGTAGTCTTCGTTTTCGCGAGTCTGTGAGTCTCAACCACACTCCGGCACAGCTCCTCGTTGACATCGCAGCTCCACCGAAGTTCCACGCCCGGCAGTGCTGGCAAAGAGTTGATATACGGCGATCCGAAGACGCCGGCGCCCACAATGGCAAATTGTATTGTTTGCCCCATATCCTTGAAGGCTCAGTTAGTCGCGTTGTGCTTACATCCCTCGGATTGTTCGATCATTTAGAATTCCTAGACAAGCCGTTTCTATACTAGAAGCTATTTCTAAACCTCTTTTTGACCAGTCTAAGTTGTTGATTCCAAATGGCCTGAAAAGGGTTTGGAAACCCGCAACTCCAGAGTTTGTCCCCGTCGCAACATCCAAGCCCCGTTTTGGCACGCAAAAATCAGAAATGATCAAGTATTGGCAACCATTTCGGCGCGGTCCGGTAAACCCATTTGATTGCGAGTCCCATATACTCTGCATATCGGTCCTTCTCAAACATGGGATAGTCACTGCCCACTGCGATACATTCCGATGAGAATAGCTGCAGCAAGCGTGATGCAAATGCAGCAACATCGTTATGCGGGAATGGCTCACGTGAAAAATGGGCGATCGCAGAAATACCTACAACGATCCCGCGAATCTGACTCAGGTCAGTGATCGCTCGTTCCCAGTCCTTGTCGTCCACCCCCTCCTGCCGGGGCCAGCCCATGTGCGGTACGTAGACACGCAGTTGCTGATACCGTTTCCGAATGGAAATCAACTCTCTCGCCAGCGCCGCAATACCGTTTTCGGCATGTACTACCAGCCACTTTTTCGAAGACTCAAGCAAGTTCCCAATCTCTCCCAGGAGCGGCAGATCCGCCGTCTTGACGCGCAACGCGATTACTGCGCCCTCGCTGAGAAAGTCTGCAGACGGAAGGCCCGCCTCTGGACGAAAGCACGGCGCGACCCGGAACTCGGGCAGAGGCGAATTGACGATTCGTTCGAGGCAGGGACGGTTGTCTCCGCTCCATTTTTCTACAACCAGGGCTCGTTCGATTCCGCTGGAGCTCAGCCGCAGTTGAAATTCCGCGATGGGATCCGGGGCGGACATGTCCAGGTGCGTATAGGCGTCCATCACGGCTTCATCTCCCTGATTCCCCAGAGGATCGCGAAAAACGCCAGCCATGGAAGCAGCCCAATAAACATGAATATGAGAGAAGTTTCGTGAATATCAGACAGCCGCCCAATGTAAGGGCTGCAGACACCGTAGGCAAGGTTTCCCAGCCCACCCAAAAGCCCAGAAGTCACGCCCACATGCGCAGGGTCGAGATCCTGCACGAAGGTCAAATAAAGGACCAGAAAGCCTGCCACGCCGGCGCCCGTCAATACGAGACATACCAAGGCGAAGTATCGGTAAGGAGTAAAGCCCGCCGGCACAGCCATGCTCATGAAAACGCAGCTGACCAGCAGCGCGCGTCTCTTTGCCAAATACACCGGGAGCCCATTACCCACCAGTTTGCGGACAAACAGGCCAACGAGAATGTTACCGCTTGAAATTCCTGCGTAGACCGCAATCGAAAGAATATTTCCGGCAGCAAAGGCGAATCCCCTTGAGGACTTCAGATACAGGGGAATCCAATCGGCGAGGTAGAAATTCGCGCTATTGATGACGATCGCCGAGACGGCAAGCATCCAGAAAGCGCGCATGCTGAGTATGCGACCCGTTAGGCGCAGTGCGGTCCCTAATGGGAGGGGGATCCCTTTAAGCTCGTCCCCCGAGTTGCGCGTGTACCAGAGCCATCCGACAACCCAGAGCCCCCCCAAGGCTCCCGTGATCACAAAAGCTGCTCTCCAACCGTAATAAACCGTCACGAGTGTGACGATCAATGGAGCCAGCAGCGCCCCAACCGCGGCACCGCTATTAAAGATGCCATTCGCAAGTGGACGGTCTTTCGGTGGCAGGAGGCTCTGCGTCACCTTCAGCGCGCAGGGCCAGTTGAAAGCCTCGCCAACGCCGAGGAGGAAGCGAAAGCTGGACAGCATCGCCACACTGCTGGACAGGCCCGTCAGCATCCCCGCCAGAGACCACAATCCACCCGCCGCTGGATAAATGATTCGCGGTCCATGAGCGTCTACCAAAAACCCGCCGAAAATCTGAACAATCCCGTAAGAGTAGCGAAAAGCGGCGATGATCTTGCCGAAGCCCTCCTTGGTGAGCCCGAATTCCCCAATAATCTTGTCCGCCGTCAGCGACAATACTTGCCGGTCCAGGTAATTCAGCACGGTGGCAAGAAAGAGAAATCCGCAAATCCACCAGGTGCGTGAAGAAACACGGTTGGTGGACTCGTGAAACTCGTTTGTCAAATAGCGAACCCTCCGTCCGTTGGGATATATAGAGGAATCAGCACGGGAAACCTCTCGGTCAGAATGCGCTCCGCTTCACAAGTCCACAGCATCAGCCTCGGCGGTAGCGTAGAACTTTTTACTAATTCAGGCCGCGGCCTATCTCCATCCTTCATGAGGAACAAACGGAAACTGGGAGAATGCCTCCTCCGCCATCTGGATCCCATAACCGGGCCCCGTCGGTACCGTCAGGCACCCACTTTCCAATTTCAACGGATTCCTCACCAGCGCCTCCTCTAACTTTAATTCTGACCGCGCCCCGATCGTTTCCAAAATCAGGTAATTGGGAACGGTTGCGGCAAACTGCAAGTTCATCGCCGTCGCCAAGGGCCCGTTGGGATTGTGCGGCGCCATGCCGATGTAATGTGCTTCCGCCAGCGCTGCAATCTTCTTCATCCCGGTGATCCCGCCGCAGTTCACCAAGTCGCACTGCAGAATGTCAATCGACTGCTTCTCCACAAACTCCCTTACCCCATAGATCGTCGCCCATCTCTCGCCAGCGGCGATTGGTATCGAGGTTGCCCGCCTCACTTCAGCCAGCACGTCAGCATTTTCCGGCGGCACCGGCTCTTCCACAAAGATCAGATTTACTTCCTCGAGCGCTCGACAAAGCCGGATGGAGTTCTTCAGGTTCAAGCGTCCGTGACAATCCACGGCAAGCCCCATATCCGGACCGACCGCTTCGCGTGCAGCGATAAAAAACTCGGCGATCCGCGTCCATATCGATGCATCCAGGTATTCTGTCTCGCGGTACCCCCGGTCAATCAGCCCTCCCGTTCCCGAGTACCCGTTTGAGCTTTCCTCACCTTCGGAATCCAGTGACCCATAAAACAATGGCAAGGTGGTCTTCGCGGCCGAGTATCCGCGCTTCTGGCACAGCTTCAAGTTTCTTGCAAACTCTTCCGGGCTGCTTCCTGCTGGACAGTGGCAATACACAGGCACCCGCGTTCTTGTCGGACCGCCCAGAAGCTTGTGCACTGGTAGCCCGCAACTTTTCGCCAGGATGTCCCACAAAGCGCAGTCGATTGCGCTGATGGCCGTGCTGTGCATCGCCCCGCCGACCCAAAAGGAGTCCCGATACATCTTTTCCCAGTGATTCTCGATTTCTGTTGGGTCCTTCCCCACCAGATAGCGCTTCAACTCCAGAATCGATTGCTCGATGCTCAGGGTCTTCCGCTTCATCGTTGTTTCCGACATCCCGCTTATGCCTTCATCGGTTTCCACTTTCACGATGACCGCGTTTCGGAAGTCCAGATTCACGATCTGCGTCTTGACGTCGGTTACCCTCATCGTTGTCCTCGGGCGGTAGTCTTTTTCATTAGCCAGCTTTTTCACATTTGCCGAGCTCATGTCCCACCATGTGCGCGAACGTAGCGCGTTCGATGAATTAGAGAAATCCGAAGCTCCGTTCTTGATTGGCGCCAGTTTACGGGCCGAAGGGCTCCCCCCATCGCAGAAAGTGATGGAGAAATTCAAAGGTGCCCACCGCGTGGATAGTATGCGGTCCGTTAAAATATTCAATTCTCGTTCGGTCGGAAAGATCGACGCGATCATAGTGTCTTTTGACCTTGGAGTATTCGTAAGCAACCCACGGGTCAACGGAGACGGCATCGCTGTGACCTCGTTCGACCATGAATGGACGAGGCGTCATGAGGTTGGCCATCTCACTGTAGTTGAAACAGTTCCCGAGATTAAATTCGGGCATTTCGTATTCGTAAGTAAAAATGTAAGTGAACGGCCGATCGTTGCGGCTGACCTTCCAGATCCACTCGTTGAAATCGCCGGAACAGATCGACAGGCAATATTGATCGAGCAGGGGCGGGACGCGGACCGCCGTTTTACCCCCATAGGAAAGGCCATAAAATCCAATTCGTTGAGCGTCCACAAAAGGCTGCTGGCCCAGCCAATCAAGCAATCGCTTGTGCTGGCTCAAAATGAACGAAAAAAGGGAGAGTTTGAGGGGGTTCGCGAGTCTTTGCAGCTGGCGAAACTTTTCTCCTCCAATATAAGGATTCTGCGGGCAATAGACTACAAAACCGTGGTTCACAAGATCTGCGGCCAGCTCATGATAGTAGTGTTCGTTTTCAAGCGTGGGCTTGATCATGTCCTGGGGCCGATTCTCCAGCCCATGCTGGCAAACGACGACGGGTCGGCGCTCACCGGGGCCCAAGGATTTCGGCACAAGCAAAATTCCATATGCATAGACCTCGGGCCAGAGGGGTAACTGAACCTCATAACCAGTCCAATTCGCCTCGTCGTAGATCTTACGTGTGTTTGCCGTGATCGGTGCCTTGGGATCGGGAAGCTTGCCAAAGATCTCCTCCCACAAATAGTTGCGGTACCACTTGGTGGACTCTTCCCATTTCACAACCGATGATTCGTCGGCCTTCGACCAGAACTGTTCGCGAACGTTCTCCGACGCTCGCACGGCTGCTTGTGTAAAATCCACAAGTTGCTCGAACTGACGATGAAGGCGGGCGGCTGCGTCGAATTTCTTCCTCTGGTCCACAGGAATCGGGCCGGACACCTTAAGCCCATTCTTCGCCCCGAGAATGTTCAAGAATCCGCTGAGGGCGCTTTCGGAGCTTGGTCTTCCCTGCCCGTCATCACCGCTGACGACCAGCACGAGCTTTTGATCAGCGCCAAGCTTTTGATAAAAGGGCTTGGCGCGCTCAAGCTCGCTGCGGACACCCTTAAGCGTGGGGCTGACCAGGCTCCCGGGCGCGGCATACTTTAGTCGATGATCCTCAGCCGGCGGCCCGGAAAACTCTGGCCCGCGAGACGCTTCCACAATCAAGCCGCGCGGCGAAATCAGACTTGCCAATTCCGCATCTCCAAACTCTTGCAGCAGCGTCCAGACATTCCGATACAGGGGTTCTTTCCAAACATCCTGACGTGACTGGAAGTAGCCGCTCACCACGGCCGCATCGATACGAGTGTCCACGGCAGCACTGTAAAGAGCTACAAGGCCACCTTCGCCATAGCCCATCACGCCGGTCGGCAGGGATGTCTTATCCCGGGAGAACCAGTCCACCGCTGCCAGAACCTTCTGCACTTCATACCCAATGATGTGCCGCCCAATCTCGTAAGCCATGCGGTAGATGAATTCGCGGTGACTAATATTCGTGAACGCACCGAAGGCGGAATTACCCGACCACGTGTCCTTCCGATCGATCAGCGTGGGGACCAACACCAGACACCCATTTTCCGCGAGGCGACGGGCAAATTGAGCTTCCGCAGGAAGGCCCGGCGCCAGACCGATTAACGCTTCGGGCGGCAAGTCAGCATCCGGAAGGGCGACTACGCGTGCCACCGGAACTTGCGAGGGTTCAAGTAACAGCCCTTCAGCGTCGACGCCTGGTAGCACCGGCCATCTTACGGCATACACTCGATACGCAGTTCCCGTTGCGACCACATCGGCGTCTCCCCAAACAGCTACGAGTTCGGGCGCATCGCACGGAATCCGGCTGTCCATGACCCCGATGACCTTCCGAAGCCGCTCGCGATTGCGTGACACCGATGTTTCGTAGGTCTGCCGGGAAGAGAAGTCACGGTGCCACAGTCCTTCTCGCTGCCCAAGGGACGCAGCCGTCTCCTTGACAAGGAATTGTCGTATTCCCTCTACCATCTGAGCAGCCAGATCACCCTCCTCGGTGAGCGGCTGTGTGCCCGTGAGATGTTCCGGCGGTGAAAAGTTGCCGGCGACCTCCCCAGAAGGTTGTCCGATTGCCGGCATAAATCTCAACGGCACAGCCGACAGCCTAGAAGTAATGGTTATTTGCCCGATTTGTTGTAACAACTTTCGACGGGTCACCCGCATTCTTCTTTCCTCCTCCGACCTCGGACCCGCACTGCGGAAAAAGTCATGCCCTCCCACTTCCAATTCACGGTTTTCGCCTGGCGAGGCAACCACGCTCGCGGCTTCTCGCGCTCTGATGGAGAGTTTCAAAGCATACGCATCTCCACTCACTCAAGGCCTTGGAACCAGACTCGCAGGTTATGGAAAGGGCGCCGATCAGTCCAATACAATGATCAGATCGAATTGAGTATGTCCTGATATTGATCATTGAGGCCTAACTGCGGCCGTGCAACGTGCAATTTACCGGGTGACGTGCGTGGTACTTGGACGAATTTCGAAGTCTCCTTTGACAGCCTGATTATCGCCTTCCGTGCGGCTGGGGAAATCATCTTGGCCTTGCATAGGTGCAATCTATTCATTCTATTTGACGCTAGACGAGCCGGCCGCTACCTTCTTCAGGTAGCTTGCCCTCGCCGCAAGGCTTCTCGGCGTAGGCCCTTAGCGACAGTCGCTGAACCACGATCAAGGGAGAGATACCAGACCTCTGGAGAAGCCTTCAGGAGGGGGCTCCCAAGAACGGCCCCGAGATCTAATCCGATGAACCATCCGCCAGCCCCGGCGAAAAGAGATCCGCCGGAAAGAAAAGGCAAGAACAAAGTGCCTTTGGGCAAGGCTGCCTCGGTGGTGAAAATGGGCCGGAATCAGCTTGTGACATTTGGATTTCTCGTACTAATAGTGTCACTAATCGGCATGCGTGGCAGCCGCGAAATAGTACGCTTCCATTTTGAACTGGGACGTTTGTTTTCCAGCCAAGGTAAGTGGGACAAAGCCATCAATGAATATCGCAAGGCGATCCACCTCGAGCGGGATTATGTCAATGCGCGGTACGCGCTCGGACTCGCGCTTACGGCAAAGGGTGGATGGGACGCGGCCATCGTAGAATATCGGGAGGCGCTTCGCTTGGATCCAAGCAGTGGCAAAGCTCACTACGCACTTGGATTGTCGCTCGGCGCGAACGGTGATTTAGATAATGCGGGGAACGAATACACCAAGGCTCTCACTCTGCAGCCGGACCTGGAGGAGGTGCGCAGTAACCTTCGGAACGTTCTTCGAGAGGACCCCGATCCAGAGGGAACCGTTCGAGAGCGTGCCAAGGCTCTGCCTCTTGTCACACAGTTTGCAGCCGCGCACAACAACCTGGGAATTGCCCTCTCCCAGAAGGGCGAAATAATTCAGGCCATCGCAGAATTTCACGAGGCGTTGCGTTTAAATCCCACACTCGGAGCTGCCCATAACGACCTAGGTATTATGTTTTACAAACAACGCGATCTCGATGGGGCTGTGGCCGAATACCGCGAAACGATCCGGCTGCTGCCGGACTATGCGGAAGCGTACAATAACCTTGGCAATGCGCTGCGGGAGAAGGGGAACTTGGACGAGGCCATTGCTGAATATCGCAAGGCGCTGGCCATAAGGTCAGACTACAGCGAAGCGCACAATAACCTCGGCGTCGCGCTCGCAGCCAGGGGCGACTGGGAAAAAGCCGCAGTCGAATATCGCAAGGCGGTGGCTCTAAATTCGTACTTCACTGCCGCGCATTACAACCTGGGCGTCGCGTTCGCGGCGAAGAGCAATTGGAACCGGGCTATTGCTGAATTTCACCAGACGCTCGGCCTAGAGCCGGAACATATCGACGCGCATTACTCCCTCGGCCTCGCGCTTGCCGCTAAGGGCAGATACGAGGAGGCCATCTCGGAATACCGGCGAGTGCTTCCGCAGCGGCCAGACTTTGCCGAAGTGCACTACAGCCTCGGCAACGCTCTTGAGGCCAAAGGCAACAGCAGGGCGGCCCTCGAACAATATCGTGTTGCCTGCCAGCTGGCATTCAATAATTCCACAATCTGTACCGAGTACAAAAGACTGCTGCAAAAACTAGAACAATAATCCTGACTGACGCCCGCCGGGAAAACTAGATCATCTTATCGGGAGAGCCGTGCTAGGAATCGGTCTGGTGTTAATGGTGTTCCGCTCCTGGCGGGCTGGGGGTTTGGCGCCGCGGCGCGGTAAGACCGCCCTATCCGTCCCGGTTTCCTCTCGGGATCCCTCGCCAGCCTCGCGGCAAAAGCACTCCTTGCAACTCCCTTCAGCCGGGGATGTGCTTTTCGCCTCGCCGTACAAGTTCAACGGCCCCGCAGGCACTGGCTTGAGCCTGGTGTGATGTCTGCCGTGACGACAGAAACAAGACACCAGCGGGGGCCACGTCTCACGGAGGCCTAGCCGCAAGTAGCGAAAGAGTTGAAAAATGGCTCACAAACAATCCCTGTTTCCGGCGGGCACGAGATGCGCCTGCAGTGAATCCTTTTTTGGTCCGTCACATCCCCGGATTCTATCGGCTTAGAAGAAGCGCACTATTCGCTTGAAGCGTGCCCTTCAGCCGTATGTCCTCCGAGGACCCGCCGACCATGATGTCTATGTCCCCCGGCTCGACTACCCAATGCATATCTCGGTTTAGCAACGCCACATCCTCGGGCGTGAGAGTGAAGCTTACCGTCGTGTGCTCTGAAGGCTTAAGCGACACCCGCTGGAAACCTCTCAGTTCCTTGACTGGAGTGGTTACCGTGCCGGTGACGCGATGAATATAAAGTTGGGCGACCTCCACTCCCTCACGTTCGCCGGTATTCTTGATGTCCACGCTCACCTGCACAGTGGCAGCGGGACGGATTTGCTCGGGGCTGATGCGCAGATTGCTGTATTCAAATTTCGTGTAGCTCAGACCGTACCCGAAATCGTATTGAGGCGTCGCCGGCATGTCTACATAGGGAACCCCCGTAGACGGCCCCGTCATCTCAGGGTTAGGGTACGATTTGATCCTATATGCTTTTGAAGGTTTATAGTTGTAGTAGTCCGGCAACTGGCCGACATGCCGAGGGAACGTGATCGGGAGACGGCCGCTCGGGTTGTAATCACCGAACAGAACGTCGGCCACCGCTTTGCCGCCGCGCTCGCCCGGTACCCAGGCTTCCACAACGGCCGGAACATGTTCCGCCGTCCAGCGGATGGAAAGTGGGCGTCCATTCATCAGCACCACCACCGTGGGAGTACCGGTCTCGTAAACCGCTTTGATGAGGTCCTCCTGGACACCCGTCAAATCCAGGCTCGCCATATCGTGGCCCTCCCCGTCGGTCGGCCACGTCCGTGGGTCGGATCCCTCATACTTGCCGAATTGTTCGCCCACCACAACAACGGCCACGTTGGCGTTTTTTGCCGCCCGTATGGCTTCCTCAAACCCGCTTTTGTCGTCCCCGAGCACGTCGCAACCCTTCACATGGACAATTCGAGTTCCCTTCGACAGTTTCCCGCTGATTCCCTCAAGCACGGTAACAATATGGGGCAAATCCTTCAGGGTCGCTGGTCCGTTGTGCACGGGGCTGTAATCGCCGAGCTGATTCGTAGCTGCGTCGCCGTTGGGGCCAATCACTGCAATGGACTTCAAGTCCTTGCTCAGAGGCAGGAAGCTCTTCTCATTCTTCAACAGCACGATACCTTCACGCGCGGCGCGCAGTGCGAGGTCTTGATGTCCTTTCCCATGGAGAATCGTTGCGGCGCGGTCTACATCGACATACGGGTGGTCAAAAAGGCCCAATCGGAACTTCTGCTCGAGGACCCGGTGCACGGCCCGGTCTACAAGTTCCATCGAGACTTTTCCCTCTTCAACGTTCTCTATCAGCGGTTTCATGTAGGCGGGTTCATAGCTGATGTCCACGTCTACGCCAGCCTTCAACGCGAGAGCACCCGCTTCCTTTTGCGTCGCGACGATTTGGTCCCAGACTAACGTTCCGATGCCGCCGCCTTCGCTTAATACCAAGCCCTTGAACCCCAACTCTTCGCGAAGTAAATGGGTCAGGAGTTTCTCCGAGGAATGCGTAGGAACGTCATCGATGTCGGGGTAGGTGGCCATTGTCCCCATAGCCCCGGCTTTCTTGATGCCCGCCACCCAAGGAATCAAGAACGTTTCGCGCAGGTTGCGCTCGGAAATCTCCATTGAGCCGACCTCCAGGCCGCTGACCGGCTGGCTCTGGCCGGGGAAGTGGCACAGCACGGTGACGACCTTGTCGTCGGCAAAGACACTGTCACCCTGTCCGCCATACACAATTTCTCGGGCAATCTGACTGGAAAGGTAGGGATCCTCGCTGAACGCCTCTGCATTCCGGCCCAGCCGCGGGTCCCGGTTGGGCTCGATCACGAGAGTGCCCAGCTCGTGAATCCCCACCGCCCTAGCCTCCCGGGCGGCCGCCGCGTAGATCGACTTCACCAAGTCCATGTCCCAGGAGCTGCCGATGGCCAGCCCTTCGGGGAAAATTGTGGCGCCCGGAAACATCGCGCCGTGCGTCCCTTCCTCTATCTGCAGGAGAGGAATCTTGAGCCGCGTTCTTTCGATCGCGATCCTCTGCAGCTCGTTAAAGTACTCCGCCTGTTGACGCGCTCCCTTGAGCAAAACCCGATCCGCCAGTGTGAAGAAGCCACCGCCTGGGCCAATCTCATCGGTGTAGGTTCCCTCGGCAAATTTCTTGCAAGCCGCGAGCTTGGCCGGGATGTCCTTTCCCAGCTCGTCGAGGTAAACGCAAGGCATGTTGAGTTGTCCGACCTTCTCCTTCAAAGTCATCCTGCCAAGCAGGTCCTGCACTCGCTTTTCGATCGGCTGTGTTCGGTCGAGGTAGATCGGGGGAATTTCGCTAATCCTTTGCGGGAAAAGAACGGGAGGGATCGACAAACCCAGTCCGAGACCAGTGACCCAGATAACGACAAACCGTTTGAGAGTCATTGCGCACCTCGAAGGGAATAATGCAGAAATCCGAAATTCAGGAAGCATGGTTAGGTTCTAACCCGCCGGCTTGAATCTGCTTGAAGACAATCACAACAGGCATTACTAAGATCCGTGCTCGGGAGCGCCGGAGAATGAACGCACTCAGGTCAATGACCATCACCGCGCCTCGAACTTCGCACTTCACTCCCTTGGAGAAAGCTGACCACGGCACGGACCAAGTCCTCGCCTCCCCGCTCCGTAAAGGGCGAAACGGAGGGCTCGTATCCGCCCATTGCGAATTCTTCCCTCGTTGGCAAATAGCCAAGCCAACCATTGCAGTAACCGAAATAAAAAGTGTAGGGGAACGGAGACCGACTGCGCACTTCCATGGCGATCTCACAGAAAAGCTCGAGAGGAGCTGCCCAGATGGCGATATCGCTGTTGATTCGTAGAAATCGAACAGGGAGCCGTACGACGGTTTCGCCTGTGCTGGTGTCCCTGATGTAATTGGAAAGTTCGGGGTCCCAACCCATTCCAGGCTTCCTTGTCGACTCAACTATTTGTTCCCCAAGTATGAGGCTGACATTCGAGGTCGTGGGTCCAATATTCCGGTTGGCTTCAATAATCTTGTCCCCGAGGAGGACTCGGAATTGGCTGAGGTGCCCACTCTTGAAGTCGGGATACACAGTGTAGATGGGTGCTAGATTACCTGCCGCCCCATTAATGAAAAGCATGGGCGCACCAATTTGCTGCTCGACATATTCGGCGACCACGCCAGGAGCATCGGCACTGATTTTCCGGTTCTCCCCGCCCAGCACTGTGCCGTGCATGGCGTAGTTGGCAATCAGGGTGAGAATTTTCCCATCGGAGTGCTCGAGACGAATTAATCCGATGGTCCGGTCTGTCGGCCCGTCGGGGTTGAGACCGAGGAACGCGGGCCCTTCCTCGTCTCTGGCACGCCGATTTATATTGGCCATCGCCAGACCATAACCAATTCCCAAGCGAGCTGGTTCAAGTTTCTGCCGGGCTTCCGTGATGCCTGCAATGAGCTTCTGCTTCACCCACTCGGAATAGGCAGCATTAGATTCGTGCTGGAAACGATGGCCCATAAATACAGCCGCTAAGCCGGGGGGGCCAACCTCTGGGGCGGAGTGTGTGTGGGTGACTGTCCACCACACCTGGATCGGCTTCACACCGGTTTGCGCTCCAAGCTCTCGAACGACTTGGTCATACCAGGAGGGAGAAAAACCACAAATGTCAGTGGAAACGAGAAAGAACTGTGTCTTCCCGTCGTCCATAGCCACTATGCGGTGATACAAATGATCGTGAACTCCATCAGACTGTCGCGGATCATATCCCAAGAGCCACTGCGGCTCGGATGGTGTTATATCGACCTTGACCAAAGACGCCCGGAACCCTTCTCCTAAGGTGACTGTGGATCCCCCCAGGAAAGCCAGAAGCAGCAGACAAGCGAGCCTCGACACCTTGCTCAAACATAAGTTGAAAATGAACATGCACGGACGAAACACCGTTGGTCTCCTTCCAGAACGAGTATGCGCCTGCCCCCCTCGAATCAACTGCTGGCCTGCTCGACACTACGTCGCCAGTAGCGGTCCCGATAGCCAATAATTCAGCGATCGTTGCTACCTGCAGATTCTGCTGGTGCGCGGACCGGAAGTAGGCGCAGCAAGAGATCATCTATCTGGCCTGTCTTCCAACCGACCAAATCAGGGGTAAACAATCCACCGCGAATGATACCGGCACCGTCTGACGCGTATCCTAATCGCGAGTCGCCATTGAGGAGAGGCAGAATGCGTTGCGCATTTTCCTGCTCTGCTACCGCAACTTTGTTCATGGCTTCTAAAGCTTCTCGACGCCCGCTTTCCGATTTCGCGCCGGCGTACGCGTCTCGCGCCCTGAGCCATTCGATCAGGTTAAGGGTGCTTCGGACAGCGGTCTGAATGGTCCGTCCAACTCTCAATTCGGAGTCGATCGCGGAATGATATTCCGGCTCGGCAACGCTACGAGCCTCCCCAAGCTGAGCATCCCCTTTTAGAAACCAGTCCTCCAGTTGGCCCAAGTATTTTGCCGCGATCTCAGGACCCCACGGGTCTGTCCATCGGAGGTCGTTCTGCCAAGCGCGCGCCCGGCCAAAATTCGGGACGGCGGGATCCAGGAAGAAGGGATTGCTCGGCCCCCTCTGTAGCGGGCCCGGATACCGTGCCACGGCGTCAGAATAGGGAAAAGCGCGAATGCCCTCGCTGAACTCGTGCCAAGCCCGAAGCACATAAGGTGCCGCTTTGTAGCCAAAGTCGCGTTCCGCCTGTTGTCGGAGCAACTCCTCCATGGAAGGCGCGGGATCGAATGACATGCGGTTAATCAGTTCTTCTGTCCGCGAGGACGTGAAGCCATAGAAAAACCAGTTTCCGAACCATCCATTCAGATCGTATTCGCGGATCTTGGCTATGCGTTGGTACCACTGCTCCAAGCACGGAATGTAGGGCACAAATATGAATTCCTGGCTTACCGAGTTTTCCGTTTTGGTCGTGATGGCCAGCCCGTCCGTACGAGCCTCCTTGTATTCCTTCACGAAAAGCTCGGGGGGACCGACAGACGATATGATGTAGTCTTCGGTCTGGTGCCGGATCCCATCCTTTTCAACTACCATTCCCTTGTTGAAATCAGATTGGACAATGATGTCTTTGGGGAGCATCGGCAACAGCTTTAACACCCATTCCGACTCCATGTTGTAGTTCTCAGCAATCATATCTTTATCGGGTCCGCCAAATTTGTGGACAGCGTTATCCAGCGTAGTCAATATCTCCGCCGCGACTTCTTGTTGCGTGCGGTGACTGCAGCGTGGGCATTGCTTGAGGGAGTGCTCCGAGTTACCGCAATACCAGAAACCCTCGCTGTCGTAAATCACGATAAGACCTCTCACCAGTGGTGCGTGGCGAAAGAGCGTGCCCACCGTCTCCGTGTAATACCGACGGACACTCTCAGTGGACGTGCACATCGGCGGACCCCAGCCGTATCCTCGTACCTCGGGATGATTCTCAAAGAACGACTCCGGAAGGTGGTGGTGGTAGCCGCCTGTGGCGAAGTACGCATAAATGTCGATCCCATAGCGTCTGGCACGTCGCGTGAGGTCCTCCAGACGAGCCAGGCGGACCGCTGCTTCCGGATCGTTCAGCTCCGGAAACATCTTTGATTCAAGAGTCACTTCTTCAGTGTTAACCCACACCCACAGTCCATTAAAGCCGCCGTGAGATATGCGCTGGAGGAGTCCGTCTGTGTACGCGAATGGCAGAGACGTATCTCCTCGATGGATCCCGGTAACATCTACCTCGCGTGTCATTCTCCTTGGAAAGCGGCAATTGCGAATCAAAGACGCGGTCTTAATGAATGGGCCTTTTCGAAGACGAAAAAGGTCCTCGAGAGCGTATGTACCGCGCATGACTCCGCGGGGGGTAAGCGCCTCAATATCGATTTCGCTCTTTGTGGCACTAATCTTGTAGCCTTCAGAAGTGCTTACTCCCGCTATCCCGGGAGCGGCCACGCGCAGGGCGACATGTGGCCCGGCAGAGTTTTGTGAAGTTTTGACGTCGATCTTAAGGATGTTCTGAAAAAATTGACGCAAGTCGGCCGCTGCGGTCTGAACCACCTCGTCTTCACCCTGTTCGGTGCGAATCGACCAACCGTCATTGATCGAGATTTCGTCGGGACGAGGCGGCGCCGCATCTGTCGCAATGATGGGGGGCCCGCCGGTGTAGGCGTCCAACAATGGGCGCACAAAATCGAATCTTTGCTCGACTTTGGTTGCAATCGTAGTTTGGGTGGTGGGCAGCGCCTTAAAAGACAGCCCGAAGTTGGGAGGATAGTCTTTGCCGCCGATTGGTTTCGGGCCATACACGCGGTAGCAGTCCAAGGGGGCTTTGCCCGATAGCGTTCTGACTTCAAAGAAATATTGCTTTGAAGAGTCGAGGCGGACAGGCTTGATTTTCGCCTTATACATGAGATCGAAAAGCGGATGAATGCTTTGCGCGGGAATCCGGCTCTCCCCGAGGTCATTAGCTCCGTCCTTTGTGCCGAAGCGAACAATCACGTCACCGGGAACACCGACGCGTGACAGCTTGATGGCCAGACCCGCGAAAATCAGAGACTCCTGACTAACGTGGAATCGCCCCGTCACTCTTGCATCCTGCGCCGAATCTAGCTCATACGTTACGTACGGCAGCGTCGTTGTCGAAGTGTCGGCCAGCCCGTCGTATGGTCCAGCCGGCTGCCGTTCGACAGGCGTATAGGCATAATCTCTTCCGTCTAGCTGTTGGGGTTGAAGCCAGCGGTTCAAGAAAGCGAAGGTCCCAATGCCATGAATTTCGTGAACCCCGTCGAAATGGACCCGCACGATTTTGGCTGCTAGCCCATCTAGATCCCAGGCGTGAGAGTACGCTGTCACCTTTTGCCAAGCCTGCGTGTGCCACTCCGGCGTCGTCGTAGTGTCTCGCTCGCCAAACTCGACGCACACAGGCCTCGGCCACTTCGCAGCCATTAGCTCCACATGTGTAAAGCGATTCAGCACGTTCCAGTTGTAGAAGTCCGCGTCCGGATGCTTCAGGTAGCTGGTCTGGTAGCCGGTCTCCTGTTCCTCGTAAGTGATTTTCGTCCGCCAGTCGTTAAAATGTCCCGAGATTACAGTCGCACTGATTCGCGGCTCCAGCGGAGACATCCAGATCACGGAATAGCCTCCGTACGACAGCCCGTAGTAGCCGATCCGTTTTGCGTCCACTTGAGGCAATGACTGAAGAAAATCGATGATCCGATGTAGCTTTGCAAGCTCCAAGCTAGTGCGCATCTTGCCCAGCGTCGCTGCCTGCCGCACTAGCGGATTTACGAATACCTCCTGCGGCATCGGAACGGTCACGTAAGGTGCGAATACGACGTAGCCGAGATCAGCCAGACGCGAGCCTAAGGAATGGTAGATCGTGGGTTCCTGTTCCAAAGGTTCGCTTTCCAAGCCGATAATTTTTGCGGGTTCGTCTCCTAAACCGTGCTGGCAGATCACAACGGGTAAGCGTCCCACCCGATTTCGCGGAATCAATAGCTGCCCGTAAGCTTCCACCCCAGGCAATACGTCTAGCAGGGTGTCATATGCCGCGAACTTGTCCGTCAGCCTCAGCAGTCGCGTGCGCGGATGAAGTGGCCCGTTCCCAGTTGGGACAACTCCTACCAACTGCCTCAGTTCGCTGCGCAGCGCCTCCGCCCGGCGCACCCTCTCCGAGGGGGGCGTTGACAACAATTTCCAGCGGTTATCCCTCGTTGCGTCACTCCCTGCGTCCAGTCGGCGCAGATATTTGTGCACCGCTTCAAATTGCTCGTCGCGCGCTTTCACTACGTCGCCGCTCGCCACACGAATGGTGATCTCCGGCCTCGTCCCTTTCTGCACCGCTCCCAGCCATGTGGCGATCTTCGTAGCCCCCGCAGCCAATGCTTCTCCGCTGGGCTTTTGACTCGCACCTAGTTCCTCCAACTTCCCCAACCCAACATAAAAACGCTTCGCCCGTGCCAGCTCGCTCTGCACGCTGCCTGCCGGTGTCGGTCCGTCAGCGGTGTAGAAAATCTGTAGTGGTTGCGGAGCAATCAGGGCCGCGATTTCAGCATCTCCAAACTCATTGAGCTGGCCGTACAGCATGCGGTCCACCGGCTCTTCCCAGCAGTCTTCCCGGTGTTGGAAATAGTTCACCACAACCACACCGCCAAAGCCTCCGTCCGCAGCAGCGGCATGGAGAGCTGTCATCCCTCCTTGCACTTCACCTAGAATGGCCACCTGCCGCTTCTGCAGGAGAAAACGCGATGCCAGATAGTTTCGCAGCGCCAAGGTCTGCTGTACTTCCAAACCTACAAGTGTTCGGCCCACAATGAAACCCAGACGATGGAGGAATTGGCGCCGGTCAATACGATAACGTTCTCCAAACGCGAAGTCGCTCCCACGTTCCACAGTGACCGGTACACACACCACCAACCGCTCTTCTAGCAGCGACGTGAGCCAAGTGGCTGATGCCTTACCTTCCGCGACTCCGGTAAAGGTCTCCCGCGACTCTGCCGAATCCGACAGGGCAATCACGGCCCCCACAACCTTGCCCTGCGGTATAAACAGCAGGGCACGCGCCCGAAGCTCCTCATCGAGCGTGATCGTCACGTCCTCCACGCCCACTCCATCCGACTCCAGGATCACGCTCTTAGCGTCCAAACTCTTGTTGCTTAGATCAACCAGCCCCAGCATCTTTCGCAAGTTCTCACGATGTTCCTGAAGCGATTTTCGATAGGCGTCCACAGAAGAGAAGTCCGGCCGCCAGAGGTTGTCGCGCAGCGCCGGAGTAGCGGCAATCTGCTTCAGCCAGTATTCCCGTTCCTGACCAAGCTGGACGGCATAGATGGATCCCTGCTTCGGTGAAGTCAATGCCTCGGGTAGTGGAACGTCGGTGGGCAGCGTCAGTAAAGAGGTTCCGCGCAGATGCGGAAAGGGCTCTTGAACTATGCCTGCTTTCGCGGCCATGGCCGCCACATGGGCGCTCGGGGATTGGGCCATTGGGCCCTGACCTCTCGAAACAGAAAAGAACAAAAAGAAGATCAGAGACATGCAGCTCTTGCGGTATTTCACTAGTTTCATCGTCGTGATCCTCAAAATGCTTGCCCCGCGGTTCGTTCAAACGAATACTGGTAACGCTTAACTGAAGCGCTGTCAAATCGAATGTTCAGCTGAAATTAGTAACAAATATGGATTGGTCGTTTTCACCGATCCGGAGAGGGCAGCGCACGCAAGCGGCAGGACCGAGTCCCGGTGAGGCCGCGGACAGAGCTCTCTCACAACGAGTAATGGATGTGAAACCGTCTACATGACATAGCCCGCAATGGACCTCAGGCCCGCGGAAAATCGGATTACTCGAACATGAATTAGACGAGCGCCCTTTCCAACGTGTTAACAAGAGAATTTTCATCACCCC